>JAESFX010000018.1_pt1:305000-596440 | contig 596440 bp, 585 predicted proteins | sample 9269501 | NCBI WGS metagenome assembly JAESFX01 (sample SAMN14515570, study PRJNA621655) | algae metagenome | isolation source: Desmonostoc geniculatum HA4340-LM1 and co-occurring heterotrophs from cave... | place: USA: Maniniholo cave, Kauai, Hawaii | collected 2009-07-28
AGGTCCGGACCGCTCCGCTGCCGGAGGGCCAGGTGCTGCAGGCGCTTTATGCGCCCGGACCCAGGCCCGGCGACCCGCGCCAGATCGTGCGCGTCTCTCTGCTGAACGGCGGCCAGCCCGACGGAACCGTCGCCGTCAACGACAAGGGCCTCTTCGTCTCCGTCAACCTGCCGCGCCAGGATGTCGTCGGCCCGCAGCGGCCGCAGCGAAAGACGGGCGACGACGACGAGGAGGACGAGGAGGAGGAGGAAGGCAGGGACGGCGCGCGGCTCTACGAGAGCCTTTACGAAACCGGCATGCGCCATGAACTGCCGCGCGCCATGATCGACGAACTCGTCAGGATCTTCTCCTACGATCTCGATTTCCAGCAGCGCGTCCGCGCCAGCGACAATCTCGAGGTGATCTTCACCGAGGATGACGAGGGCGAACGCGGCGAGATCCTGTCCGCTTCGCTCACGGTCGCGGGCGAGACGCGGCGCGTCTTCCGCTATCAGGCGCCCGAGGACGGGCTGATCGACTATTTCGACGACGAGGGCAAATCGCTGAAGAAGTTTCTGCTCCGCAAGCCGATCGCCGATGGCGAGATGCGCTCGGGCTTCGGCATGCGCTATCACCCGATCATGCGCTATTCGAAGATGCATACCGGCGTCGACTGGGCCAACCGCATCGGCACGCCGATCCTGGCCGCCGGCAACGGCACGGTGATCAAGGCCGAGTGGGATTCGGGCTATGGCCGCCGCATCGAGCTGCAGCACGCCAATGGCTACGTCACGGCCTATTCGCACCAGTCGGCCTTCGCCAAGGGCATCGCGCCCGGCGTCAAGGTCCGCCAGGGCCAGGTCATCGGCTATCTCGGCAACACCGGCCTCTCCACCGGCCCGCATCTGCACTACGAGGTGCTGGTCAACGGCAATTTCGTCAACCCGATGAAGATCCGCGTGCCGCGCGGCCGCGAGCTCGACGGCAGGGCGCTGGCCGAGTTCAAGCGCCAGCGCGAGGAGATCCAGGGTTTGATCCAGCGCGCCGGCGGCACGGTCGCGCAATTGCGCTGAACGCATGGCGGGCCGCGCTTCCTTGCTCTGAAGCGCGCCTGACGCTTGACTTCCGCGCCGGTTAGGGACACCGCGAAGGAATCTCCCTCCGGCATCCGGGCCCCGGCCATGCTCGCCTCGCTGCTCGTCGTCCTTCCCGTCTTCGGCCTGATCGCGCTCGGCTACGGCGCGCGCTGGCTCAGGATCGTGCGCGAGAGCACCGGCGAGGGCCTGTCCGACTTCGTGTTCGTGCTGGCCGTGCCCTGCCTGCTGTTCCGGACATTGGCAAAGGCGGACATTCCGGCGGTCCAGCCCTGGGGCTACTGGATCGCCTATTTCACCGGGCTTGCCGTCATCTGGGCGCTCGCCATGCTGGTCGCGTCGCGGCTCTTTGCCCGCTCCGGTCCCGAACTCGTGGTGTCGGGCTTCGCCGCGGCCCAGTCCAACACCGTCTTCGTCGGCGTGCCGATGATCCTCAAGGCCTATGGCGATGCCGGCGCGGTTCCGCTCGGCCTGCTGCTCGCCATCCACCTCCCGGTCACGATGACGGTCGCGACCCTCCTGGCGGAGGGCCGTTCGGCCTCGGTCGCGATGCTGGTGAAGCGCCTCTTCACCCACCCGATCATCATCGGCATCCTGCTCGGCTCGGCCGCACGGCCGGTCGTCGGCCTGATCCCGGCGCCGTTCTGGACAATCGTCGATCTGCTGGCGGAGGCCGCCGTGCCCTGCGCCCTGATCAGCCTCGGCATCGCGATGCGCCGCTACGGCGTGGCGTCGGGCATCGGCCTGCCGGCGGTGCTGAGCGGCCTCAAGCTCGGCCTGCATCCACTGATCGTCTATGTGCTTGCGACAAAAGTGTTTTCGATGCCGCCGCACTGGTCGGGCGTCGCCGTTCTCTTCGCCGCCTGCCCCTGCGGGATCAACGCCTATCTCTTCGCCGAGCGTTATCGGCAGGGCGTGGCGGACGCGTCCAGCGCGATCGCGCTCTCGACGATGCTGTCGCTGTTCACCACGGCGGCGTGGCTGACCTGGCTCGGGGTCTGACGCGGATCAATCGAAGCCGAGTTGCGTCCTGATCTCGCCCGCGCTCACACCCCGCGCCCGCAGGTCGGCAAGGCTCTCCGAGCCCCGGCTCTTGGCAAGCTTCTCGCCTTCGTCGTCGAGCAGCAGCGCGTGGAAGTGATAGAGCGGCGTGACCAGGCCGAGCAGGCGCTGCAGAACGACATGGATGTCGGTCGCGGCCTCGAGATCGCGTCCACGCGCGACATGGGTCACGCCCTGCAGCGCGTCGTCGACGACGACGGAGAGGTGATAGCTCGTCGGCGTGTCCTTGCGCGCCAGCGCGACATCGCCCCAGCGGGTGGGGTCGGCCGCGACCGGCAGGGTGCGGCCGTCCGCATCGAAGACCACATAGCCGACCGCGCCTCCGACCGCCTCGAGCGCGCGATCCATCGCCAGCCGCAGCACATGCGGCGCCGCCGACGCCACCCGGCGTTCGGCCTCCGCGGGTCGAAGCGCCCGGCAGGTTCCCGGATAAAGCGGCGCATTGTCGGGATCGACCGGCCAGCGCCCGCCGCCCTCCACGTGTCGCGGAGCGACAGATCGCTTCACCTCGCTGCGTGAACAGAAGCAGGGATAGACCAGCCCCCTCGCCCGCAATTCTCCGAGCGCCGACGCAAAATCCGCGAGATGCCCCGATTGCCGTCGCGGCGCGCCGTCGAAGGCGATGCCCAGCCAGGCCAGATCGTCGTGGATGGCCTTCTCGAACTCCGGCCGGCAGCGCGTTTCGTCGATATCCTCGATCCGCAGCAACAGCCTGCCGTCGAATCGCTGCGCCATGCGCTCATTCGTCAGCGCCGAGAGCGCGTGGCCGAGATGCAGCCGCCCGTTCGGGCTCGGTGCGAAGCGGAAGACCGGTCCTGGCGCCGAGGAGGAAGATTTTGCCATCGCTCCTGTCTATGGTCTGCGACGCGCACGGCAAGGAGAACCTGCGCGCGATCCTGCCACGCCGCAGTGCGACGACGGACGATAGACGCGACATCATGCCAATCATCGCCTGCGACGCCGATCTGGAGGAGGGCATGGCGGCGCTGGCGCTGCTGCAGCCGGAATGGCGCGCCATCATCGCGCGAACCGGCCTGCCGCCGCTGCGCTGCCGGGCGTCGGGCTTCGAGGCGCTGGTCGGCATCGTCGTCGGGCAGCAGCTCTCGGTCGCGAGCGCCCGTGCGGTTCTGGCCCGCGTCGAGAGCGTACTCGTCCCGCTGACGCCAGAGCGCATTCTGGCGTCCACCGACGAGGAGATGCGGCTGTCGGGGCTGTCGCGGCCCAAGCAGAAGACCCTGCGCGCCGTTGCCGCCGCGATCGACGCGGGCGAACTCGATCTCGCGGGCCTGGAAACCGCCTCGCCCGAATTCGTCCACGAACACATGACCGCCATCAGCGGCATCGGCCCGTGGACGGCCGACATCTACCTGCTGTTCTGCCTCGGCCATCGCGACGGCTTCGCGGCCGGCGATCTCGCCATTCAGGAGGCCGCGCGCGTCGCCTTCGGGCTCGAAGCCCGGCCCAGGGCCGTCGAACTGACCGCGATGGCCGAGGCGTGGCGTCCGTGGCGCGGAGTCGCGGCCCGGCTGCTCTGGGCCTATTACGCCGCGCTGAAACGCCGCGAGGGCGTCAGCCCCTGACGATCTTCAGGGCGGTCTGAGAGGCCGTCCGCAGGAAGGCGGTGTCGCTCATCACGGTGACGAATTTCGCGCCCATCGCGACGAAGGCCTTCGCGCGCTCGGCGGACGGCGAATAGATCGCCACCGGCTTGCCCGCCGCGGAGGCGCGCGCGACGATATGGGCGATCGCGTCGTCGACCTCTTTCGAGGCAGCGTCGACGCGCGCGCCGCCCGACAGCGCGATCGACAGGTCGGAGGGGCCGACGAAGACGGCGTCGATGCCCTCCAGCGCCAGAATGTCGTCGAGGATCGCCATCGCCTCGCGCGTCTCGATCATCGCGAAGCTCATCGAGAAGCGATTGGCCTCTTTCAGATAGCCGTTGGGGTCGAGACCCGAAGCTCCCAGGCCGCCATAGGCCCCCCAGCTCCGTTCGCCGAGCGGCGGGTACTTGGCGTAGGATGCGAAGGCCTTCGCATCGGCCATGGTGTTGATCATCGGCGCGATCACGCCCGAGGCGCCGGCGTCGAACAGCCGCGAGACGTTCTGGAATTCACCGACCGGAATGCGCGCCACGGCCGGCTTGCCGGCGGCGTTGACCAGCGGGATCGCCCGGATCACCGAGCCCAGCGTCATCGGGCTGTGCTGCATGTCGAGCGTCACGGCGTCGAAGCCTTCCTGGGCCAGGATGCCGGCGATGCTCGGATCGTCGATGCCCAGCCAGGCTGACAGGATCGTATCCCCCCTGGCGAGGCGGTCGGCGAGGGAGGACAGGATCGTCGGCTTGGCCATGGCGCTTCTTCCGGTTGGCCCGCTCTCTGGCGTCGCGCGGCGGGTCCGCCAAGCTTGGACCGTGCGAGACCGGAAATGCAAACGGGCGCCATGCGCCCGCTACAAGCTGGCCCTGCGTCAGACGGCCAGCGCAGCCATGGCCGAGCCGCGACGCCTCAGCGCCCGGCCTGGATTTCCTCGGCCGCCCTGATGAGCAGCTCGCCCATCACGCGGCGAATCTCGTCGTCGGCCGTCGCGACGCCGGCGGCGGCGAAATCGCCCTTGACCTTGCGGAGCACGTCGTCGTCGCCCGCCTCCTCGAAATCGGCGACCACGACGGCCTTGGCGTAGGCGTCGGCGTCCGGCCCAGTCTTGCCGAGCTTCTCGGCCGCCCAGAGCCCGAGCAGCTTGTTGCGACGCGCCGTCGCCTTGAAGCGAAGCTCCTCGTCAAGGGCGAACTTGCTCTCGAAGGCATCCTTGCGCTGATCGAAGTTCGACATGCGGTTCAAGTCCTCTTGCGGGCCAGCCCTGATGCGGGGCTTTTGAAAATCGGCATCGACCCCGCCATATAAGATGACCGGACCCGCACGGCCAGCATGATCTCATCGTTCCGGTGACCGGTGGAGCGCGCCAGGCTGGCGCTGAATGCGGATTTGTTGCGTTTGCAGTGCAGAAGGGCCATATAGCGGGCGCGAAGGCAGCCTCCCGGGCCGCCGTCGCATTGAGCCGGCCGGCGCTGGAGTCTAGGCTGATTCGGTTCGCGCCGAACCCGAAGCCCAGACGCTGCAAGAAACCGGCCGATCAGGGGCCCCGATCCCGCCGCGGGCGACCGCGACCAGAGAAAGGCCGATTTTTTGGATTTCCTCAAGCCACGGTATATCCCCATGAATCGCCGCCGTCGCATCTACGAAGGCAAGGCGAAGGTTCTCTATGAAGGACCCGAGCCCGGAACGCTGATCCAGCACTTCAAGGATGACGCCACCGCCTTCAACGCCAAGAAACATGAAGTGATCGACGGCAAGGGCGTTCTCAACAACCGCATCTGCGAACACATCTTCTCGAACCTGAACGACATCGGCGTGCCGACGCATTTCATCCGGCGGCTGAACATGCGCGAGCAGCTCATCCGCGAGGTCGAGATCATCCCGCTCGAGATCGTGGTCCGCAACGTCGCCGCCGGCTCGCTGGCGACCCGTCTCGGGCTCGAGGAGGGCACGCAGCTGCCGCGCTCGATCATCGAGTTCTACTACAAGAACGATGCGCTCAACGACCCGATGGTCTCGGAAGAGCACATCACCGCCTTCGGCTGGGCGACGCCGCAGGAGATCGACGACATCATGGCGCTCGCTATCCGCGTCAACGACTTCCTGTCGGGCCTTTTTCTGGGCGCCGGCATCCGCCTCGTCGATTTCAAGATCGAGTGCGGCCGGCTCTGGGAAGGCGAGATGATGCGGATCGTCGTCGCCGACGAAATCAGCCCCGATTCGTGCCGGCTCTGGGACATCAAGTCGAAGGACAAGATGGACAAGGACCGCTTCCGCCGCGACATGGGCGGGCTGATCGAGGCCTATACCGAAGTCGCCCGCCGCCTCGGCATTCTCGGCGAGAACGAGAAGGCAGGCCCCGCCGGCCCCCGGCTGGTGCAGTGATCCCCGGCCTCGTCCCTTGAACCGGACGGCCCGGACACGAGACGAGACGAGACGGGAGCGCTTGCGCTCCCGTTTCCGCGTCGGGATGCTGGCCTGCGGCCTCGTCCTCCTCTCGGGCTGCAGCAACCACTTCGGACCCGGCATCGCCGGTCTCGCCTCAAGCGACGGCTGGCAGCCCTTGCCGGTCGGCTCCTGGGTGCTGAATGACGGCCTTGCCGTCGAGGCGATGTCGTTTTGTCCGCGCGCGGCCTGCGCGAGCCAAGGCTTTGCGGCCCTGCTGACGCTGGAGGGCCGCGAGGCCGACGCGCTGGAGCGCCAGCTCGCTCGGGACCCCGGCCGTCTCGCCCGTGATTTCGCCAGACCTGCAACTCCGCCCGCCACGAATACGAAAGCAAAGCCCGCCCCACGCCCGAAAACCACCACAAGGGTCGAGCGCTTCGCGGAACCCGACGCCAGCGGCCTGCTGGTCGAGATCAGCGCCGACGCGACCGGCAAGCGCGCCGCGGCCGCGATCCTGTTTTCCCGCGAGCAGGGACGGCTGCGCGTCGCGCTCGCGGTCGGCTCCGAGCCGGCGCGCGCGCGCGCCGAGGCCCTCGCGACCTGGCGCAGCCGCTGATTCGCGGGCGTATCCCGCGACGAGAGGTTGAGCCGGCGGCGATTCGTCGCTAAGCCACGGCCACCAGCCCCGGAGAGCCTCGATGAAAGCCCGCGTCACCGTGACCCTGAAGACAGGCGTGCTCGATCCGCAGGGCAAGGCGATCGAGGGCGCGCTGACATCGCTCGGCATCGCCGGCGTCGATTCGGTGCGTCAGGGCAAGGTCTTCGACATCGCGCTGTCGGGCTCGGACGAGGCGGCCGCCGAGAGCGCGCTCAAGACGGCTTGCGAAAAGCTGCTCGCCAACACCGTGATCGAGAACTACCGGGTCGAGATCGAGGCGTGAGCACGGCCTTTCTGGAGATCGCCGCGGCGGTCCCAGCCGATGTCGAGGCGATCATGGCCTGCGAGCGGCAGCCGGGCTACGAACAGACCGTCGGGCGCTGGAGCCGCGACGAGCATCTCGCCGGCATGGCGGATGAGACCCATCGCTACTTCGTCGGGCGAGATGCACGCGGTCAGGTCACCGGGTTCGTCATGCTGCAGGAGGTGGGCGCGCCCGCCGGATCGGTTCTCGTCCGTCGGGTGGCCACGATCGAGCAGGGGCGCGGATACGGCATGGCCCTGCTCTCGCACGCGCTCGCCGTGATCTTCGGGGAACTCGACGCCAAAAGAGCCCGGCTCTATGTCTGGCCGCACAATACGCGCGGCGTCGCTCTTTACAGCAAGCTCGGCATGCGGGAGGACGGCGTCAGCGAAGACGAGCGCGACGGCGTCCGCATGATCATCATGGCGATCGACGCCGAGACCTTTCGCAAGCGCAGGAGCGAGAGCCCATGAAAGCCGCCGTCATCACCTTTCCCGGCTCCAATCGCGAGGGCGATGTCGCCAAGGCCCTGTGCCAGGCCGGCGCGACCGTGACCCCCGTCTGGCATGCCGAGACCGCGCTACCGGCCGGGACCGACCTCGTCGTGCTGCCGGGCGGCTTCTCCTATGGCGACTATCTTCGCACCGGCGCGATCGCCGGCCGCGCCAACATCATGGACGCGACGCGGGCCCATGCGGCGCGCGGCGGCTACGTGCTCGGCATCTGCAACGGTTTCCAGATCGCCTGCGAGGCGGGGTTGCTGCCCGGCATCCTGATGCGAAACGCCGATCTGAAGTTCGTCTGCAAGCGCCAGCATCTCACCGTCGAGCGCGCCGACACGCCTTATGCGCGCGCCTATGCCAAGGGGCAGGTCATCGATGTCTGCATCGCCCATGGCGAGGGCAACTACATCGCCGATCCGGAGACGCTGGCGCGGCTCGAAGGCGAGGGGCTGGTCGCGTTTCGCTATGCTGACGCCGACGGCAAGGTCACGGCCGCCGCCAACCCCAACGGCTCGCAGAACGGCATCGCCGGCATCTATTCGCCCGGCTTCAACGTGCTCGGCCTGATGCCCCACCCCGAGAACCTGATCGACGGGCTGACCGGCGGAACGGACGGGCGCGGGATGTTCGAGAGCCTGATGGGGCGGGCGGCGTAACCGGATCGCTGGCCAGTAAAGCGCGCCGTGAACCTCCGCCTACTTCCCCGCCATCGCCCGCGCCAGCATCCGCCCCGCGCTGTCGGCGTCGAGCGGACCGACATGCTTGTCGAGGATGCGCCCGTCGGGACCGATGAGAAACGTCTCGGGCACGCCGTAGACGCCCCATTCGATCGCGGCGCGGCCTGCCTTGTCGACGCCGACCGCCGAAAATGGATTGCCGAGCGCGCCGAGGAAGCGCCGGGCGTTCTCGGCCTCGTCCTTGTAGTTGATGCCGACGACCGCGACCCGGCCCTGCTTCACGGCCGGCGACTCGGCCATGGCGACGAGGAAGGGATGCTCGATCCGGCAGGGCGCGCACCAGCTCGCGAAGACGTTGACGATGGTCGCCCGGCCTTTCGCCAGATCGGACATCGCGAAGGCCGGAACCGGCCGGCCGCCCTGCTGAAGCCCTTCCAGCGCCCCGAGCGCGATCGCGGGCGCGGGCTTGCCGATCAGCGCGGAGGGCACCTTGCTGGCGTTGCCGGTGAACAGCCCAGCAAGAAACACCAGCGCCAACGCGCAAAACAGCAGCAGCGGAATCAGGAACGCCAAAGGGACGCGGCGGCGCGCTGGGATTTCGACCTCGCTCATGAGGCGCTGTTCCTCGAAGCCGCATCCAGACCGCGCCGGCCCGCTCCGCGCTGTTCCAGCGCCGCCAGCGCCCGCTTCTGCGCCGCATGGTCGCGCAGGATCGAAAACACCAGCGCGCCGAGGATCAGCGCGACCGCGCCATAGGAGGCGAGGATGAAGGAGGCGTGCGGCCCAAGACCGGTCATGCCGCGACGCCCGCCACCGCCAACCGGTCGAGACGCTCCGCCTCCAGAATCGTCAGCGTGCGGACGCGCCGGCGCATGATCTCGGCCCGCATCGCCAAGAGGTGAAGCGACAGCGCCAGCAGCGTGAAGCCGATGGCCAGGATCAGCAGCGGCCACAGCATCGAGGGATGGATCGTCGGGCCGCCGCTGCGGAACACCGAGGCCGGCTGGTGCAGCGTGTTCCACCAGTCGACGGAGAACTTGATGATCGGCACGTTGACGAAACCGACCAGCGTCAGGATCGCGACCACGCGCCCGGCCCGGCCGGGATCGTCCAGCGCGCGCCAGAGCGCGATGATGCCGAGATAGATCAGGAGCAGCACCAGAACCGAGGTCAGCCGCGCATCCCAGACCCAGTAGGTGCCCCACATCGGCTTGCCCCAGAAGGCGCCGGTGACGAGGCAGATCAGCGCGAAGCAGGCTCCGATCGGCGCGGCCGCCTTTTGCGCCACATCGGCCAGCGGATGCCGCCAGACCAGCGTGCCGAGCGCCGACAGCGCCATCATCGTGTAGAGCATCAGCGCCAGCCATGCAGCCGGCACATGCACGAACATGATCCGGATGGTCTCGCCCTGCTGGTAGTCGGCCGGCGCGACGAACCAGGCGAGATAGAAGCCGATCAGGAAAAGCAGCGCCGCCGCGCCTGCCATCCAGGGCAGCAGCAGCCGCGACAGCCGCATGAAACGCGTCGGATTGGCGAGGTCGATCAGGCTGGCCATGGCGTGCGGGCGCGGCGCTCTTCACAACGAGGCCCCGCGCGGCGGAACCGGCGGCGGCGATACCTCTATGTCGCACCGACGGGAACGGGTTTCAACCGCGCCGGACGATACGTGCCCTATCGCCCAGCTCGAGATTCGCTAAATATTTGAAGTAGTTTCACTTCATGTCTTTTGACATCGCGTGTCGGGCGGCAGCGGTCTAGGTTGGCGCAATCCGAGGTGGTGGAGGAACGCCCATGCCTGCTACCCTGCCCGAGCCCGTCCGTCGTCAGGTGGAGCTAAGCATCAAGGCGACCGGCGGCGGTCTTTGCATCGTCGATATTCGCGCCATGGCGGCAGAGATCCGCGAGCGATTTCCAGCCGAGGACATCGCCCTCCCCGATATCGCCGAGACCGCGATCCGATTCGCCGGACAATGCGGCATTCCCGTCGAGTTGAGCGGTCCGCCCCAGCGCTAGTCGCTCTGCCGCAGCGCCGCCGCCGCCGCGACCGTGCCGACCACCATCGCCGCCAGCGAGATCGCGCACAGGATCAGGAACGGCGTCAGGAACGGAATCGTGCCGCCCAGCGCGCTGTTGGCGGCCGAGACGCCGAAGATCAGCACCGGGATCGTCAGCGGCGCGACCAGCACGGGCACGATCAGCCCGCCGCGCCGCAGGCCTGCAGCCAGCGCGGCTCCCGCCGCGCCGATGAAGCTCAGCGCCGGCGTCCCCACCAGAAGCGTGCAAGCGACAGGCAGCATCGCCCCGCCCGGCAGCGCGACCAGCAGGCCCAGAAGCGGGGCGGCGAGCGCCAGCGGCAGCCCGGTCGTCAGCCAATGCGCCAGTCCCTTGGCCAGCACGGCGAGTTCGAGGGGCAGCGGCGAGGCCCGGATCAGGTCGAGCGAGCCGTCCTCCTCGTCGGACTGGAACAGCCGGTCGAGCCCGATCAGCATGGACAGGAGCGCGCCCAACCACAGGATCGCCGGGCCGATCCTCGACAGCAGGTTGAGATCGGGCCCCAGCGCGAAGGGCAGCAGCACGACGATGGTCAGGAAAAAAACGAGCGCAAGCTCGCCGCCGCCGCCGGCTCGTGCCGCCAGCGCGAGGTCGCGCTTTACGATGGCGAGGAAGGCGCGGCTCCAGGACCTGTCTTGAGTCACGCGCCGATCCTCAACTCGCGCGCGCCATCGAGCCCGAGCGGGCCGTGCGTCGCGGCCAGGATCGCGCCTCCTTTTGCCAGATGCTCGCGCATCAAACCCGTCAGCATGGCCTGCGCGGCAGCGTCCAGCGCGGCCATAGGCTCGTCCAGCAGCCAGAACGGTCGGTGCGCCACCAGCAGCCGCGCCAGCGCGACGCGGCGGCGCTGCCCGGCCGAGAGATAGCCGACGGGAAGCCCGGCGACATGCGGCAGGCCGACCGCAGTCAGCGCCTCCCGCGCAGACAGCGCGTCGTCGCCGAGAAGCGCCTGCGCGAAAACGAGGTTCTCCAAAGCCGTCAGCGCGGTCTTCAGCCCGTCGCGATGCCCGACGAGATGGCAGAGCTCGGCCAGCGGCGCATCGCCGCCGCCCTCGACGCGAAGGCTGCCGCCGGCGAGCCGCAAGCGCCCGCACAGCATCGCGATCAGGCTGGATTTGCCGGCCCCGTTGCGTCCGGTCAGCGCGATCGCCTCGCCGCCACGCAGCACGAAGCTCAGGTCCTCGAAAAGCAGCCGCTCGCCCCGGCGGCAGGCCAGGTTCTCGGCGATCAGCGCGCAGGCGGGGAACGAATCTTGCCTCACGACCGCAGCGTCTTCCGGAGCGTCACATCTTCTTCGGGCAAGCGTGTCGATCCTGTAGCGGGCTTCCTGGAATTGATCTATAGAGCCCGTGGCTACGCCGCACGCCGATCCGGCGCGGGGCTCGGGCACTCCCGGGGCGGCGCGCGCGTCACGCGCATTAGGCCTTCGAGCAGCAAGGTCCGCAAGGGCGCAATCCCTTGAAGACATGCCTCTCGCGACAGCAACCCCTTGATCAGGATAGCCCGCATGGCTTCGCTCGACTCCTTCAAATGCCGCCAGACGCTGACCGTCGGCGACAAGTCCTATGAGTATTACTCCCTGCCGTTGGCAGAGGCGAACGGCCTGACCGGCATCTCGAAGCTGCCCTTCTCGATGAAGGTGCTGCTGGAGAATCTGCTCCGCTTCGAGGATGGCCGCTCGGTCTACAAGGCCGACATCGAGGGCTTCGTCGCCTGGCTGACCGACAAGGGCGCCGCCGGCAAGGAGATCGGCTTCCGTCCCGCCCGCGTGCTGATGCAGGATTTCACCGGCGTCCCGGCCGTGGTCGATCTCGCCGCGATGCGCGACGGCGTCGTGGCGCTCGGCGGCGATCCGGCCAAGATCAACCCGCTCGTGCCGGTCGATCTCGTCATCGACCATTCGGTCATCGTCGATGAGTTCGGCTCGCCAAAAGCGCTCGCCCAGAATGTCGAGCTCGAATACGAGCGCAACGCCGAGCGCTACCGCTTCCTGAAATGGGGCCAGGGCGCCTTCGACAATTTCCGCGTCGTCCCGCCCGGCACCGGCATCTGCCACCAGGTCAACCTCGAATATCTCGCGCAGACCGTCTGGACCCGGAAGGAGACCATCGACGGCGTCGAGATCGAGATGGCCTATCCCGACACCGTCGTCGGCACCGATTCGCACACCACCATGGTCAACGGCCTGGCCGTGCTGGGCTGGGGCGTCGGCGGCATCGAGGCGGAAGCCGCCATGCTCGGCCAGCCGCAGTCGATGCTGCTGCCCGAGGTCATCGGCTTCAAGCTGACCGGCGCGCTGAAGGAAGGCATCACCGCCACCGACCTCGTGCTGACCGTGACGCAGATGCTCCGCAAGAAGGGCGTCGTCGGCAAGTTCGTCGAGTTCTTCGGACCGGGCCTCTACAATCTGACGCTGGCCGACCGCGCCACCATCGCCAATATGGGCCCGGAATATGGCGCGACCTGCGGCTTCTTCCCCGTGGACGGCGAGACGCTGGACTATCTCAACACCACCGGCCGCAGCACGGACCGGATCGCGCTGGTCGAGGCCTACAGCAAGGCCCAAGGCCTGTTCGCCACGATCGAGACCCCCGACCCGGTCTTCACCGACACGCTCGAGCTCGACCTTTCCTCGGTGCAGCCCTCGATGGCCGGTCCCAAGCGCCCCGAAGGCCGCATCGACCTGAACGGCGTCGCCAGTGGCTTCAAGGCGGCGATGGACACCGAGTACAAGAAGGGCTCGGAGATCGCGCGCCGGGTGCCCGTCGAGGGCAAGGACTTCGATCTCGGCCATGGCGACGTCGTCATCGCCGCCATCACCTCCTGCACCAACACCTCCAACCCCTCGGTGCTGATGGCGGCGGGCCTGCTCGCCCGCAACGCGGTCGCGAAGGGTCTCAAGGTCAAGCCATGGGTCAAGACCTCGCTCGCCCCCGGCTCGCAGGTTGTCGCCGAATACCTCGCCAAGGCCGGTCTGCAGACCGATCTCGACGCGCTCGGCTTCAATCTGGTCGGCTTCGGCTGCACCACCTGCATCGGCAATTCCGGCCCGTTGCCCGCCCCGATCTCGAAGGCGATCAACGAGCAGGGGCTGATCGCCGGCGCGGTCATCTCCGGCAACCGCAATTTCGAGGGCCGCGTCTCGCCCGACGTGCAGGCGAACTACCTCGCCTCGCCGCCACTGGTCGTCGCCTATGCGCTGGCGGGCTCGGTGCAGATGGACCTGACGACCGAGCCGCTCGGCACGGGTTCGGACGGAAAGCCTGTCTTCCTGAAAGACATCTGGCCCTCCAACAAGGAGATCCAGAGCTTCATCCAGCAGAACGTCACGCGCGCCATCTTCGAGGCGAAATACGCCGACGTCTTCAAGGGCGACGCGCACTGGCAGGCGGTCAAGACCCCGGAAAGCCAGACCTATGCCTGGGAAGACGCATCGACCTATGTCCAGAACCCGCCCTATTTCCAGGGCATCAGCAAGACGCCCTCGCCCGTGACCGAGATCGTCGGCGCGCGCATCCTCGGGCTCTTCGGCGACAAGATCACCACCGACCACATCTCGCCGGCGGGCTCGATCAAGGCGGCCTCGCCCGCCGGGGCCTATCTCACGCAGCACGGCGTCGCGGTGGCCGACTTCAACCAGTACGGCACGCGGCGCGGCAACCATGAGGTGATGATGCGCGGCACCTTCGCCAATATCCGCATCCGCAACCACATGATGGGGCCGAACGGACGCGAAGGCGGCTACACCATCCACTATCCGAGCAAGGAAGAACTGCCGATCTATGACGCGGCGATGCGCTACGCCGCCGAGAAGGTGCCGCTCGTCGTCTTCGCCGGCGTCGAATACGGCAACGGCTCCTCGCGCGACTGGGCCGCGAAGGGCACCAACCTGCTCGGCGTCAAGGCCGTGATCGCCCAGAGCTTCGAGCGCATCCACCGCTCGAATCTCGTCGGCATGGGCGTGGTGCCGTTCACGCTGCCCGAGGGCACGAGCTGGGCTTCGCTCGACCTGAAGGGCGACGAGAGCGTCACCATCCGTGGCCTGGCCACAGTCAAGCCGCGCCAGATGCTGGAAGCCGAGATCACCTATGCCGACGGCACGGTGAAGAAGGTGCCGATCCTCTGCCGCATCGATACGCTCGACGAGATCGACTACTTCAGGAACGCCGGCATCCTGCACTACGTCCTGCGCGGCATCGCCGCCTGAAGCAGGTCCGGGCACGACCGGGAGACCGGCCCTGCGGGCCGGTCTCTTCGCTTTCGGGGCAGGGCCGCGAGGTTGAACCGAAACTGAATGGAGCGGCTCAAAGCCGGTTCAACCGCCTTCTCCTAGAACGGCGTCATCGCAACCGAAGCAAAAGGAGCTTCCGATGATGACGACCCGCCAGATCACCCTCGCCGCCGCGCTCGCCGCGGCCATCGCCATCCCCGCCATCGCCACCGCCCAGGTGCTCGGCACGCCCCCGGCCGCCCCCGCGATCGGCGCGACCGCCCCCGCCGGACAGGCGCTGCCGGGCACGTCCGGCTGGCGCGCCGCGCTGGCGGAGATGAAACTGACGCCGCGCGGCGAGCCCTATGCCACGAAGAAGCATATGGAAGTGCTCGCCACCAACGCCGACGGCCGCACGCTGGAGGTCAAGTTCGACTTCTACGGCCGGATCGACTCCGTGACCGACGCCAACCACCGGCCCGGCAGCGGCCTGCTCTCGGGCTGGCGCAGCGCCGCAGCGCCCGCCGACCTCGACCGGACCGTTCGCGACGCCGGCTTCACCCCGCTCGGCGCGTTCCAGACGAGGAAGCATCACATCGAGGTGATGGCCCGCAACCAGCGCGGCGAGGCCGTGGGCCTGCATATCGATCAGAGCGGCTACATCTACAAGCAGGTTTGGCTGCGTTGATGTCCCGACCCTGATCGTTCGCCCGGCGGGACCACTGCCCCCGTTCCCGCCGGGTTGACCCGGCTCGCCACGAGCCCGATATCTTTTTGATCCGGAGCCGCCATGTCCGTTTTCGCCGCCAGCCCCCTCGTCCTGCTGCTCGCCGGCGGCATCGCCTTCACGGCGGGTCTGACGCCCGACATGACCGAAGCCCAGGCTCCGTCGCAGCCGCCCATCGTCTCCGGCGCCGTTTCGGCGCTGGCCGAAACGCGCTCCTCTGAGGGCCGCATCGTCGAGCTGTTCGGCGACCGCTTCATTCTGGAGAGCGACGGCCAGCGCGTGCTGGTCGAGCCGTTCGAGCCCCAGCCCGCGCCCTTCGCCGGCAAGCTCGACGACCGGGTGACGGTGCTCGGCGTCGGTCGGGGGCCGCTGCTGCGCGCCCGCCGGATCGTCGCGGCGGATGGCCGGATCCTGCTCGACGAGCGGCAGGCCGCCCAGGCGTCGGGGCCCGACGCGCCGGGCGCGATTCCATCTGCGCTCGCGGCCACGCTGGAACGCCTCGCGCTCTCGCCCGTTGGCGTAGCCGTGCGCAAGAAGCACCATACCGAGATCACCGCCCGCATGGCCGACGGCCGCGCGGTGTTCGTTGGCTTCGATCGCTCCGGCCGGCTGCTCGAGATCGAGGACGCGGCCTATGACCGGGAGCGCGGCCGGCACGGCCGCCCGCTGAGGCCGGCCGAGCTGCAGGAGATCGCCCGCAAGGCCGGCTTCACGCCGACGGGCGAGTTCGACGAGAAGAAGCACCATACCGAACTGGGCGTCCGCAATGCGGCCGGCGAGCGTCTCGAACTCCATATCGACCGCGCCGGCTACATCTACAAGCAGGTCTGGCTGTGGTGACCGGTCGGGATCTCGCCGCGCCGCAAGCCGGGGCCTGAGCCTCATGCGCGTTCTGCTCGTCGAGGACGACGCCCCTCTGGCCGAGGAACTGGCCGGCGTGCTGCGCCAGGCCGATTTCGCCGTCGATCATTGCCGAACGGGCGAGGAAGCGCTGGAATGGGCCGAAATCGAAACCTATGACGCCGCCATCCTCGATGTCGGCCTTCCCCGCATGGACGGACTGGCGGTGGTCGGCGAATGGCGCAAGCGCGGCGTCGTGCTGCCCGTGCTGATCCTGACCGCGCGCGACCGCTTCGCCGACCTCGTTTCCGGCTTCAAGGCCGGGGCCGACGACTTCCTGCGAAAACCCTTCCGCAACGAGGAGGTGGTGCTGCGGCTCTATGCGCTGATCCGGCGCGGGGCCGCCCACGCCCAGCCGGTTGTCGCCTGCGGCGAACTCGCGCTCGACAGCGCCTCGGGCGAGTTGACGCTGAGCGGCCTGCCGATGCGCCTGACCGCCTTCGAGCGCCGCGTGCTGCGCTATCTCCTGCACCGGCGCGGGGCCGTCGTCAGCCGCACCGAGCTGAGCGAGCACGTCTACGAGCGCGAGACCGACCGCGATTTCAATTCGCTGGAGGTGATCGTCAGCCGCCTGCGCCGCAAGATCGGCGACTGCCGGATCGAGAGCCTGCGCGGCGAAGGCTATCTGCTGAAGGCCGGCGACGATGCGTGAGCCGTCGCTGCGCCGCCGGATCGTGCTGGCGCTGTCGGCCTCCGTCGCGCTGATGACGCTTGCGGCCGCCATCGCCTCGGCCTTGCTGTTGCGCGCGCATGTCGAGCGCGGCTTCGACGCCCGCCTGCGCGAGATCGGCCAGACCATGCTGACCAGCCTGTCGCGCGGCTCCGACGGCGTCGTCGAGATCGCCTGGTCGCCGGAAGGCCCCGACTTCACCGAGCGATTCTCGGGCTGGTACTGGCTGATTCGGCAGGACGGCGCGGCTATCGCCCGCTCGCGCTCGCTGCTGACGCAGGACTTGCCACAGGCGCAGCCAGGCGAGACCGTGCTCGCCTCGGGTCCACGTGGCGAGGCGCTGCGCCTGCGCGGCTCCGCCACGCGCACCACGTCCGATCCCGCCTTCGCCATCGTTGTGGCGGGTCCCCAGGCCGAGGTCGATGCGCTTCTGGCGCGCGAGCTGACCAGCATCGTAGTCGGCGTGCTGGCGCTGGGCTGCGTGCTGATCGGGCTGGTCTGGTGGCAGCTCGCGCGGCATCTGCGGCCGCTGACGAACCTCGCAAGCGAGGTCCGGCGTCTGCATGACGGCGAGATCGCGGCCCTGCCGCCGGCCGGCTACGCCGAACTCGACCGGCTCGGCTCGACGATCAACGCCTTGCTCGACGAGACCCGCGGGCTCGTCTCCGGCTATCGCGAGCGCGCCGCCAAGCTGGCGCATGCGCTCAAGACGCCGCTAGCGCTGATCGCGGCGCGCGCAGGGGCGACCGGAGCAAAGCCCGATCCGCTCATGCTCGAGGCGGTGCAGGCGATGCAGCGCCAGATCGACCAGAACCTGAAGCGCGCCCGCGCGGCGGGACGCTCGGCCGCCTTCGCGGCGCGCACCCCGCTCGCGCCCATCGTCGAGGACCTGATGTTCGCCTTCGGCCATGCCTTCCAGGACCGGGCGCTGAACCAGAAAGTGGCGATTCCCGAAGGCGCCAGCTTCCCCGGAGAACGCGAGGATCTGGAGGAGATGCTCGGCAATCTGCTCGAAAATGCCCATCGATATGCTGCATCGGCTGTTCGGTTCGAGGCGAAGATGGAAACAGGCGCCCTCGTGCTGAGCATCGAGGATGACGGGCCGGGCTTTTCCGCGGACGCGGGCGTCGACGCGCAAGGCAACGGGCTGGGACTGCCGATCACCCGCGAGATCGCGGCGCTCTATGGCGGCGTGATGGAGATGTCCCGCATGGCGGCCGGCGGCGCGCGCGTCACGCTGCGCTTTCCGGCGCGCAGACCGTCCTGATGCGGCGGAGCCTGCCCGCGCCGCCGGCGTCTCCCACGGTTGTCCTCTTTCGCTGCGGGGTGTAAGGGGGCGGCTCAGTCATCCTTGGCGGGGGGCTTGGGGCAGGCGCGAGGTTTTCACCCGCGCCCGGATGTCGTCCGCCTCCACCTGAACATGAAGACGGGAGCACCCGCATGTCCGCCACCTTCGAGACGGTCGCCGGAATCATTTCGGAGACCTGCGACATTCCGCGCGAGAAGATCACGCCCCGGAGCCACGCCATCGACGATCTCGGCATCGACTCGCTCGCCTTCCTCGACATCGCCTTCGCCATCGACAAGGCCTTCGGCATCAAGCTGCCGCTGGAGCAGTGGACGCAGGAGGTGAACGAGGGCAAGGCTCCGGCCGAGCAATATTTCGTGCTCGAAAACCTGTGCAAGCGCATCGACGAGCTGGTCGCCGCCAAGAAGGCGTGATCATATCTCCCATGAGGACAGCCCCCATGCCGGTGAGCCCGGCTCGGGGGCTGTCTGCGTTTCGGCCGCCCTGACTTGAGCCGCGCCGTCGCAGCCGCTAGAGCATAGCCGGCATTCGGCAGGACGTGCCCGAAGCTGCGCCTCGACGAACGGACCCGCATGCGCCTCGAGTATTTCGACATGATCGACAAGGTCGTCGCGTTCGAGCCCGGCGGGAAGCGCATCGCGACGCGCTCCACCGTGCCGGCCGCGAACGCCAGCCCGGTCTTCGAGGGTCACTTCCCCGGCCATCCGCTGGTGCCGGGCGTGCTGCTGACCGAAACCATGGCGCAGGCCTCCGGCTATCTCCTGCTGGCGCTGAACGGCATGAGCCAGATGCCCTTCCTGATGACGGTCGACAAGGCGCGCTTCCGCACCTTCGTCGAGCCCGACGCCGTGCTGGACATCAGCGCCGAGCTGGTGATCGAAGGCTCGGGCTACGCCGCGACGAAAGCCAGGATCGCGATCGCCGGCAAGCCGATCTGCGACGCCGAACTCCGCTTCCGCCTGATGCCCTTTCCCGCCGACATGCGCGCGCTGATGGAGGCCCGCCTCGCGGCGATCGGCCTCGCGCCCGAACAGGTCTGAAGCCATGCCGCGCGACGTCGTCATCACAGGCATCGGCATCGCCTCCAGCCTGGGCGAAGGCATCGAGACCCATGCGCGCGCGCTGGCGGCGGGCGGACCTCCCGTCGTCGACGCGACCGCATTCGCGCCCTATCCGGTGCATCCGCTCAAGGCGCTGGAGCTCGACCTCCAGATTCCGAAGAAATCCGACCAGCGCCAGATGGAGCCGTGGCAGCGGCTCGGCGTCTACGCGGCCGGGCTCGCGCTCGACGATGCGGGCCTGAAGCAGGATGCGGACGCCAGGGCGATGCTGCAGGTCATCGTCGCGGCCGGGGGCGGCGAGCGCGACCATGGCGTCGATTCGGCCATCCTGACCGACCTGCGCGGGGCCAACGCGCCGGGCTCGATGCTCAACGAGCGGCTGATGGGCGATCTGCGCCCCACCCTCTTCCTCGCCCAGTTGTCGAACCTGCTCGCCGGCAACATCGCCATCGTCCATGGCGTCACCGGCGCGTCACGCACCTTCATGGGCGAGGAGCAGGCCGGCGTCGACGCCATCCGCACGGCGCACGCCCGCATCGCGGCCGGCCAGGCCGAGGTTATGCTGGTCGGCGGCGCCTACAACGCCGAGCGTCGCGACATGCTGCTGCTGCTGGAACTCGGCGGCTACCTTCGCAAGGGCGATTTCGCCCCGGTTTTCGCGCGCGAGGACGCTCCCGGAATCGTGACGGGAAGCGCCGGAGCCTTCCTCGTCCTCGAATCAGCCGAGCGCGCCGCCGCGCGCGGAGCCACGGCGCATGCGAAACTCAGCCATGTCGGGGCGGCCCGCAGCAGGCGGACACCCGGCTCCGCCGAGGCTGCGCTGCGGACGCTGATCGCCGGCTTCGGCGCGCTTCAGCCCGACGCGCTGGCGATTTCGGCCGCGACGGGCGTGGCCGGAGTCACGGCGGAAGAGGCGGCCGCCATCGCGGCTTTGCCGCAAGCGAAACGGATCGCAACGGGCGACATCCTCGGCCATGCGCTGGAGGCCGCCTTCCCGATCTCGGTCGCGCTCGCCGCCGCCGCCCTCTCGACCGGGCAGGCAAGCGAGGCCATCGTGACCGGCGCCGGCCATTGGCGCGGCGAGGGCGCGGCACGGCTGGTCGAGGCGCGAGGAACACGACCATGAGCACGCAGCATCGCGACTCCAGGGGCCGTCCGATCGTGGCGGTGACGGGCCTGGGCATCGTCACCTCGCTCGGCCAGGGCAAGCAGGCCAACTGGGACGCGCTGACAGCGGGCAAGTCCGGCATCCACCGCATCGGGCGCTTCCCGACCGAGGGCTTGCGCACCACGATAGGCGGGACGGTCGATTTCCTGTTCGACGGCCCCTTCTCCGCGCCTGAACTCTCCGAGAAGCTGGCGACGCTCGCCGCCGACGAGGCCGTCGGACAGAGCGGGCTGGGCGAGGCGGGCGATTTCCCGGGCGAACTCTTCATGGCGGTGCCGCCGGTCGAGATGGAATGGCCGCAGAAGCAGGAACTGGCGCGGTCCATCGCCGGCGACGTCGACTATGACGGGCTGCTGCGCGAGGCCGCGACGCTGAAGCACAAAGCCATGCACGAGATGTTTCTGTTCGGCACGGTCGCCGATCACATCGCCGAGCGCTTCGGCACGCAAGGGTCGCCGATCTCGCTCTCCACCGCCTGCTCCTCGGGCGCGACCGCGATCCAGATGGGCGTCGAGGCAATCCGGCGCGGCGACACGCAAAGCGCGCTCTGCATCGGCACCGACGGCTCGGTCCATGCCGAGGCGCTGATCCGCTTCTCGCTGCTTTCGGCGCTCTCGACCCGCAACGATGCGCCGGAAGCAGCGGCAAAACCCTTCTCGAAGGACCGCGACGGCTTCGTCATGGGCGAAGGCGCCGGCGCGCTGGTGCTGGAGGATTACGACCACGCGCTGGCGCGCGGCGCGACCATTCTGGGCATCGTCGCAGGTTGCGGCGAGCGCGGCGACGGCTTTCACCGCACCCGCTCCAGCCCCGACGGCAAGCCGGCGATCCTGGCCATGCAGGACGCGCTCGACGACGCCGGCGTGACGCCCGACGATGTCGACTACATCAACGCCCATGGCACCTCGACGCCGGAGAACGACAAGATGGAGGCGATGAGCTGCGCCGCCGTCTTCGGCGAGCGCATGGCGCGCCTGCCGATCTCCTCCAACAAGTCGATGATCGGCCACACGCTGACGGCGGCGGGCGCGGTCGAGGCCGTGATCTCCTTCATGACGATCGCGAATGGGCGCATTCCGCCGACGATCAATTACACGAACCCCGACCCCGCGATCGCGCTCGACGTCGTGCCCAACGCGGCCCGCGACGCCAAAGTCCGCACGGTGATCTCGAATTCCTTCGGCTTCGGCGGGCAGAACACCAGCCTCGTGCTGATGGCGGGGCCAGCACCGCAATGACCCGCATCCTCGTCACAGGCGGCGCCAAGGGCGTCGGCGCGGCGATCGTGCGGGCGCTCGTCGCGGCCGGTCACGACGTCGATTTCACCTACCGGTCGTCGGGCGAGCAGGCTCTGGCGCTGGCGGCCGAGATTGCCGGGGCCCATCCCGGCCGCAGCGTGACCGCGCTGCCGCTCGACCTCTCCGACAAGGCCGCGCTCGACGCGTTCTGCGACGAGCGCGAGAGCGAAAGCTATTTCGGCTTCATCCACAATGCCGGCCAGCCCTATGATTCGCTCGCCGCGATGATGGCGCAGGACAAGGCCGAGGCTGCGATGCAGGTCAATTTCTGGGCCTTCACCCGCCTCGCCAAGAGCCTGATGCGCGCCATGATCCGCGCCCGCGAGGGCCGCATCGTCGCGATCGGCTCGGTCGCGGCGCTGCGCGGCAACCCCGGCAACGCGGCCTACGCCGCCTCCAAGGGCGCGCTGATCTCCTATGCGAAGACATTGGCGATCGAGACCGGCAAGCGCGGCGTCACGGTCAACGTGATCGCGCCGGGCTTCGTCGACACCGACATGATGGCGCCCTATGCCGCCTATCGCGACAAGATGCAGGCGCAGATTCCCGCAGGCCGCTTCGCCAGGCCCGAGGAGGTCGCGGGGCTGGCCGCCTTCCTGATGAGCGAGCCCGCCGCCTATATCAGCGGAACCGTGCTGCCGATCGATGGTGGCCTGACGGCGCAGATGGGCGTGCATCGCTGAGGTCGACGTCTAACGCTTTGTCTGATAGGTTCGATCCGAACCGCAGCGCACCGCGAAGGAGTTCACCTATGACCTCAGCCTTCACCATCCGTCTTGAAGACGAGACGTTGGCCAAGCTCGACGCGCTGGCCGCCGACGCCGACCGCTCGCGCAACTGGATCGCGGCGCGAGCTATCGAGGACTACGTCACTCTGAACGCTTGGCAGATCGCGCAGATCAAGGCCGGTCTGGAGGAGGCGAATCGCGGAGAATTCGTGAGCGAGGAGGATCTCGACGCCATTGAGGCTGAGATTCAAGCCAAAATCGATCGCGCATGAAAATCGTCTGGACGCCGCGAGCACGGCGCAACCTGCGTGATGCTGCGCGATATCTTACACAGTTCAATCCTACCGCGGCGCTGTCGATGGTCCGCAAGGTCAGAGCTGCGCCCGTTAGGTTGACTGAACTTCCTGCGAGTGGGCGGCCCGGTCGGATCGATGGGACCCGAGAACTCGTCGTCAACGATGCGCCATACATCCTCGCTTATTGCATCCGGCAGAACGCCATCGAGATTCTCGCCGTGATGCATACCTCCCGGCAGTGGCCGGACGAGCTTTGAAAGTTCAACTCCCCTCCATGCGCTCCCTCCAGCTTCACGCCGATCGCGATCTCCGTCTCGAGGAGATCGAGCCGCCACCGCCGCCCGCCGCCGGCGAGGTGCAGATCCGCATCCGCGCGGTCGCGCTCAACTATCTCGACCTCTGGGGCTTTCGCGGCATGGCCTTCGCCAAGCGCAAGATGCCGCAGGCGGCCGGCGTCGAGGCGGCGGGCGAGATCGTCTGCGTCGGAGAGGGCGTCGCCAACCTGAAAGTCGGCGATATGGTCACGGCCTATGGCGCGGAGACCTGCGGCCATTGCAGGGCCTGCCGGGAAGGTCGCGACAATCTCTGCGAGAACGTCGCCGGCATCATGGGTTTCCATATCGACGGGTTTGCCCGCGAGCTGATCAACAAATCGGCCCGCCTCGTGATCAAGGCGCCGCCCGGCGTCTCCTTCGAGCACGCGGCCTGCGCGCCCATCGGCTTCGGCACCGTGCAGCACATGCTATTCGACAATGCCAGGCTCGAACCCGGCGAATCGATCCTCGTCCATGCCGGCGGCTCGGGCATCGGCACGGCGGCGATCCTGATGGCCAAGGCGATCGGATGCACGGTCTACACCACTGTCGGCGACGACGAGAAGGGCGCCAAGGCCAGGGAACTGGGCGCCGATTTCGTGGTCAACTACAAGACCGAGCGCTTCGAGGGCGAAATCCGCCAGATGACGAAGCGCAAGGGCGTCGATGTCGTCTTCGAGCATGTCGGGGCCGACACCTGGAACGGCTCGCTGCTCTGCCTGAAGCGCGGCGGCCGGCTCGTCACCTGCGGCGCGACCTCGGGCGCCTCGACCACGATGAACCTGATGCAGCTCTTCCAGCAGCAATACCGCATCACCGGCTCCTTCGGCTGCCGGCTGGAGAACATCAGTCAGTCGCTGGAGAAGATGGCCGGCGGCATGAAGCCCGTGATCGATTCGGTGTTTCCGCTGGAGGATTTCGAGAAGGGCCTTGCCCGCCTCGAAGGTCGGCAGGTCTTCGGCAAGGTCATCGTCGCCTTCTGAGAAGACTTGACGGGACGGCTTTCCTGCCGCAAGTCGCCGTTTCCGCCCGACAATGCTTCAAGGCACGGGCGCGATGGGGCCGGACAGACCTTGAGACGATTGACGACATTCGCCGCGCGCGCCGGCGCGGCGGTGATGATCGGCCTGATCCGCGCGCTGTTCGCCTTTTTGCGCCTGCTCGGGCCCGAACGCTCCAGCGATCTCGGCGGCTGGCTGCTGCGGACAGTCAGCCCGCTGATCCCGGTCGACAGGGTCGCGCTGGCCAATATCCGCGCCGCCTTTCCCGATATGGCCGAAGCCGAGGTCAGGCGCATCGCGCGCGGCGCCTGGGAGAATCTCGGCCGCACGGCGGCCGAATACGCCCATCTCAAGACCCTGTTCGACTACGACTACCTCAATCCCGACGCAGCCTCGCGGGTCGAGGTTTCCGGCATCGAGCATTTCATCGCGCTCAAGGACGACGAGCGCCCCGGGCTGATCTTCTCGGCCCATCTCGCCAATTGGGAGCTCCCGGCGATCTGCGCGGCGGCCTATGATCTGGAAACCACCGCCGTCTTCCGCGCCCCCAACGACCCGGCCATCGCCGCGATCATCCACGAAATCCGGTCGGGCGCGATGGACGGGCTTGCGGCCGCCAGACAGGGCGCGGCCTTCGCCATGCAGGGCGTGCTGGAGCGCGGCGGCCATCTCGGCATGCTGATCGACCAGCATTTCACCCGCGGCGTCGTGGTGCCTTTCATGGGGCGGCCTGCGCTGACCAACCCGATCCTCGGAAAATTCGCGCGGCGCTTCGATTGCCCGGTCCATGGCGTGCGCGTCATCCGCTTAGCCAAACAGCGCTTCCGGCTGGAGCTGACCCCGCCGCTCGACCTGCCGCGCGACGAGGCCGGCGAGATCGACGTGCAAGGCGCCATGGCGATGATGACGGCCGTGGTCGAGGGCTGGGTTCGCGAGCATCCCGAGCAATGGCTCTGGATGCACCGGCGCTGGCGGCCCAACATGATCGCCGCCAGGGGCATGGCCGATACAGCGCGGATGCCGGTTCAAAAGCCTGTTTTCAAGGCAACGTGATTTCCAAGTGAGTTCCCTTGGGCGCTTTGGTAACGCCTTGCATGCTCTAAGACTGTTAGAGTGCCAATTATGACCCTGCGCCCGCGCCTCTTTCTCGCCTCGCTCGCCGCCCTCGTTCTGGGCGGCGCGAGCGCGCTTGCACAGGTGTCGCAGCCGCGCGCGGTCGTCGAGCTCTTCACCAGCCAGGGCTGCTCATCCTGCCCGCCGGCCGACGCGCTCTTCGTCGAACTGGCGAAAGACCCCAGCGTGATCGCGCTGACGATGCCGGTGACCTACTGGGACTATCTCGGCTGGAAGGACACGCTCGGCCACGACCTCTTCACCAAGCGCCAGAAGCTCTACGCGAAGTCGCGCGGCGACGGACAGGTCTACACGCCGCAGGCCGTGATCAATGGCGGGCCCCATCTCGTCGGCTCCGACAAGGCCGAGATCGACAAGTCGTTGCGGCAGCAGGGCGCTTTCGTCGCGCGCGTCGGGCTCAGCGAGGAAGGCGGCATGGTCAAGGTCGCGCTCTCGCCGGTCGATCCCGCCGGCGGGCGCGCTGGCAGCGTCTGGCTGCTGCCGACGACGCGCATGGTCACGGTGCCGATCGGCCGCGGCGAAAACCAGGGCCGCACCGTCTCCTACGCCAATGTGGTGCGCGGCATCGTCAAGGTCGGCGACTGGGACGGCAAGGCGGCGACGCTGACCACGCCGCTCGCCAGCACCAGGACGGCTGATTCGGACGGCTATGTCGTGCTCGTGCAGGCCGAGCAGCCGGGCCGATACGGCATGATGCCCGGGGCGGTCATCGGCGCGGCCAGAGCCGGCCGGTAGCCGCGAAGACCGGGGACATTCCGCGAAGGCGGGTTTTCGGGGACGCTGCCTCATCGTAGCGTCTCGCCAGGGTCACAATAACTTGGCACTGATTCGCATATGCCGAGGCTGTTCACCGCGCTTGAGATTCCTGCAGAGGTCGCGACGGCGCTGACCCTGCATCGGGGCGGGCTCGTCGGCGCGCGCTGGATCGAACCCGCCGATTACCACATCACCCTGCGCTTTCTCGGCGATGTCGACCGCCGCATGGCCCATGACGTGCATGAGTTCCTCGGCGACCTGCACAACTATCCCTTCGAGGTGACGCTCGATCAGCTCGGCAGCTTCGGCGGCGACAAGCCGCGCTCCGTCTTCGCCCGCGTCCAGCCGACCCAGAAGCTTCACGAGCTCCAGAGCGACATCGAACGGCTGATGCGCCGGCTCGGCCTGGCCCCCGAGGCGCGCAAATTCGCGCCCCATGTCACGCTGGCGCGGCTGCGCGACGTCTCGCCGGTCGATGTCGCGCATTATCTCGGGCAGCATCCGATCGTACGGCCGATCGTCTTCACCGCGCGGCGCATCGCGCTGATGTCCTCGCGCGATTCGATCGGCGGCGGTCCCTATGTGCTGGAGGCAGCCTATCCGCTGGGACCGTCCTACCCCAACCGGATGGCGCGCAATGAGGTGCAGAGGCGATGACGAGACCCAAACGCTTGAGCCCGGACGCCCGCGACGAAGCGCTGGTGACTCTCACCGGCTGGAAGCTCGTCGAAGGGCGCGAGGCGATCGCCAAGCGCTTCGTCTTCCGCGATTTCAGCGAGGCTTTCGGCTGGATGACGCGGGTCGCGCTGCTGGCCGAGACGATGGACCATCATCCCGAATGGTCGAATGTCTACAAGACTGTCGAAGTGACGCTCTCGACGCATGACGCGGGTGGGCTGACCGAACTCGACGTCCGGCTCGCGCGCGCCATGGATGCGCTGGCCGGCTGAGTCAGCCCTTGCCGCTGTTGGACCACGCCGCGAGCCGGCGCGTCAGCGGCGCGGGCAGGCGGCGCAGCGTCCGCTTCAGCAGCGGCCGCCAGTTCTGCAGCCCCGACGCCACGGCGAGCCGGCCCCTCCAGGACAGCGGCAGCACGCGATCGGTCACCTCCGTCATGCCGTCGGCATGCTCCAGCTTGTAGGCGTCCGCCGGCGCGAGCAGGTCGAACACCACGCTCCCTCGCGCCCTGGCGCAGGCGAAGCTGTGATACACGAGCAGCCCGCCGACGCCGCCGCGTTCATGCCCGGGATGCGTCGCGATGACATGGCCGAAGCTCGTGCCCTTGCAGTCGAGCGACAGGTCGAGTCCGATCGGCTCGCCATCGCAGGAGATGATCGCGATCCGCAGAGGCGAGCCGCCTGCCGCATCGCCTGCCAGGCCCCGAAAGAAGGCGGCAAAGCGCGGATCGGAGATCGTCGGCGCAAGCACGCCATGGCGCAGAAGGGCCGCCTGCTTCATCGCGACTGCGGCGGCGACGAGTTCGGCGGCCTGCGTCCCGGGGGCGGCCATCGTGAAATCGATCGCGCCGCGCTCGGAAAGCCGCCGCAGCCGCCGCCGATGGTTCGAGCGCTCGCGCGAGGCGTAGGCCGGACTCGGCCCGTCCGTTCCGACGCGCCGGGCGAGATCGGCGAAGGGCGCATCGAGCCGCTCCCGGACAACGGCCCGGGAGACGAGACCGGAGCTCGCCAGCACCGAATCGGCGCGCAGCTTGCGAAGCTCCAGCAGGTCCGCGCCCAGTTGCGCGACGGCATCCCAGCCCGCCTGCAGCAGCGCGGCCTCGTCGCCCGACCGCTCGACCAGAACGTCGCCGAACTGCGCCACCGGGACGCCCATGAAGCGCAGGCTGACGAGCCCGAAGCGGCGCTCCCGGACCAGCGGCCAGGCCATGACGAGCCGCCCGGCCTGCCTCGCCGTCACGACGCGCAGGCCGGTCCGCTCGTCCAGGTAATGCCGCATCCAGTGGCGCAGCACGGAATGGCACTGGAAAACCTGATGCGGCAGGGCGGCGCGGGCGAACAGCGCATCCCAGTCGCCTTGCAGGGCGAGGAAATCGGCGGGCGTCTCGATGATGGCGACCGCGATCTCATCCGCGATCTCGTCCGCGCGCGCGGACGCGTGCGTTAGGCCGGGCGGCCGCGCCTCGGGCAAATCGCCGTGGAAGGAAGCGGTCAGCGTCATGCTTCAGGCGCCGGCCCGGACATGGGCGAGAAGGCGCTTCGCCCCGGCCAGCGGAAACCGGGCGAGATACGGCACCAGCAGCAGCGGGTGGCGCGCCGCGAAGGGCGCGTCATGCTCGACCATGTGGCGGATGGCGAGCACCGGCAACGGCGCGCGCAAGGGCCGGAAATCCGGGTTCCACAGGCCCGGCGCATCCGATCCGGGATACATCAGCCCGATCATCCGGTTGCGAGCCAGCGAATAGAATTTGTGGCGGTCCTGCACGCGCTTCAGCATGGCGACGCCATCTTCGCCTGAGCAGGCCGGAAAGCCGACGATCACGGTGCGGAAATGCGCCATGGCGGCTTTGGCGGGGATCGCCTCCAGCGCCTGAAAACTCCTGCGGATCAGCGAGAACGTCGCCTCCTCGTCGGTCGGCAGGGCCTCGCTGACGCCAAGCCGCACCGTGTCGAGCTTCGCGGCCTGGCGCGTGAAGGGGCAGACCGCGCCGGTGCGGCCGAGATCGGCATGGGCGGCCATCAGATAGCCTTCGACCCAGCCGAGCAGGCTCGACAGGGCGGCGGGCTCCGGCTGCTCCGCGCAGCGCGTCTTGGCGGCCGCGAAGGTCGAAAGCGCGCCGCCTGCTTCCAGTTCGGCCAGGATGTCGGTCGCGCGCATCGCTCGCCTCGCAGCCTCGGAGAGCAAGCGGTAGCAGGACGAGATTAGGGAAGGGTTTCGACGGGGGCTGCCGCGTCGGCGGAGCTGTTAGGATTTTGATAAGCCTCCGACCAGCCGCAGAGCCGCAAGGCGGCCTGCATATGCGGCGGCGGGGCTGCGACGACCACCACGGGCGCCCGCTTGCGATAGAGCGGGATCGTGATGCCGCGGGCGTGGAGCTGCAGGCCGGGCCCGCCCTCGCGCGGGGCCGTGCCGTAGATCTCGTCGCCCAGCATCGGCCAGCCCGAGGCGGCGCAATGCACGCGCAGTTGATGGGTGCGCCCGGTCAGCGGCGACAGCGCGAGCCAGGCCAGCGGCCCGCTGCCACCCTCGCCGCGCCCGAGCACACGGAAACGTGTCTGCGAGGGCAATCCTTCGGGGTCGACCTTCATCCACCAGCCGCGATCGGGCGCGCGCTTGCCGAGCGCCAGGTCGATCAGACCTTCCTCCTGCGCCGGACCGCCTTCGACGACAGCCCAGTAGCTCTTGCCGATCAGGCCGTCGCGAAACAGCCGGTTGAGATCGGCCATGGCGCGCGGATGGCGGCCAAGCACGAGGCAGCCCGAGGTGTCCTTGTCGAGCCGGTGCGCGGCCTCGGGCCGGCGCGGCAGGCCGAAGCGCAACGCGTCGAGATGGTCGGTCAGCACGGGGATGATTTTCCGCTTGGCCTGCGGCCCGCGATGCGAGGGCAGGCCCGCGGGCTTGTCGATCACCAGCATCATCGCGTCGCGATAGAGCAGCGGAAACGGCGGCTCCGGATCGGCCCTGTCGTGCGAAATCTCTGGTCGGTCCGGCGCGCTCATGGCATTGCGCTAGCGAAGACGATCCGGCGACGCAATATCGAGGCGCGCCCACACCGGATCACGGGACGCATGATGAGCGAGCAAGACCCGAAGAAGCGCGGCTTCTTCTCCAGACTTTTCGGCATCGAGGACGAGCCCGGCAAGCCAGCCGAGCCGGAGGCGCCCGCTCCTGCCGAAAAGCCCGCCGCGCCGCCGCCGGAGCCCGAGCCCGACGCCCTGATCGCGCCCGATGCGTTGATGGGCGAGGCCGCGCCTCTCCCGATCGCGATGCCGGAGCCGGAGCCGCCGCGACCACCGCCGGCGACCCCCGCGCCAGAGCCGGGGCCCGAGCCCGCTCCGGAGCCGAAGCGAAGCTGGTGGCGCAGGCTGACCGAGGGTCTGTCGCGGACCTCGTCGGCGCTGACCACCGGCATCGCCGATATCTTCACCAAGCGCAGGCTCGACGCCGGGACGCTGGAGGATCTCGAGGACATCCTGATCCAGGCCGATCTCGGCTTAGCCACCGCCGCCCGCGTCGCGAAAGCCGTCGGCGACGGGCGCTACGACCGCCAGATCGAGCCCGCCGAGGTCAAGGCGATCCTCGCCCGCGAGGTCGAGGCGATCCTCGATCCCGTCGCCGCGCCGCTGGTCGTCGACGTCACGAAAAAGCCGTTCGTGATCCTGATGGTCGGCGTCAATGGCTCGGGCAAGACCACCACGATCGGCAAGCTGGCGCAGAAATTCCGCAACGAGGGCCGGAGCGTGATGCTCGCCGCCGGCGACACCTTTCGCGCCGCCGCGATCGAGCAGCTCAAGGTCTGGGGCGAGCGCACGGGCGCGCAGGTCGTCTCGGGCCAGCAGGGCGCCGACGCCTCGGGCCTTGCCTTCGAGGCGCTGCAGAAGGCCAAAGCCGCTGGCACGGACGTGCTGCTGATCGACACCGCCGGACGTCTGCAGAACAAGACCGGCCTGATGGACGAGCTCGCCAAGGTCGTCCGGGTCGTCCGCAAGATGGACCCTGACGCGCCCCATGCGGCCCTCTTGGTGCTCGACGCCACCGTCGGCCAGAACGCGCTCTCTCAGGTCGAGGCCTTCCAGCACACCGCCGACATCACCGGCCTCGTCATGACCAAGCTCGACGGCACGGCGCGCGGCGGCATCCTCGTGGCGCTGGCGGCGAAATTCGGCCTGCCCGTGCATTTCATCGGCGTCGGCGAAGGCGTCGAGGATCTGGAGCCGTTTTCGGCCCAGGAATTCGCCCGCGCGATCGCGGGATTGGGAGAAGCCGCGTGACCAGCGACAACGGAGCCGAGACCGCCGAGGCGGCGACCGAGAAGGCGATGCACCCGGCGAAGGTCCACCCGCTGCTGAAACTGGCGCTCGAATTCGGTCCGCTGACGCTGTTCTTCTTCGCCAATTCCTATGGCGACCGGCTGTTCGGCGTGGCGCAGGACCGGCGCATCTTCGTGGCGACAGGCATCTTCATGGTGGCCTCGCTGGTCGCGCTCGCCCTGTCGCGCGTGCTGATGGGCTATCTGCCGCGCATGGCCATCGTCAACGCCGTCGTCGTCAGCGTCTTCGGCGGGCTGACCATCGCGCTCGACGACGCCTTCTTCATCAAGGTCAAGCCGACCATCGTGAACACGCTGTTCGGCTGCGTGCTGCTCGGCGGCCTGTATTTCGGCCGCTCGCTCTTGGCGCTGGTGCTGGAGAGCGTGCTCCAGCTCGACGAGGCGGGCTGGCGCAAGCTCACCCTGCGCTGGGGCCTGTTCTTCTTCGTGCTGGCGGGCCTGAACGAGATCGTCTGGCGCACGCAGACGCAGGATTTCTGGGTCGCCTTCAAGGTCTGGGGCGTGATGCCGCTGACCATGGCCTTCGCGCTGGCCCAGACCCCGCTGATCCTGAAGCATGAGATCAAGCGGGCGGAGGCCGCGGAGTAAGGTTATATTGCCATTTGGCACTATAACAGCTATGTAAGGCCAAATGGAGAGCACCATGACGGCCCTGCAGCGCATCGAAACCGGCCAGCCCGCCTTCGTCCCCGACCCAATCTCGGATCAGGAAGCGGCCGCGATGTTCCGCGCGGCGACTAACCTGCTCCGGCTCTGGCGCGTCACCGACGAGCAGGCGGCCACCCTGCTCGACCTGCCCTTGCGTAGTTTCCGGCGCTGGAAGGCCGGCGACACCGGCCGGATCTCGCGCGACGGCAAGGCGAGGCTCTCGAACCTGATGGGCATCCACAAGGCGTTGCGCCTGATTTTTCGCGAGCCGCAGCGGGGCTACGACTGGATCAGGGCGGGCAACGCCGCTTTCGACGGCCGCGCGGCGCTCGATATCATGCTCGGCGGCGAACTGACCGATCTGATGCGGGTCAGGCGCTATCTCGATCATGAGCGGGGCGGCTGGTGAGCGGCAAGGCCGCCATGACGGCCAGCGATATCCCCCAGTCGAATGTTTCCTGGAACGGAGCCGCGCGCATCATCCGCAGCCTGTTTCCGCCGATCGACCTGTTCGAGGACATCGCCGACCCCGCCGACTGGCCGCTGCTGCTTGCCGCTGAGCAGAAGACCAATCCGCGCCTGATGGAGAGCATCGGCAATCTGGCGCTGGTGCCCGCGAAGCGCCGCGTTTCGGGGCCCGGCGCGAGCTGGCTGATGGCCCCCTTCACCCATTCAAGCCCCGACCGCCCGAGCCGCTTCAGCGCCGGCCGCTTCGGCGTGCTCTATGCCGGCGAGAGCTTCGAGACCGCCTTGTTCGAGACCGTGCATCACCACGCCCGCTTCATGGCGGCGACGCGCGAGCGTCCCGGCTGGACCTCGCAGTTCCGCGAGATCAGGCTCGATGTCTCGGCGACGCTGCATGATCTGCGCGGCTCCGATCCGGTGTTCGCGCCAGCGCTGGCAGCCAATGACTACGGCCCCAGCCAGGGGCTCGGCGCGCGCCTCCATGGCGCGGGTTCCGACGGCGTCGTCTATCCGAGCATACGCCGGCCGAACGGCGAGTGCGTCGGATTGTTCTATCCCGATCTGGCGAAAAACCCCTTGCAGGGGCGGCATCTCGACTATCACTGGGACGGCAAGCGGGTCGACCTTTACCGCGACCTCAGCGCTGGCGCGGTCTACCGCATCCTCTGACGCCCTACTTCGCCGCGAGCCTGATCGCGCCGTCGAGCCGGATCGACGTGCCGTTCAGCATGTCGTTCTCGACGATGCTCCTCACAAGCGCGGCGTATTCGGTGGCTTTGCCAAGGCGCGACGGGAACGGGATCGAGGCGCCGAGCGACGCGCGCGACTCCTCCGGCAGCCCGTCGAACATCGGCGTCTCGAACAGACCGGGCAGGATCGTCATCACCCGGATGCCATAGGCGGCGAGTTCGCGCGCGATCGGCAGCGTCATGCCGACGACGCCGGCTTTCGAGGCGGCATAGGAGGCTTGGCCGATCTGCCCGTCCTCTGCGGCGACGGAGGCCGTGTTGACGATGACGCCGCGCCCGCCATCGGCTGTCACCGGCTCCAGCGCCGCCAGGGCCACGGCCGATTTCGCGATGATGCGAAACGTGCCGGTGAGGTTGATCGCGACGCCCTTCTCGAAGGTCGCCATGTCATGCGCCATCAGCTCGCCGGTGTCGCGCTTCTTGGAGACGACGCGGCGGCCCGGCGCGATCCCGGCGCAGTTGACGACGATTCGCGCCGCGCCATGGGCCTTGCGGGCCTTGGCGAGCGCTTCGTCGACCGAGGCGTCGCTGGTCACGTCGCAGGCGCAGAACACCCCGCCGATCTCGGCCGCCACCGCCTCGCCGCGGACGGCGTTGAGATCGAGCAGCGCGACCTTGACGCCATGGGAGGCGAGCATCCGCGCGGTGGCCTCGCCGAGGCCCGACGCGGCCCCGGTGACGATGGCGGCAATGGAGGAATCGAGTTGCATCGGCGTGTCCCGCTGATCATCAGAATGTCGTTTTTCGTTTAGAACCTCGGCCGGCGCGCACCAAGCGGCATGTTTGGCGAGCCTCTTGTGCGGCTTCTCGGGCGGGGCCACATCTTTCGATATTGCGGCCAGACCTGCGCGGCAGGATGATGCCGGCGAATTGGGAGACGGGAGAGACGGGCATGAGCGAAGGGTTCACCTCGCGCTTCACCGAGGAAGAGATGGCCGCGATCCGCGCCACGCTTCGCGACGAGAAGCGCTTCGGCGAGACGTTTCTGGAGCGCCTGAAGCGGGTGGCGAAGCGCATCCCCTTCGCCGAGGACATGCTTGCGGCCTGGATCTGCGCGCGCGACCCGGCGACGCCGCGCCGCGTCCGCCTGACGTTGCTGGCGGCGCTCGGCTATTTCGTGCTGCCGCTCGACGCCATTCCCGACCTGATGCCCTTTCTTGGCTTCACCGACGACGCGGCGGTGATCGCCGCCGCGCTCGCGGCCGTGGCGGGCTCGATCACGGCCGAGCATCGCGAGAAGGCGAGACAGGCGATGGCGGAGCTGTAGAGCCCTCAAAGCGTCAGCACGATCTTGCCCTTGGCCTTGCGGTCACCGATCAGCGCGTAGCCTTCGGTCCAGCGCTCGAGCGGGACGGTCGCGTGGACATGGGCGCGGATGCGGCCAGCCGCCGCCCAGTCCAGTAGCCGCTCCATGTTGCGGCGGTGGCCGGCCTTGTCGCGCCTGACGAACTCGCCCCAGAACACGCCGCGCAGATCGCAGCTCTTCAGCAGCAGCAGGTTGAGCGGGATTCTGGGAATCGCGCCTCCGGCGAAGCCGACCACGAGATAGCGCCCCTCCCAGGCCATGGCGCGTAGCGCCGGCTCGGCGAGATCGCCGCCGACCGTGTCGTAGAGCACGTCGACGCCGCGCTCCCCGGTCAGGCGGCGCAGGCCGATCTTCACATCCTGCGCGGTGTAGTCGAGCTCTTCCTGCGCGCCGTGCTCGCGGGCCAACGCCAGCTTGTCGGCCGAGGAGGCGCAGGCGATGACATGGGCGCCGAGCAGCGCGCCGATCTCGACCGCCGCCAGTCCCGCCCCGCCGGCGGCGCCCAGGATGGCGAGGCTCTCGCCGGCCTTCAGGCCAGCGCGCTGGATCAGCCCGTGCATCGCCGTGCCATAGGTCACGAACAGGCCGGCCGCCTGCGCGTCGTCGAGCGCGTCGGGCACCCTGACGATCGCATCCGTGGACACCACGACCTTCTCGCGCGCCGCGCCATGGCCGAGCCAGGCGGCGACGCGCTCGCCGACCCGCCAGCCGGCGACGCCCTCGCCGATGGCGGCGATCGTGCCCGCGCACTCGGCTGAAGGAGAGAACGGCAGCGCCGGCTTGGTCTGGTAGCGGTTCTGGATGATCAGCGTATCGAAGAAATTCAGCGCCGCCGCCGTCACCGCGACGACGACCTCGCCGGGTCCGGGGGCAGGCTCGGGGAGATCGCGGATGACCAGGTCTTCAGCCGGACCATGCCGTTCGCAGAGCAACGCTTTCATATCTCGTCCTCAACCCGCCTCGACCACGCCGTCGGCCTCCAGGACGCGCCTGAGCCGCGTGAAGGCCAGCCTGATCCGCGATTTCACCGTGCCCAGCGGCAGCCCGGTGCGGGCAGCCACCTCGGCATGCGAGAGACCCTCGAAGAAGGCGAGCCTGACCAGCCGCAACTGCTCCTCGGGCAGGCTCTCCAGCGCGAGCTTGAGCGCCTCCTCCCGCTGCTGGGCGTCCATCAGCCGGTCCGGCCCGGCCTGCGGCGCGGGATGCAGGATCGGATCCTCGGGGTCGATCCTGTCCGAGCGGTCGCGCCGGGCGAGGTCGATGCGGCGATTGCGCGCGATCCGGTAGAGCCAGGTCGAGACCGAGGATTTCGCGGGGTCGAACAGATAGGCCTTGCGCCACAGCGTCGAGAGCGTGTCCTGCACGACCTCCTCGGCCAGCGCCGCATCGCAGCCCTGCCGTAGCAAGAAGCCGTTCAGGCGGGGGCCGAAATGATCGAACAGGATTGTGAAGGCGGCGCGGTCGCGCCGTTCGGCGATGGCCCGCACGAGGGCCGGAAAATCGGCCGGCGCCGTCACGCCCGTTCCCCCCGGGGAGGCCTGGTCCAGCCGCATGCATCGATGTCTGTCGCCCGCACCGGGCCTCGCTCCGCCATCTGTCCTGTCGCCGCCCCGATGATCGCGCGCGCCAACCCGCCGAACCGGCCGCCACGGCGCTGTTGTGGCATGCGGCGATGGCGAGCGGAACATGCCCGAACGGACGGCATTCGCATTTTCGCCAGGATCATGACATTCTATGGTTCGCGTTAAGGTCGCCATCGCAAGGATGACGGTGGCCTTCTGGCCGGCCGTCAAGGCGGCGTTAACATTTCTGCTGATTGATGGCGGTCTATGATTTCACGTTCTCCTCTCGCAGCCATCCGGCTGTCCTGCGTCGTTCTGGGCCTTGTCGCGAGCGTGGAGGTCGCTCAGGCGCAGCGCGCCTCGGCCGGAGCCACCCAAGCGCAGGCCCTGCTGCTGGAGACGGCCGGGAAGTGGCAGGCCTTCTCCGCGCAGCAGGATCGCGTGAAGATCTGCTATGCGCTCTCGCGGGCCGAGACGCGCTCGCCGGCGAATCTCAAGGATGTCGAGGGCCTGCTGTTCATTTCCAGCCGGCCGGCGCAGGGCGTCCGCAACGAGATCAGCCTGGTGATGAACTTCGATCTCAAGGAGGATGTCGAGCATCAGGCGGTCATCGGCGAGGAGAGGTTCGCCCTGGTCGCCAAGAACAGGCACATGTTCCTGAAGAACCCCGCCGAGGAACCGCGCATGCTCGATTCACTCCGCAAGGGCGCGAGCCTCGACGTAAGGGCCACCTCGGCGCGCGGCAATCCCACCAGCGACAAATATTCGCTCGCCGGACTGACGCAGGTGGTGAAGCGCGCGGAAGACGCCTGCAAATAGAAGACGCCTGCAGACAGGCCGCGCCCGCGCGCGCCTATGTCGGCGCCGGGATTTCGTGGCTTGCGATTCCTGTGCTATGAGCCGGCCCAGATCCCGGGCGGCAGCCGCCCGATACGAGCCAGGTCCCGATGACCCTTTCCGTTCTTGAGCCCGCCGCCCCGGCGGCCGAACCTGTTTTGGCTGGCCGCCTCTCTCTGGTCGGGCGCACCCGCGCCGGCCTGGGCGACGCGCTGGCCGAAATCGGCGTGCCCGAGAAGGAGCGGCGCATGCGCGTCGGCCAGCTCTGGAACTGGATCTACCATTACGGCGTGCGCGACTTCGCCGCGATGACGACGATCGGCAAGGGTTTGCGCGCGGCGCTGGCCGAACGCTTCACGCTCGACCTGCCGGAGGTCGCCGCGGAGCAGGTCTCGACCGACGGCACGCGCAAATGGCTGATCCGGATGGCCCCGACCGGCCCGCGCGACCGCGGCGCCGAGATCGAATGCGTCTACATCCCCGAGGTCGACCGCGGCACGCTGTGCGTCTCGAGCCAGGTCGGCTGCACGCTGACCTGCACCTTCTGCCACACCGGCACGCAGCGCCTCGTCCGCAACCTGACCACCGAGGAGATCGTGGCGCAACTGATGGTGGCGCGCGACCGGCTCGGCGATTTCCCGAACCGGGCGGCGCCGGGCGGCGCCTTCGTGCCGAACGACGGCGGCCGCTTCGTCTCCAACATCGTCTTCATGGGCATGGGCGAGCCGCTCTACAATTTCGACGGCGTCCGCGACGCCATCGACGTGATCTCCGACAATGAAGGCCTCTCGCTCGGCCGCCGCCGCATCACCGTCTCGACCTCCGGCGTCGTGCCCCAGATCGGCCCGCTCGGCGACGCGATGGGCACGATGCTGGCGATCTCGCTGCATGCGGTGCGCGACGACCTGCGCGACGAACTCGTGCCGCTGAACAGGAAATATCCGATCGCGGAGCTGATGGAGGCGTGCCGGACCTATCCGGGGCTGAGCAACGCCAGACGCATCACCTTCGAATACGTCATGCTGAAGGGCGTCAACGACTCCGACGCCGAGGCGCGCGACCTGGTGCGGTTGCTCAAGGGGATCCCCGCCAAGATCAACCTGATCCCGTTCAATCCCTGGCCCGGAACGAAATACGCGTGCTCCGACTGGGACCGGATCGAGCGCTTCTCCGAAATCGTCTTCCGCGCCGGCTACGCCTCGCCTGTGCGGACGCCGCGCGGCCGCGACATCCTCGCCGCCTGCGGCCAGCTCAAGAGCGAGACCGAGAAGCTCTCGGCCCGCGCCCGGCTGATGCTGGACGAAGCCGACGCCACGGCGCAGGCCGCCGGCTGATCCGATGCTGCGCTGGCTCCTGCTGATTCCCTTCGCGCTGCTCGTCGCCATGGGCGCGGGCCTGTTCGCCATGATGATCGCGAGCGTCGTCTCGGCCGAGATCGCTCTGCTGATCGGCGGCGGCTTCGAGCGGCTGCTGGACGCCCTCTTCGGTCTGGCCGAAATCGGCGTCGATCCCGGCCCGGCCGCGGCGGCGGCCTTCAGTCTGATCGGCCGGCTGGGACTGGCCATCATCGTCGCGCCGGTAGTCCTCGTCGCAATCTTCAGCGAGTTGTTCCGTTTACAAAGCGGCCTGATCCAGAGCGGCCTGACCGGCGCGCTCGCGACGCTCCTGCCCCTCGCCATGCTGCAGCTTTCGCGCGCGCCGACGGAGGCCGAGACGCGGGTGATCGGCGCGCTGTTCCTGGTCGGGGCCACGACGGGGTTCGTCTACTGGATCATTGCAGGGCGTGGGGCAGGCGGGGAGCGGTCACCCGCCGATCAAACGCTTCGATCGTGACGGCGAGCGCGCTATCGCCTATATTGGCGGCATGACCCGCGATGACGTCATGCTTCAGCTTCGATCCGTCGAGCCGGCGCTTCGGGCGCAAGGCGTTGCCGCCCTATATCTGTTCGGATCCTACGCTCGCGACGAAGCGAGACCTGATAGCGACATCGATATCCTCGTCGATTTTCAGGCGGACCGAGGTATTGGTCTGACCGAATACATGGCCCCATACCATGTTCTGGAGCGCATTTTCCCCGGCGTCGAGATCGGCTACGGAACTCGCGACGATATCGTGTCGCACTACAAGCCGTATATCGAAGCCGGCGCATTGCGTATTTTCTGATGCAATCCGCGAAACTGCCGCAGGTTCGACTGAGGCATATCATCGAAAGTATCGATGGGATCATCGACGCGACAACCGGCGTCACCGCCCGCGAAATTACCGAGAGCTTTGTTCTGATGCGAGCGCTTGAGCGTGCGATTCAGATCATCTCCGAAGCGGCCAAGGAATTGCCAGCCGAGATGCGATCTGCCGAACCCTCGGTGCCTTGGACGGAGGTAATCGGAATCGGCAACGTCCTGCGACACGAATACCATCGCGTCAGAGAAGAGACGCTGTTGGCCATTCTGGCCAATGAGCTTCCCGCCTTGAAGCTCGTGGCCATCAGATTATTGAACAACCTCGAGCCCCTGCCTGGCTAAATCAATCCCCGATCGCCACGCCCTCCCTTCGCCCGTCAGCCCCGCCCACAAACCCCTCCGGCGTCTTGACGATCGCCTGGATGCCGGAGGTCATGTCGAGAAGCCGGACCTCGTGGCCCTTCGCCTCCAGCGCCGCCTTCCAGCCTTCCGCCTCCGTGCCCTTCTCCAGTTCGGTCGGGCCGTTGCGGCTGCCGAAGTTGCCGAGATCGACGGCCTGTTGCGGGTCCAGCTTCCAGTCGAGCAGAGCCACCAGCGTCTTGGCGACATAGCCGATGATCTGGCTGCCGCCGGGCGAGCCGACGACGGCGTAAAGCCGCCCGAAGGCGTCGAACACCAGCGTCGGGGCCATCGAGGAGCGCGGCCGCTTGCCGCCCTCGACGCGGTTGGCGACGGGCCTGCCATCCTCCTCGGGGAGAAACGAGAAATCGGTCAGCTCGTTGTTGAGCAGGAAGCCGCCCGCCGTCATCAACCGCGCGCCAAAGCCGTCCTCGATCGTGGTGGTCATCGAGACGGCGTTGCCGGCTTCGTCGATCACCGAAATATGGCTGGTGCCGTTCTCGATCCCGTCCGAGGGCGAGAGCAGCAGCGCGCGCTTGTTGGGCGGCTCGCCCGCCTTGGCCCGCCCCATGGAGCGCTCGGGACTGACGAGTCCGGCCCGGCCGCGCACATAGTCGCGGTCGATCAGCCCGGCCGTCGGCACGGCGATGAAGGCCGGATCGGCGAGATAGAGCGCCCGGTCGGCGAAGGCGAGCCGGCCGGCCTCGCTGACCCAGTGCGCCGCCTCGGCGCCGGGGCCGAGGCGCGTCATGTCGCGCGTCTCCAGGATGCCGAGCATCTGCTGGACCGCGACAGCGCCGGAACTCGGCGGCCCCATGCCGCAGACGCGCCAGACGCGATAGGCCCCGCAGACCGGCGCGCGCTCCTCGACCCTGTAGCCGGCGATATCGGCCAAGGTGATGTCGCCGGGATTGGTCGCATGTCCGGTCACGGTCGCGACGATGTCCCGCGCGACCGGCCCCTCGTAGAAGGCCGCCGCCCCGCGCTCGGCGATGGCGCGCAGCGTCGCCGCGAACGCCGGGTTCTTCAGCACGGTCCCGACCGCCTTGGCCTTGCCGTCGGCCTCGTAGAAATAGGCGGCGGCGCGCGGATCGCTCTTCAGCGCGGTCTCGCCGGACAACAGCCCGTTCAGGCGAGGCGAGATCGCGAAGCCCTGCTCGGCCAATGCGATGGCAGGCGCAAACACGTCCGGCCAAGGCAGCCTGCCCCAGCGCCGGTGCGCTGCCTCCAGCAGCTTCACCGTGCCCGGCACGCCGACCGAGAGCCCGCCGACCACGGCCTGCCGAAACGCCATCGGCTTGCCGTCCGCGCCGAGGAAGCGACCGGGTCTGGCGGCGGCGGGCGCGGTCTCGCGCCCGTCGAGCGTGGTGACCGCCCGCTTCGCCTCGTCCCAGTGCAGGAAAAAGGCTCCCCCGCCTATGCCGGAGCTTTGCGGCTCGACCAGATTGAGAACGAGCTGGACCGCGATCGCGGCATCGACCGCGCTGCCCCCGGCGCGCAGGATCTCGCGGCCGGCGCTGGCGGCAAGGGGATTGGCGGCGGCGACCATATGGCGCTGCGCCGTGCCGGAGGTCTTCGCGATCCGCCCTGTCGAGCCTTCCGGCGCGGGCGCGAGCGTCTGCGCGCCGGAGCCGCCGATGGCGAGCGCGAGACAGAACAAGACGCCGGCGGCGCGGCGCGTCGAAATCCAGCGGTTCATGATCGATCTCCGACCCGGGCGGGCGAGACTAGCGCGCCGGCATCGCTTTACGCCATCCGCGTTGATGTCTTGGAGGCGTCGAGAGGCGGCGCTAAGGTCGGCGAGCATCCGGTTTTTCGGATGCCGCGTTTAAAAGAGGCCTTCCGATGCCGATCTCCCTCCCGCTCCGTATCCGAAGCCTTTTTCCGCTCATGCTCGCCGCCCTGCTCGGCCTCGCGCTCGCCGGCTGCGGCGTCAACAACGTTCCGACGCTGGAGGAGGCGGCCAAGGCGCGCTGGAGCGAGGTGCAGAACCAGTACCAACGCCGCGCCGACCTGATCCCGAACCTCGTCGAGACGGTGAAGGGCTTTGCCGCGCAGGAGCGCGAGGTGCTCACCGCCGTAGTCGAGGCCCGCGCCAGGGCCAGTTCGGTCAGGGTCGACGCCTCGACCATCACCGACCCGGCGAAGTTCAAGGAATACCAGGACGCGCAGAACCAGCTTTCGGGCGCGCTCGGGCGGCTGCTCGTCACGGTCGAGCGCTATCCCGAGCTGAAATCCAACGCGAACTTTCTCGCCCTGCAGTCGCAGTTGGAAGGCACCGAGAACCGCGTCACCGTGGCGCGCCGCGACTACATCCAGGCGGTGCAGGCCTTCAACACCGAGATCCGGACCTTTCCGGGCGTGATCTGGGCGCGGCTGTTCTGGGGCGCCAAGGCGATGGAGACGTTTGCCGCCACCGCCGGAGCCGAGCGTCCGCCTGCGGTGAAGTTCTGAGGCGTCGATGTCCCTCGGCAGGATCGAGCGCGAGGAACCCTCTCCCGGAGGGAGAGGGCAGGGTGAGGGGTCGGCCCCTCGACCAGCGAGACGCGAAGCAGGCCGATGGTGAACAGCATAAGCGTCGGAGGGCCGTCACCTCGACCCTGCCCCTCTCCTTGCAGGCGAGGGGTTCTCCCGTGCGGTTTCCTGCTTTTTCTCGTCTTTTTCAACAGCCTCGCCGCCATGGCGCAATCCGCCTACCCACCCCTGACCGGCCGCATCGCCGACGGCGCGAACCTGATCGGCGCGGAAGCCCGCCAGCGCATCGAGGCCAAGCTCAAGGCCAATGAGGACAAGACCACAGACCAGATCGTGGTCGCGACCGTGCCCTCCCTGCAGGGCGCTGGCATAGAGGATTTCGCCAATGGCCTGTTCCGGGCCTGGAAGCTCGGGGACGGCGCGAAGAACAACGGCGTGCTGCTTCTGGTCGCTCCGACCGAGCGAAAGGTCCGCATCGAGGTCGGCTACGGGCTGGAGGGCGCGCTGACCGACGCGCTGTCGAAGGTCATCATCACCACGGCCGTCGCGCCGAGATTCAAGACCGGCGATTTCGCGGGCGGCGTCGAGGCCGGCGTCGACGCGATCCTCGCCATACTGACCGGCGATGCGGAAGAATGGCAGCGCCGCGCCGTGGTCCGCGAAGACGAATCATCGACGCTCGAGACCGTCGCGGTCGTCGTGACGATGCTGATCATCATCGTCCTCGTCTTCGGCGCGATCCGGGCGGCCGGACGACCGGGCCCGGGACGTCGGCACCGCACGCGCGACGGGCGCTGGATCACGCTGCCGGCCTCGACCTCCTCGGGCTGGAGCACGGGATCGTCCAGCGGCGGCTGGGGCTCCGGTTCGAGCTCGGGCGGATTTTCCGGCGGCGGCGGCTCGTCGGGCGGCGGCGGGGCTTCGGGAGACTGGTGATGGATTCAGAAGACAGGGATGCGGTCGCGGACGCGGTCGCGCAGGCCGAGACGCTGACCTCGGGCGAGATCATGGTTGTGATCGACCGGGCGGCCGGCAGCTATCGTTCCGTGCCGCTGGTCATGGCGCTGACGCTCGCGCTGTTCGCGCCCTGGCCGCTGCTGGCGATGACGGCGACCAGCGCGCCGCGCATCTTCCTGATCCAGTTGATCTGCGCCGTGCTGCTGGTCGCGACGCTGCTCTGGTATGGCCGGGGCGGTCGTTTCGTGCCGGGCTTCGTCAAGCGCGGGCGCGCCCATGACGTCGCCTTGCGCGAATTCACCGCGCGCGGCCTGACACGGACGCGAGCGCGCACCGGCGTGCTGCTCTATGTCGCGCTGCAGGAGCGCTATGCCGAGGTGCTCGTGGACACAGGGCTCGACGGCAGGGTCGAACCCGAAACCTGGCGCGGGATCATCGAGCCCTTGCTGGAGGCCGCGCGTCAGGACAGCTTACGCGCCGGGCTGATCGATGCCGTCGGCGCGATCGCCCGCGTGCTCGCGCCACACGCGCCGCCCGCGCCCGACGACATCGACGAACTGCCCAACAAGGTCGTGCTGCTGTAAGCAGCCGCTCCGCTCTGCAGCACTTCTGCGAGACGATGGAGTGGGCGCTGCCGCGCTCCCTCCCGCCTTGCAGGGGAGGGTTGGGGAGAGGGCAGCGCTGCCCTTGCAACGTTCAAGATGCAAAGCCCCTCTCCATCTCTCCCCCGCAAGGGGGGAGAGGGCCGGTTGAGCCGGCCAGCGCGCTTTCGCAAAATCACGGGCAGGGGTTGCCGACCTCCTGATGGATCGCGTCGATCCTCGCTTCGAGATCGGCCGGCAGCGTCACGTCGATCGAGGCGATGTCGGTCTTCAACTGCGCCATCGAGGTCGCGCCGATGATGTTCGAGGTCACGAAGACGCGCGAATTGACGAAGGCCAGCGCCATCTGCGCCGGATCGAGCCCGGCCTCCTTCGCCAGCGCGACATAACGCCTGATCGCGGCCTCGGCTCCGGCCGTCTGGTAGCGCTGGCCCCGGTCGAACAGGGTGGTGCGCGCGCCGGCCGGCTTTGCGCCGTCGAGATATTTGCCGGTGAGAAAGCCCTGCGCCAGCGGCGAATAGGCCAGCAGCCCGACATCCTCAGTGACGGCGATCTCGGCCAGCGCCGTCTCGAAGGTGCGGTTGAGCAGGTTGTAGGCGTTCTGGATCGACTGGACGCGCGGTGCGCCGCGCGCTTCCGAATCGGCGACGAAGCGCATCGTGCCCCAGCCGCTTTCGTTGGAGAGGCCGAGATGGCGGACCTTGCCGGCCTTGACGACCTCCGCAAAAGCATCGAGCTGCTCGGGGATCGCGGTCTCGTCGGCCGGCTTCTCGAAGGCGGCCTTGCTGAAGCGCGTCGGGTTCGAGCCCCATGGCATCGGCCGCTCGGGGAAATGGATCTGGTAGAGGTCGATGTAATCGGTCTGGAGCCGTTTCAGGCTTTTGTCGACCGCCTCCAACACCTGCTTGCGGTTGACCCGGGTCGGCCCCTTGTCGTCGCGGAACCAGTCATTGGCCGAGCGGCCGACGATTTTTGACGCCAGGATCACCTTGTCGCGTTTTCCCCGCGCCTTGAACCAGTTGCCGATGATCCGCTCGGTCGAGCCTTGCGTCTCCGCCCTGGGCGGGATCGAATACATCTCGGCCGTATCGAAGAAGTTGACGCCCTGGTCGATGGCGTAGTCCATCTGCTCGAAACCCTCGGCCTCGGTGTTCTGCTGGCCCCAGGTCATGGTCCCGAGGCAGATCGCCGAGACGTTCAGGTCTGTGCGGCCGAGACGGCGGTATTCCATGGTGATCGACTCCGGAAGAGAGGCGCGCGGCGCATCGCGCCGGGAACGGGTTTGACGGGCAAGGATGGGGCCTGCGGACGCGGGAGGCGCGCGGCGAGTTCAGGGCATGGCGGATCAGGGCTTGGCGGATCAGGGCTTGGTGGCCAGCCCCGCGACGAAACGCTCCACGCTGGGCAGGATGCGCGAGACGATGGCGCGCACGCCCTCCGCCGTGGGATGCAGCAGGTCGGGCTGGTTCAGCGCGCGGTCGCCGGCGATGCCCTCCAGAAAGAACGGATAGAGCATGACGCCATGCTTTTTCGCCAGCCGCGGAAACAGCCCGTCGAAGCGCGCCGCGTAATCGGGCCCGAGATTGCGCGGCGCATACATGCCCGCCAGCAGCACCGCGATTCCCCGCGCCTTCAGCCGCGTGATGATGGCGTCGAGCGCCTTCTCGGTGGTGGCGGGGTCGAAGCCGCGCAGGGCGTCGTTGGCTCCGAGTTCGAGGATCACGCCATCCGTGCCGTCCGGGACCGACCAGTCGAGCCGGTCGAGCCCGCCCTGCGCGGTGTCGCCGGAGACGCCGGCGTTAGTGACGGAGACGTTGAGGCCCTTCTGGCGCAAGGCTTGCTGCAGCACCGCCGGGAAGGCGGCGCTGGCCGGCAGGTTGTAGCCGGCGCTGAGGCTGTCGCCGAGCGCCACCAGCCGGATTTCGCGGCCGGCGGATGGCGGCGTCTGGGCTTGTGTCATGGTCGCGACCGGAAGGACGAAGGCGAGCGCCAGCAGAAAAACCGCCGCCCACGATTGGACAAGCGGAAACCAAAGCCCATATCGCCAGACGGGGCGCGCCGCTGTTTCGCCCCGCTTGCGCCATGTGCGGCTGCAAGCGGAGGCGTCGGTCTCAGTAGAAGTCAGGATCATGTCACGATGAGCGAACAAGCCGCTCCAGCCATCGAATTGCAGGATGTCCACCTTAGTCTGGGGCGTGGAGCCGCCCGCGTCCATATCCTCAAGGGAGTTTCTTTGTCGCTCGCCTCCGGCGAGGCGACCGGCCTCGTCGGGCCCTCCGGCTCCGGCAAGTCGACCCTGCTGATGACGATGGCGGGCCTCGAGCGCCCCGATTCCGGCGTGGTAAGGGTCGCCGGCGAGGATCTCGGCAGGCTCGACGAGGACGGGCTGGCGGTGTTTCGCGGCCGGCGCATCGGCATCGTCTTCCAGTCCTTCCATCTGGTGCCGACGATGACGGCGCGGGAGAACGTCGCGCTTCCGCTCGAACTGGCGGGCGCGGACGACGCCTTCTCGCGCGCCGAGGCGGAGCTCCGCAATGTCGGCCTCGGCGACCGCATGGACCATTACCCGGCCCAGTTGTCGGGCGGCGAGCAGCAGCGCGTCGCCATCGCCCGCGCCGTCGCGCCCGACCCGGCGATCCTCGTCGCCGACGAGCCGACCGGCAATCTCGACGAGACCACGGGCCGCTCGATCGTCGACCTGATCTTCGCGCTGCGCCGCGAACGCGCGGCCACGCTCGTTCTCGTCACGCACGACCTTGCGCTGGCGGCGCTCTGCGACCGGACCGTGCGCCTGCGCGCCGGACGCATCGAGGCTGAACCCGAAGCGGCGCTCGCCTGATGTCTCAAATCGAGCAACTGGAAGCGCCGCCCGGTACCCTTCCCCCCGCTTGCGGTGGGGAAGGGTTAGGGATGGGGGGGCGTGCAGGAAGAGGCTCCACGTCGATGTCGGGCGTTGTCCTGGACTCTCCCCCCCACCCCGGCCTTCCCCACCGCAAGCGGGGGGAGGGAGAAGAAAGCATCGCGCCTCTTCAATCAAGGATTTGTTGGCTTTCCTAATGCACGCGCCCGTCAAGCCCATCGTTCAGTCGCCGCGCACACCCGGCTTCCCGCTCGCCGTAAAACTCGCCTGGCGCGACCTGCGCGCCGGATTGCGCGGCTTCGGCGTCTTCATCGCCTGCCTGGCGCTCGGCGTCATGGCGATCGCGGCCGTCGCCTCGGCCTCGCGCGGCCTGACCGAGGGCCTGTCCCGCGAGGGGCGGCGCATCCTCGGCGGCGACGCCGCCTTCGGCCTGATCCACCGCGAGGCCACGGCGCAGGAGCTGGCCTTTCTGACCTCGCGCGGCAGGGTTTCGACCATCGCGACCATGCGCGGCATGGCCAATGCCGGCGAGAAGGGCTCGGCGCTGGTCGAGATCAAGGCGGTCGATGCCAGCTATCCGAGCATCGGCTCCGTCGTCACCGATCCCGCCGAGCCGATCCAGACCCTGCTCGCGCAGCGCGACGGCATTTTCGGAGCGGTCGCGGACCCGGTCCTGTTCGGACGGCTCGGCCTCAAGCCCGGCGACGTCATCACGGTCGGCTCGGCAAAGATCCAGCTTCGCGCCAGCCTCGTCTCCGAGCCCGACAAGATCGCCTCGGGCGTCGGCTTCGGGCCGCGCCTGCTGATGCCGGAGGGCGCGCTGCGCGCCACCGGCCTGCTGCAGCCGGGCAGCCTGGTGCGCTGGATCTATCGCGTCGAACTGCCTGCGGCGGCCTCCGACGACGCCGCGCTCGCCGGCCTGATCGCGGCGGCGGACAGCCAACAGCGCGACGCCGGCTGGGAAATCCGCTCGCGTGACAACGCCGCTCCCAGTTTTCAGCGCAATCTCGAGCGCTTCACCCAGTTCCTGACGCTGGTCGGCCTGACCGCGCTGCTGGTCGGCGGCGTCGGCGTCGCCAACGCGGTCGCCCGCTTCGTCGAATCCAAGACGCTCGACTTCGCCACGATGAAGGCGCTCGGCGCCAGCGGCGGACGCGTCGTCGCGATCCACCTCACCGAGGTGATGATGGTCGCAGGCGTAGGCACCGCCATCGGCCTCGTGCTGGGCGCGGCGGCGCCTTACGGTCTGGCCGCCGCCTTCGGGGCGATCCTGCCCGTGCCGTTCGAGCCGACGGTCGCGCCCGGCGAGCTTGCGATCGCGGCGCTCTACGGCCTGCTGACCGCGCTGGTCTTCGCCATCATCCCGCTCGGCCGCGCCCATGACGTGCCGGTCTCGGCGCTGTTTCGCGACCAGATCTCGCCGGACGCCCGCCGGCCGCGCGCGATCTACCTCGTCATCGGCGCGCTCGCCTTGGCCGGGCTGATCGGCGTCGCGGTCGGCTTCGCCTATGAACGGCGCATCGCGCTGATCTACCTCGCCGTCATGACCGGCGTCTTCCTGCTGCTGCGCGGCGTCTCACTCGGGCTCATGGCGCTGGCGCGAAAGCTGCCCCGTCCGAGCAATCCCTCGATGCGGATGGCGCTGGCCAACAGCCACAGGCCCGGCGCGCTGACGCCCTCCCTGGTGCTCTCGCTGGGACTGGGCGTGGCGCTGCTTTCGGCGCTGGCCTTCATCGACGTCAGCATCACGCGGCAGTTGACCCAGACTCTGCCGCAGAAGGCCCCGGACTTCTTCTTCCTCGACATCCCAAACGCCGAAGCGGCCCGCTTCGACGCCTTCGTGGCGCGGGAGCGGCCGGGCGCGGCGCTCGACCGCGTCCCGATGATGCGCGGCCGCATCGTCTCCGTGAACGGCGTCCGGGCCGAGGAGATCAAGGCCTCCGAGCAGGCGGCCTGGGTGCTGGATGGCGACCGCGGCATCACCTACGCGCAGGACCTCCCGGAAGGGTCGAGCCTGGCCGCCGGCGAGTGGTGGCCGGCCGATCATCGCGGCGAGCCGCTGGTTTCCTTCGACGAGCCGATGGCCAACGGCATCGGCCTCAAGCTCGGCGACCGGCTGACCGTCAACGTGCTGGGGCGCGAGATCACCGCCCGCGTCGCCAATCTCCGCAAGGTCGAATGGCGCTCGCTCGGCATCAATTTCGTGATGCTTTTCTCGCCGAATACCTTTGCCGGCGCGCCCCACACCAACCTCGCCACCGTGACGCCGGCCGACAATGCGGCGCGTCCCGACGACGCCGCGATGCTGCGCCGGCTCGCCGTCGAGTTTCCCTCCGTGACCGCCGTGCGCGTGCGCGACGCGCTGGAAGCGGTCAATACCGTGGTGCGTCAGCTCGCCTCGGCGATTCGCGGCGCCTCGGGGCTCGCCATCGCCGCCAGCCTGCTCGTGCTGGGCGGGGCGCTCGCCGCCGGCCAGCGGGCGCGGCTCTATGACGCGATGATCCTGAAGACGCTGGGCGCGACGCGGCGCTTCATACTTTCGTCGTACGCCCTCGAATATGCCGCGATCGGACTTGTCGCGGCCCTGTTCGGCGTTGTCGCGGGCGCCGGAGCCGGCTGGGGCGTGGTTACGCAAGTGATGAGGATAGAATTCGTCAATGATCCGACCGGGGCCCTGCTGGCCGCGACTGCCGCGATCGCGGTCACGGTCCTGTTCGGATTGGTCGGAACGCTGCAGATACTGTCGAAGGCTCCCGCTTCTCACCTGAGGAATTTATGAGACCGCTCCGGTTCCGTTAGGAACTAGACCTGAGGCTCGCGCGACTCTGCATGGCGTGCCGGCGACGTTTCTATGAGGCGTCGCCGGTTAACCATGCGCGCCCCTTGTAAGCGCCCGCGATCCCCCTCATATTCCGGCCATCGCCACGATTGTGCGCGGCGGCGGAGCCTCAAAGGGCGGTCCGTCTTCGAATTCAACGTCAGGGGAACTCGCTCGATGAGCAACTTCGACCGCAATGCTCCAGCCTGGGGCGCCGGCAGGGCGCAGCAGGCCAGCGCCGTCGAGATGGATCAGGGCCTCCGCTCGTTCATGCTCGGCGTCTACAACAACATGACGATCGGCCTGGCCATCACCGGCCTCGTCGCGATCGGCATCTCGATGCTGGCGATCGCCGGCGTTTCGCCCACCGGCAAGGTGACGGCGCTGACCCCGCTTGGTCAGGCGCTCTATCTCAGCCCGCTGAAATGGGTCGTGATGCTGGCTCCGCTCGCCTTCATCCTGTTCTTCTCGTTCAAGGCCGAGAGCATGAGCTCCTCGACCGCGCGCGCCATGTTCTTCGCCTTCGCGGCGGTGATGGGCGTCTCGCTGTCCTCGATCTTCATCGTCTTCACCGGCGAGTCGATCGCGCGCGTGTTCTTCATCACGGCGGCGACCTTCGCCGGCCTGAGCCTGTTCGGCTACACCACGAAGAAGTCGCTCTCGGGCATGGGTTCGTTCCTGATCATGGGCCTGATCGGCCTCGTGATCGCCTCGGTGGTGAACATCTTCCTTGCCTCGAGCGCGCTGCAGTTCGCGATCTCGGTGATCGGCGTGCTGGTCTTCGCCGGCCTGACCGCCTGGGACACCCAGCGCCTGAAGGAGATGTATCTCTATTCGGACATGGGCCAGGAAGAGGCCGCGAAGATGTCGGTGAACGGCGCGCTGTCGCTCTACCTGAACTTCGTCAACATGTTCCAGATGCTGCTCAGCCTGTTCGGCAGCAAGAGCGAGTGATCTGACCGCAGCCTTCGGGCGGGTCATGCACACTGATCGAGCCCCGGCCGCGAGGCCGGGGCTTTTCTTTTGACCATGAGCGCCGGCATCATCGCGGCATGACGCCGATCATCCGCCCCGCCACGGCCGCCGACATTCCAGCCATCGCCGCGATCTATGCCCATGCCGTGTCGCACGGGACGGCCTCCTGGGAGCTCGATCCGCCCGACGAATCGGAGATGGCCCGGCGCTGGCAAGCGATCCTCGCCGGCGGCTACCCCTGGCTCGCCGCCGAGAGCGACGGTCGCTTGCGCGGCTACGCCTATGCCGGCGCCTATCGGCCACGCCCGGCCTATCGCGCCACGGTCGAGAATTCGATCTACATCGCGCCCGACGCGCAGGGGCGGGGCATCGGCTCGGCCCTGCTCGACGCGCTGATCGTCGCCTGCGCGAAAAGCGGTTTTCGACAGATGATCGCGGTGATAGGCGACCCGGAAGGCGGCTCCCTCGGCTCGCGCCGCCTGCATGAGCGCGCCGGCTTCCGACTGATCGGCGTCGCCGAAAAGGTCGGCTTCAAGCACGGGATCTGGCTCGACCAGATGCTGATGCAGAAGGAACTGGGCGAGGCGGACACGACGCCGCCCGCGTCGTGAGCGACGGCCCTGATCGTCTTTGCGAGCGAAGCGAAGCAATCAGGCGTCCCGCGCCGCCCCTGGATTGCTTCGCTGCGCTCGCGAGGACGGTGATGCGACCGCCTCAGCCGACCACGCTCAGCTTCCTGTCGAGCACGCGCAGCACGCGCCCGAGCTCCGGCCCGCGCTTGAGAACGAGCCCCGTCGCTGCGACGACCGAATAGGCGCCTTGCTTCCGGGCCAGCGCCGGGTCCTTCACGATCCGGTAGAGCGGCATCTCCGAGGAGCGCCGGTAGACCGAGAACTGCGCCTTGTCCTTCAGGAAATCGATGGCGTAGTCGCGCCATTCGCCCGCCGCGACCATGCGGCCATACAGGTTCAGCAATTCGGAGAGCTCGCGCCGGTCGAAGGTGACGGTCGCGGGGCGCGGCGCGGGGAAGGCGATCACGCTGCCGGACCCCTGCGCCTGCGGCGTTTCGCCTTCGCTCATCGCGCCTCCCGATCGGCGGTCGACATCGCCCGCACGCCAGTCTCGATGCAGGCGATGATGCCCGCGCGATCCTGCGCTGGCAAGGCATCGAGGCCCGATCACGGCTTCGTAGGCCCTGCCGCAATTTCGCCCCGAACGCGCCAAGCCACGGCCCCACTGGACCGTTCAACTCTCACATGTTGCCTCGACGGCCCGGCTTGTCCGCGTTTCGGATTTGTCAGCCCCCCAGCCCCCCGCAGCGTCGGTGGAGCCGGGCCACTCGATGTCGAGGCCAACTCAACGGCTGGCGTTCCGCGCTGGCCGTTTTTCTTTGGCGTCTCCCTATCGCGCCTGCCGATGATATTCGGCATTGGGCCGCATATCGACGGCCGACGCCATCCTGTTCGACATGTTGAAGAAGGCGGCGACCGCGCCGACATCCCAGATGTCGCGCTCGCTCAGGCCCGCGGCGCGCAGAGCCTCGCGATCCGTCTGCCCGATCAGATGCGGCGTGTCGGTCAGTTTCACGGCGAAATCCAGCATCGCGCGGTGACGCGCCGAAAGCTCGGCGGCGCGGTAGTTCATCGCCATCAGCTCGCCCAGCACCGGATCGCCCGAAAGCTGGCGCACCGCCGCGCCATGGGCGGTCAGGCAGTAATAGCAGCGGTTCACGCTGGAGACAGCGACCGCGATCATCTCGCGCTCCAGCTTCGACAGGCCCGACGGCGCCAGCATCAGATCGTTGTAGAGGCCTGCGAACGCGCTGAGCTTCGCGTCGTCATGGGCGTAGGACAAAAGCACGTTCGGCACGAAGCCGAGCTTCTCCAGGCATTTCTCGAAATAGGCCCGGTTCGCGGGCGAGAGCTCGCCTTCGGGCAGCGTCAGCGCCATCACCGGCGGCGGCGCATCCTGCGCGGCCGGGGCCTCGCCTTGCTTTGCTTTGTCATGCTTGATCGTCATGGTCCGTCCTGTCTTGGCGGCGGGCCGGCGACGCGGCGCGCGACAGACATTGAACCGGGCCGCAGCCTATGTCATCGCTGCGACAAAATAACAGGGGGCAGGGATGGCCAAGCGGGTGACGAATGCGACGATCGCGGCGGTCGCCGCCATCGAGGCCAGCGCCGCGTCCCTGAGCGCGAAACTGCCGGCCGACTTCCCCCGCCTGCTCTATGGCCGCGTCGCCGCCGAGGATCTGGTCGCGCTGCCGGCCGATATGCTGGCCAGGACCGCCGAGGCCGCGCACGCCTTCCTGACCGAGCCGCGCAAGACCGATTCGGTGCGCCTGCGCTTCCATGACGAGGCCTATGCCAGCGAGGGCCGCGACCGGCAGGTCACGGTTCTCGATGTCCTCAACGACAACAAGCCCTTTCTGCTCGATTCGACGCTGGCCGAACTCACCGAGCAGGGCTACGAGCCGCGCCTCGTCGCCCATCCGATTCTCGCCGTGGTGCGGGATGCCGGCGGCGCGTTCCTCTCGCTCGCCGGGGAGGCCTCCGGCCGCGCGCCCGAAGGGGCCAGGCGCGAAAGCCTGATCCATATCCACCTCGACCGGATCGACACGGCGGAGGCGCGCGAAAAGCTCGAGGCCGGGCTGATGCGGGTCTATTCCGACGTCGCCATGGCCGTCGACGACTGGGCCGCGATGCGCGGGCGAATCACCGAGGTGATCCAGGCCTACCGCACCAACCCGCCGCCGCTGCCCGAGGACGAGATCGCCGAAGCGCTGCAGTTCCTCGAATGGATCGCCGGCGACAATTTCACGCTGCTGGGCATCCGGGCCTACCGCTTCCCCGGCGGCGACGCGGCCGCCGACCCGATCGACGGCTCGGGTCTCGGCATCCTGCGCGACCCATCGGTGCGCGTGCTCCGCAAGAACAAGGAGATGGTCGTCACCACGCCCGAGATCCGGGCCTTCCTCGCCAAGCCGCTGGCGCTGATCATCACCAAGGCCAACGTCAAGAGCAGGGTCCATCGACGCGTCCATCTCGACTATGTCGGCGTCAAGCTGTTCACGCCCGACGGCCGGCTCGACGGTGAACTGCGGATTCTCGGCCTGCTCACCTCGAACGCCTATACCGGCAGCGCCCGCGCGATCCCCTATCTGCGTCTCAAGGTCGCCCGCGTCGCCAGGAACGCCGGTTTTGATGCGGCGAGCTATTCCGGGCGGGCGCTGCTCAACGTGCTCGACGCCTTTCCGCGCGACGAACTCTTCCAGATCGACGCCGAGACGCTGGAGCGGTTCGCCGTCGACATCCTCCAGCTCACCGAGCGCCCGCGCATCCGCGCGCTTGCCCGCGTCGACGAGTTCGATCGCTTCGTCTCCGTGCTCGTCTTCATTCCGAAGGACCGCTACGACACGCAGGTGCGCCGCCGCGTCGGCGAGTTTCTGACGCGACTCTACCAGGGCCGCCTCTCGGCCGCCTATCCGGCCTATCCGGAGGGTCCGCTCGCCCGCACGCACTACATCATCGGGCGCGACGAGGGCAAAACCCCGCGCATCGAGCAGGCGACGCTGGAGGCGGGCATCGCCTCGATCGTGCGGACCTGGCCGGACGGCCTCAAGGACGAACTCGATCAGCAGAAGGCCGGCCCGACCGCGCGCGCGCTGGCCGAGCGCTTCGCCGAGGCTTTCGGCGCCGCCTATCGCGAACGCTTCTCGGCGGCCGACGCGCTCGTCGACATCGACATGCTGATGAAGCTCTCGAACGAGCGACCACGCGCGGTCAATCTGTACCGGCGCGAGGGCGATCCCGCGACGCGCGCCAATCTCAAGGTGTTCTCGCGCGGCGCGGCGATCTCGCTCTCGGCCCGCGTGCCGGTGCTGGAGAATATGGGCTTCCGCGTCGTCAACGAGCGCACCTTCAACCTGACGCCGCAGCCCGCTCCCGACTCGGGCGACGCGCCCGGCTCCGCCCGTGTCTGGCTGCACGACATGACGCTCGAGCGCGCCGACGACGGCGAGATCGACGTGGCGCGGCTCGATCCGGTGATCGAGGCGGCGCTGATGGCGCAGTTCCGGGGGTTGGCCGAATCCGACCGCTTCGACCAGCTCGTGCTGGCGGCCGGCCTCGCCTGGCGCGAGGCTGCGCTTTTGCGCGCGCTCGGGCGCTATCTGCGCCAGGTCGGCGCGCCCTACGCGCAGGACTACATCGCCGACGCGCTGACCCGTCATCCGGCGATCGCGGCCGGGCTCGTCGCCTATTTCATCGCCCGCTTCGACCCGCGCGCCGAAGCCGGCCAGCGCGAAGCCGTGAGCGCCGCCGCCCGGGCCGGTATCGAAACCGAACTCGACGCCGTCACCAGCCTCGACGAGGACCGCATCCTGCGCCGTCTTGTCAATCTGATCGACGCGGGCCTTCGCACCAATTTCTTCCAGGTCGGGCCGGACGGCCATCCGCGCGGCACGATTTCGGTCAAATACGACTGCGCCAGGGTCGATTCGCTGCCGTTGCCGCGCCCGCTTTACGAGATCTTCGTCTACTCGCCGCGCGTCGAGGGCGTGCATCTGCGCTTCGGCAAGGTCGCGCGCGGCGGCCTGCGCTGGTCCGACCGGCCGCAGGACTTCCGCACGGAAGTGCTCGGCCTCGTCAAGGCTCAGCAGGTCAAGAACGCCGTCATCGTCCCGGTCGGGGCCAAGGGTGGCTTTGTCCCAAAGCAGTTGCCCCCGGCGAGCGACCGCGCCGCCTGGCTGGCGGAGGGCACCGAGAGCTACCGCATCTTCGTGCGGACCCTGCTCGAACTGACCGACAATCTCGATGGCGAGACCATCATCCCGCCACCCGACACGGTGCGCCATGACGGCGACGACCCCTATCTCGTCGTCGCCGCCGACAAGGGCACCGCCACCTTCTCCGACACGGCCAACGCGCTTTCGCTGGAGAAGGGCCATTGGCTCGGCGACGCCTTCGCATCCGGCGGCTCGCAAGGCTACGACCACAAGGGCATGGGCATCACCGCGCGCGGCGCCTGGGAGGCGGTGAAGCGGCATTTCCGCGAGATCGACATCGACATCCAGACTCAAGCCTTCACGGTCGCCGGCGTCGGCGACATGTCGGGCGACGTCTTCGGCAACGGCATGCTGCTCTCAGCCCAGATCAAGCTGATCGCCGCCTTCGACCATCGCGACATCTTCCTCGATCCCGATCCGGACCCGGCGAAGACGCTGGCCGAGCGCCAGCGCCTCTTCGCCCTGCCGCGCTCGTCCTGGGCCGATTACGACAAGTCGCTGATCTCGCCCGGCGGCGGCGTGTTCTCGCGTCAGGCCAAGAGCATCCCGCTCTCGCCAGCGATGCAAGCCGCGCTCGACCTGGCCCGCGCCGAGGTCACCCCGCCCGAACTGATGACAGCGATCCTGAAAGCACGCGTCGATCTGCTCTGGTTCGGCGGCATCGGAACCTATATCCGCGCCAGCGACGAGAGCGACGCGCAGGTCGGCGACCGCGCCAATGACGCGATCCGCGTCACCGGCGGCGATCTGCGCGCTCGCGTGATCGGCGAAGGCGCCAATCTGGGCTCGACGCAGCGCGGCCGCATCGAGGCGGCGCGCAAGGGCGTCAGGCTCAACACCGACGCGATCGACAACTCCGCCGGCGTCAACACCTCCGACGTCGAGGTCAACATCAAGATCGCGCTCGCCGGCCCCGTCCGCGACGGGAGCCTGAGCGAAGAGGCGCGCAACGCCCTGCTCGCCGACATGACCGACGAGGTCGGCGCGCTGGTGTTGCGAAACAACTATCTGCAGACGCTGGCGCTTTCGCTGACGGAGGCGCAAGGGCTGTCGGCCATACCCGGGCTTCGCCGGCTGATGCAGATGCTGGAGGCCGCCGGCAGGCTCGACCGCACGGTCGAATACTTGCCCAGCGACGCCATCATCGCCGAGCGCGAAAAACGCGGCGAAGGGCTGACTCGCCCGGAACTCGCTGTGCTGCTGGCCTATGCCAAGCTCGCTTTGCACGACGCGCTGCTCGATTCGGCGGTTCCCGACGATCTCTATCTCAACAGCGAGCTGATCCGTTATTTTCCAAAAGCGCTGCGTGACGGCTACGGCCCGCAGATCGCCGGCCACAAGCTTCGCCGCGAGATCGTCGCGACGCAGCTCGCCAACGCCATCGTCAACCGCGGCGGCCCTGCGATCGTGCCGATGCTGGCCGACCAGACCCGCGCCGAGGCTCCGGCGATCGCCGCGGCCTATGCGATCGCGCGCGATTCCTTCGACCTGATCGCGCTCAACACCGCGATCGACGGGCTCGATGCGAAAGTCGCCGGAAAAACCCAGATCGGGCTCTACGGCGCGGCCCAGACGCTGGTCACCGAGAAGATGAGCTGGTTCCTGCGCCGTGGCGTGGCCAAGCCCGGCGCGATCGAGGCGACGGTCGCCCATTACGCCAGGGGCGTGTCGGAGCTCGCGGCCGAACTCGACACGCTGCTGCCCGAAGCGGCGGCCCAGGCGCGGCAGGCGAGGATCGCCGTGCTGACCAGCGAAGGCGTGCCAGACGCGCTGGCCGCGCGCGTCGCGAGCCTGCCCGCGCTGGCGCAGGCGACCGACATCGTCGATATCGCCGAGCGCACGGGGCGGCCCGTCACCGAGGTGGCGCGGATTCATTTCGGAGTCGATTCGATCTTCGGGCTGTCCGCGCTCGCAGGCTCCGCCGCCGCGGTGCCCGCCACCGACGACTACGAGCGGCTGGCGCGCGAGCGCGCCGTCGAGACGCTGGCCGACGCCCATGCCGGGCTTACGCAGGAAGTGGCCGCGACCGGAGCGGGCGAGGGCGCGCTCGAGGCCTGGCTCGGCCAGCGCGGCTCGGAGGCCGAGCGCACCCGCTCGACCGTCTCCGCCATTGCGCTGTCCGGGCTTTCCTTGCCAAAGCTGATGGTGGCCGCCGGCATGCTCGCCGATCTGCCGCGCAAGAGCATCTGACGAGAAACGAAAGATCATGACCGACCCCGCGCCCGCGACCCCCGCCATCCGGATCGACCCGAAGCTGCTCGAGATCCTGGTCTGCCCGGTGACCAAGACAACGCTGGAATACGATGCCGGCCGGCAGGAACTCGTCAGCCGCGCCGCAAAGCTCGCCTACCCGATCCGCGACGGCATCCCGATCATGCTGCCGGAAGAGGCGCGCGCGCTGGAGGGATAGTTCGCGGCGGATGCCGACCCGCCTCCTCTCCCCTTGCGGGAGAAGGGATCACAGCGCCTCGCCCCGCAGCAGCCTCGGCGGCTCGCCTGACATCCCCGCCGCTTCGCGAATGAAGAAGCGCTTCAACCCGGGTAGCCGGTCAACAACTCCCAAGCCCAGATCGCGCAGCAGCCTGACCGGCGTGGCGTCGTTCGAGAACAGCCGGTTCAAACCGTCCGTGACAGCGCCCATGGCCACCGTGTCGAAGCGGCGCGCGCGCTCGTAACCGACGAGCACATCGGCAGTCCCGACATCGAGCCCGAGTCGGGCCGCGTCCACGATCGCCTGCGCCAGCGCGGCTGCGTCCTTCAGGCCGAGATTGAGGCCTTGCCCCGCGATCGGATGGATGACATGGGCGGCGTCGCCGAGTAGCGCCAATCGCTCCGAGACGAAGCTGCGCGCCACGCCGAAACCGAGCGGCAGCGCATGCAGCTTGCTCTCCAGCGAAATCTCGCCGAGTTCGAGCCCAAAACGCTGCTCGATCTCGGCCAGCAAGTCGTCCGCATCGAGCGACATCAGCGCCGGCACGTTGTCCTTCGCCTCCGTCCAGACGATCGAGGAGCGGTGCCCGAGCGAACCGCCATCGGACAGCGGCAGGATCGCGAAGGGTCCCGAGGGCAGGAAATGCTCGATGGCGCGCCCGCCATGGGGCCGCTCATGGCCCAGCGTCGCGACGAGCCCCGACTGCGGATAATCCCAGCCGACCCAGCCGATGCCGGCCTGCTCGCGCAGTTTCGAGCGCGCGCCATCGGCCGCGACCAGCAGCGCGGCCCGCAGCCGCTCCCCGCCGCTCATCACGACATCGACGCCCGCATCATCGGCCGCGAAGCGGCGCGCGCCCTCCGGCCGCAACGTCACGCCGGCTTCGCGGCAGGCCGCCAGCAGCGCCCGCAGCAGTGTTGCGTTCTCGACCATATGGGCGAAGGGCTGGCCGGGCTCGACCTCGCCGTCGAAGGTCAGGAAGACCGGCCGGACGATGTCGCTGGCGCGGCTGTCGGTGACCAGCATCTCCGTCATCGGCTGCGCTGTCGCCGCGATCGCGTCCCAGACGCCCAGCGCCTGCAGCATGCGCTGCGCGGCGGCCGCGACCGCATAGGCCCGGTTGTCCTCGCGCGGCGGCGAGGCCAGCGCCGGATCGGCCAGCGTCACATCGAGCCCCTCGCCCAGCGCCTGCTTCAGCGCCAGCGCCAGCGACAGCCCGGCGATGCCGCCGCCGGCGATGACGATCCCGGCGTTTCCGCCGTCCCGATGCTGCGCCATTGCGCTGTCCGTCCCTGATCCCGGCGCGGCTTGACGACGCGCGGCGGCTTGGTGCTGATGCGCGCTAACGGGCCGTGATGCCGCAAGCCCGCCGAGAGAGCCTCGTGAACGACATGTCCCAGATCAGCGACTCCCTGACGTCGATCCTCGACCTGGAACCGCTCGAACGCAATCTGTTCCGGGGTCGCAGCCCGAACATCGGCTGGCAGCGTGTTTTCGGCGGGCAGGTCATCGGCCAGGCGCTCTACGCCGCCTGCAAGACGGTGGAGGGGCGGCAGCCGCATTCTTTACACGCCTATTTCCTGCTCGCCGGCGATCCGACGATCCCGATCCTCTACGAGGTCGATCGGCTGCGCGACGGCCGCTCCTTCACCACGCGGCGCGTGCTGGCGATCCAGAAAGGCGAGGCGATCTTCGCCATGTCGGCCTCCTTCCAGGTGCCCGAAGAGGGCTACGCGCACCAGATGCCGATGCCCGACGTGCCGATGCCCGAGGACCTGCCCGACCGCGAGGAGATGCGGACCAGCGTGCTGCCCAACATGCCCGATGCGGTGCGCGCCTATTACCAGCGCGAGCGCCCGATCGAGATCAGGCCGGTCGAACTCGCGCGCTACGCCTCGTCGGAGAAGATGGAGCCCAGATTCAACGTCTGGATCCGGGCCATGCAGCCCCTGCCCGACGAGCCGGCGATCCATCAGGCGGTGCTCGCCTATGCGTCGGACCTGATGCTGCTCGATTCCAGCCTGATCGCCCATGGCCGGACTGTCTTCGACAAGACCATCCAGGGAGCGAGCCTCGACCACGCGCTCTGGTTCCACCGGCCGTTCCGCGCCGATGACTGGCTGCTTTACGCCCAGGACAGCCCCTCCAGCTCCGGGGCGCGCGGTTTTTCGCGCGGGCTCGTCTTCGACCGGCAGGGCCGGCTCGTCGCCTCGGTGGCGCAGGAAGGGCTGATCCGCCCCCGGCCCGACCGCGACTGAAGCCACGAACACCGCCAACAGCCTGGTATTTCATCAAATGATTATTTCTTAGGCGATCTGGTGTGCGCCGTTCGTGGAGTCGCGCGCGATTCGGCGAATCGATCGTTTGCGTTGCACTGCGGCAGTTGGCACGCGCCTTGAATTGCATCCCCCGACGCGCGCTCCGAAAACCGGGCCGGGCGAGACGCAACAAGATCGCCGGGGCTGACTTCCGGGCGGCGCAGACGGGGAAACCCTGCAATGAAGATCGTGATGGCTATCATCAAGCCGTTCAAGCTGGAGGAGGTGCGCGACGGGCTCACCGCCATCGGCGTGCACGGCCTGACAGTGACCGAGGTGAAGGGCTATGGCCGCCAGAAGGGCCACACGGAAATCTACCGTGGCGCCGAATACGCCGTCAGCTTCCTGCCGAAGATCAAGATCGAGGTCGCCGTCTCGGACGAACTCGTCGGCAAGGTGATCGAGGCGATCACCGCCGCCGCCCGCACCGGCCAGATCGGCGACGGCAAGATCTTCGTTTCGTCGATCGAGAAGGCCGTGCGTATCCGCACCGGCGAGACCGACAGCGACGCCCTCTGACACCGCGATCCTTCAGGCAGGAGTTTCCAGATATGAATTTCAAGACTTATCGCCGGGCGGGACTGGTCGGACTGGCGTTCGCCGCCACGGCCGGGGCCGCGCTCGCGCAGACCGCGGCCGCCCCCGCCGCTCCGCCGGCCCCCGTGCCCAACAAGGGCGACGTCGCCTTCATGATGAGCTCGACCGTGCTGGTCCTGCTCATGATCATTCCGGGCCTGGCGCTGTTCTATGGCGGTCTTGTCCGCTCCAAGAACATGCTCTCCGTCCTGACCCAGGTCTTCGCCATCACCTGCATCGTTTCGCTGATGTGGGTCATCTTCGGCTACTCGCTCGCCTTCACCAATGGCGGCGGGCTCAACGACTATGTCGGCGGCTTCTCGAAGGCCTTCCTGAGGGGGGTCGACGCGACGACCACGGTCGCGACCTTCTCGAACGGCGTCGTCATCCCGGAATATGTCTATATCTGCTTCCAGATGACCTTTGCCTGCATCACGCCGGCCCTCATCGTCGGCGCTTTCGCCGAGCGCATGAAGTTCTCGGCGCTGCTGCTCTTCACCGTGCTCTGGGTCACCTTCATCTATTTCCCGATGGCCCATATGGTCTGGTACTGGGGCGGGCCCGATCTCGTCGGCAACGCCGCCGCCGCGCTGGCCGCTGCTCCCGCTGACGGCAAGGCCGCCGCGCAGGCCGCGCTCGACGCCGTCAACGCCGACGCCGGCATGCTCTTCAAATGGGGCGCGCTCGATTTCGCCGGCGGCACCGTGGTCCACATCAATGCGGGCATCGCCGGCCTCGTCGGCTGCGTCCTGCTCGGCAAGCGCATCGGCTACGGCAAGGAGCTGATGGCGCCCCACTCGCTGACCATGACCCTGATCGGCGGCGCGCTGCTCTGGGTCGGCTGGTTCGGCTTCAACGCCGGCTCCAACCTCGAGGCCAACGGCACCGCGGCCCTCGCCATGGTCAACACCTTCGTCGCCACGGCGGCGGCGGCGGTGGGCTGGCTCTTCATCGAATGGGCCGTCAAGGGCAAGCCCTCCATGCTCGGCATGGTCTCGGGCGCGGTCGCCGGCCTCGTCGCGGTGACCCCGGCCGCCGGCTTCGCCGGTCCGATGGGCTGCATCGTGCTGGGCGCTATCTCCGGCGTCGTCTGCTTCGTCTTCTGCTCCAGCGTCAAGAATGCGCTCGGCTACGACGACTCGCTCGACGTCTTCGGCATCCACTGCGTCGGCGGCATCATCGGCGCGCTTGCGACCGGCATTCTGGTCAACACCGCGCTCGGCGGCGCCGGCATCCCCGACTACACCAGCAAGCCTGGCGAGCTGGCGGTCGGAACCTACGAGTTCGGCACGGCCTTCTTCGCCCAGATCAAGGCGGTGCTCTTCACCATCGTCTTCAGCGGCGTCGGCTCGCTGATCCTCTACAAGGTCGTCGACGTGATCGTCGGCCTGCGCGTGGCTCCCGACCAGGAGCGCGAGGGCCTCGACATCGCCGAGCATGGCGAGCGCGCCTACCACGCCTGATCCTGTTAAGGCTTCACGTGAAACATGCGAACCCCGGCGGGCGACCGCCGGGGTTTTCCGTTGGCAAGCCGACAAGCGATGGCGCGTGCCCCCGCAAGGTTAAGCGGGTCTTAACCTGCCCTTCCTAACGTGGCCGGTGAGGTCGGCCGCTTTCGGCCGGCCCTCCCAGGCACGGCCCGACCCATGCGAATGATCCGACGCTCCTCATCGCTGATGGACCGCCTGCCCGATCCGGTGCGGGAGTTTCTGTCGCGCCGCGCCGCCGAGCTTTGCGGAATGGCCCTTCTGGCCGTCACCGCCGCCGTCGCCGTCTCGCTCGCGACCTGGTCCGTCGACGATCCGAGCCTCAACAACGCCACCAACGGCGCCGTCAGCAACTGGCTCGGCCGGCCAGGCGCGATGGTCGCCGATCTGACCATGCAGCTGCTCGGCCTGGGCGTCGTCGCCATGCTGTTTCCGCCGCTGACCTGGGCGCTGCGGCTGATGCGCGTGCATCTGTTCGACCGCGGCGCTCTGAAACTCGGCCTCTGGATCGTCGGCGTCGCCGCGACCGCGGCCGTCGCCAGCGCCCTGCCCGCGACGCCGCGCTGGCCCTTGCCGACCGGCATGGGCGGCGTCGTCGGCGACGGCCTGCTGCTGGGCACCCGCAACCTCGTCGGCATCGCCGGCAATGCGCTCGGCGGCCTCGTCGGCTTTCTCTATGCGGGCGTCGCGATCCTCGCCGTCACGGCCGCCGCAGGCTTCGGCTTCGTCAGCGACGAGGATCCGGTCGAGGAGACCGAGAGCGCCGACGAATCGTGGTCCGACAACGAGGATCGACGCGACGACGAGCCCGGCCTCGCCGTCATCCTGATCGGCTGGCTCGCCCATGGCGCGATGTCGCTGAAGGGCATGGTCATGCGCCGCCTGCCGCACCCGCCCGAGCCGATGGCGCAGGGAGCAGCGGGCGCGGCGCCCGTCGCGGCCGGGCGCGTCCGGCGCGAACCGCAATTCCACGAGCAGACGGCGCGCGCGCCGATGCCCGATTTCGCCCCCGAGCCGCTGCCCGTCGCGCGCCCTGCGGCGCGTGCGCCGGAGCCGGTTTTCGAGGATGACGACGAGCCGCAGGACCTGCGCGACCTCAACGCGCCGCGCGTCACCGCCCCGCCGGTCGCGCCGAAACCCGGCAAGAGGCTGGCCCGCGAGGCCCAGCCCTCCCTGCTCGACCGCGAGCAGTTCGAGCTGCCGCCGCTGACCTATCTGTCGGAACCCAAGAAGCTGCCGGCCAACACGATCTCGACCGACGCGCTGGAGCAGAACGCCACCTTGCTCGAAGGCGTGCTGGAGGATTTCGGCGTGCGCGGCGAGATCACGCAGGTGCGGCCCGGCCCCGTGGTGACCCTTTACGAACTCGAACCCGCGCCCGGCACGAAATCCTCGCGCGTGATTTCGCTGGCCGACGACATCGCCCGCTCGATGAGCGCGGTGTCGGCCCGCGTCGCGGTCGTGCAGGGCAAGAACGCCATCGGCATCGAACTGCCCAACGCCAAGCGCGAGACCGTCTTCCTGCGCGAATTGCTGGCGAGCCAGGATTTCGAGAGCTCCAAGCACAGGCTCGCGCTGGGCCTCGGCAAGACCATCGGCGGCGAGCCGGTGATCGTCGATCTCGCCAAGATGCCGCATCTGCTCGTCGCCGGCACCACCGGCTCGGGCAAGTCGGTCGCGATCAACACCATGATCCTGTCGCTGCTCTACCGGCTGAAGCCGGAGGAGTGCCGGCTGATCATGGTCGATCCCAAGATGCTCGAACTCTCCGTCTATGACGGCATTCCCCATCTGCTGACGCCCGTCGTCACCGACCCGAAGAAGGCGGTCGTGGCGCTGAAATGGGCCGTGCGCGAGATGGAGGAGCGCTACAAGAAGATGTCGAAGCTTTCGGTGCGAAACATCGAGGGCTTCAACAATCGCGTCGGCGAGGCCAAGGCCGCGGGCGAGGTCATCACCCGCACGGTGCAGACCGGCTTCGACCGCCATTCCGGCGAGGCGATCTACGAGGACGAGGTCATGGACCTCGAGCCGTTGCCCTTCATCGTCGTCATCGTCGACGAGATGGCCGACCTGATGATGGTCGCCGGCAAGGAGATCGAAGGCACGATCCAGCGCCTCGCCCAGATGGCGCGCGCGGCGGGCATCCATGTCGTCCTCGCCACCCAGCGCCCCTCGGTCGATGTGATCACCGGCACGATCAAGGCGAATTTCCCGACCCGAATCTCGTTCCAGGTCACCTCCAAGATCGATTCGCGCACCATTCTCGGCGAGCAGGGCGCGGAACAACTGCTCGGCCAGGGCGACATGCTCTACATGGCCGGCGGCGGACGCATCACCCGCGTCCATGGCCCCTTCGTCTCCGACGCCGAGGTCGAGAAGGTCGTCGCCCATCTCAAGACGCAGGGGCGTCCGCAATATCTCGAAGCCGTCACCTCCGAGGAGGAGCCGGCGGGCGAGGAGGCGGAGGACGGCGCTGTCTTCGACAAGACCGGCATGGGCCAGGCCGAAAGCGAGGACCCCTACGACCAGGCGGTCGCCGTCGTGCTGCGCGACAAGAAGGCCTCGACCTCCTACATCCAGCGCCGCCTGCAAATCGGCTACAACCGCGCCGCCTCGATCATGGAGCGGATGGAGAACGAGGGCATCGTCGGGCCGGCCAACCATGCCGGCAAGCGCGAGATCCTGGTCGAGACCGGCCGCGCCCGCGAGGACGAAGATTGACCGGAGAGGGCTTTCGTTGCGTCATGGCCGGGGCGCTGGCCGTCAAATTGCCATGACGAGATGCAACCTTGTCGCGATCCTTTGCGTTGACCAGTCTGTCCGGCTTTGGCAGCCGTCTGTTTCGGGAGCATTCTCGCTCATGACATCGTTCCGGCCCCGCTCGCTTCCGCTCCTCGCCGCATCAGTGCTGGCTGGGGCCATGGTCGTCGCGCCCGTTCTGGCGCAGCCGCTCCAACTGCAGCCCGCCAAGCCAGCCGGCTCCCCGGCCGCAAGCGCGCCCGCGAACCGTGCGACGCCGCTGCCGCCGATCCGCCCCGATGGTCTGGGGGTCGCGCGCGCTGATGGCGGCGCTGCCGTTGTGACGGCCACGGCCGAGCCGCCCGCGGCCGCGGTCAGGCCGGCTAGGACGCAGTCACGCAGCGCAGCGCCCGCCTCGCAGGCTGAAGCGGTCGAGAGGCTCAACGCCTATTTCAACGGTTTTGCCAATCTTCAGGGCGATTTCATCCAGTTCGCCGCCGATGGCCGCCGGTTCGAGGGCAAGATCTACGTCCAGAGACCCGGCAAAATGCGCTTCGACTACCGTCCGCCCGTGACCATGGAGGTCGTCGCCGACGGCACCTCGGTCGCGATCCGCGATTCCAAGCTTGCCACGCAGGATCTCTATTCGATCGGCCAGACCCCGCTGAAGTTCCTGCTCAAGGAGCGGATGGACCTCGCCAGGGACTCGATCGTCACCGGCTACAGCACCAAGGGCGACATTCTCTCGGTCAGGATCGAGGACCGCTCGACGCTTGGCGGCACCTCGAAGATCACGCTGAACTACGATCTGAGCGCCAACGTTCTGCGGCAATGGGTCGTCGTCGATCCGCAGGGCTACGAAACCTCCGTCTCGCTCTACAATCTCGACACGCAAGCGCGGCCCGATCCGAAGAATTTCGTGATAAACTACCAGCGCGTGCTGTGAAGCCTGCCTGTATCGGGCTTGATTTTCGTCGCGCTCCAACTCAGTTTCCGGCGTCCTTTCGCCCGGAAAACCTTGCGTGCAACTCACCGTCACAAGCTGGAACATCAACTCGGTGCGCCTTCGCATCGGCATGGTCGGGCGATTCCTGACCGAGCATGCCCCCGACATCCTGTGCCTGCAGGAAACCAAGACGCCCGACGAGCAGTTCCCGGCCAAGGCCTTTCACCAGCTCGGCTACGAGCATCAGGCCTTCATCGGCCAGAAGGGCTATAACGGCGTCGCGATCGTCTCGAAACTGCCCTTCAGCGAGCGCGACGCGATGGCAATGTGCGGCAAGAACGACGCCCGCCATATGAGCGTGGTGCTCGACGCGGGCGCGGGCGCGGCGGCCGGGATCGCGATCCACAATTTCTACATTCCCGCCGGCGGCGACATTCCCGACCCTGAACTCAACGTGAAATTCGCCCACAAGCTCGCCTTCCTCGACGAACTCGGCGTCTGGGGCATGACGAAACGCCCGAGCGACCGGCCGGCGATCCTGCTCGGCGACCTCAATATCGCCCCCTATGAACACGACGTCTGGAGCCACAAGCAGTTGCTCGACGTCGTCAGCCACACGCCGATCGAGACCACGACACTGGAGAAACTGCGTTCGGAACTGGGCTGGACCGACGCCGCGCGCACGCTGCGGCCCGAGCCCGAAAAGCTCTATAGCTGGTGGAGCTACCGCGCCGCCGACTGGGAAGCCTCCAACCGCGGCCGCAGACTCGACCATATCTTGCTGTCGGACGGGTTGAAGCCGACCCTGCGCGATCTCGGCTTCCTGCGCGAGGCGCGCGGCTGGGAACGTCCCTCCGACCATGTCCCCGTGACGGTGACGCTGGCGCTGTGAGGCCCTCAGCCGCGCTCGATCTCGAGCAGCGCCGCCTGAACGCCCGCCAGTTCGCCGACGAAACCCTGGAGCCGCCCGGCGATCGCATCCGCGATCGCCTGCGCTGAACCCGGGGATTCGCCGAGCACGCGCCGCATCACGCTGCGCGACAGCTTCATCACCTGAGTCGGCTCGCGCGCGATCGCCGTCACGGGCCGCTCGATCGCGGCAAACAGCGCCATCTCGCCGATCAGGGCGCCAGCGCCGGCGATCTCGTCGGCGGGCTGTCCATCATCATCCCGCATCAGCGCCACCGCGCCCGAGATCACCAGAAAGGCGCTGTCGGACGATTCGCCCGCGCGGAAGAGCACGTCGCCGGCGCGCAGGATGCGGCTTTCCGCCGCGAACGCCACGAGCCGCAGCGCATCGCGATCCATCAGGCCGAGCAGATTCTGCCGGGCCAGCAGGGCGATGTCGTCGTCGAGAGCCATTCCGGGCTTAAGGGTTCAGGCGGTAGCCGCCCGCATCCGTGACGAGCAGGCGCGCATGGCCGGGATCGGGCTCGATCTTCTGGCGCAGCCGGTAGATATGCGTCTCCAGCGTGTGCGTGGTGACCTGGGAGTTGTAGCCCCAGACCTCCTGCAGCAGGATTTCGCGGGCGATCGGCTTGCGGCCGGCGCGATAGAGGAAGCGCAGGATCGCGGTTTCCTTCTCGGTCAGCTTGGTCTTGGAGCCCTTCTCGCTGACGAGCAGCTTGGACCCGGGATGGAAGGTGTAGGGCCCGACCTGGAAGACCGCGTCCTCGCTCGCCTCGTATTGCCGCAAATGCGCCCGGATGCGGGCGAGCAGCACGGCGAACTTGAACGGCTTGACGACATAGTCGTTGGCCCCGGCCTCGAGCCCCAGCACGGTGTCGGCGTCCGAGCCCTGGCCGGTCAGCATGATCACCGGGCTCTTGAAGCCGTTCTTCCGCATGATCTTGACCGCCTCGCGGCCATCCATGTCCGGCAGGCCGACATCCATCACGGCGAGGTCGAAGCGCTCGGCCTGCACCGCCTTGACGGCGGCCGTCGCCGCGCCGGCGGTCGAGATCCTGAACTCGTCATAGAGGGCAAGCTGCTCGGCCAGAGCGTCACGCAGCGTCTGGTCGTCATCGACCAGAAGAATATGATGGACGGCTGACATGGGGATTCGATCGACTGGTTGCGCTCCCGGCACCATGAAGCCGCTGATTCGCGACCGCAAGTGACGCAAGATGGAAAACAGGTCACGCAGGATGGAAATGCCGTGAGAAAAGGTGACCGGCCGCGAGCCCGCTCGCCACGCCTGCTGACGCGATTGCGCGTGTTCGCCTCGGTGCATGACCGCCGCAAGGGCTTTCTGGTCGCGGGCCTCGCCGTCTTTCCCTGCGCGCTCGGCCGCTCCGGCATCCGCGTCGACAAGCGCGAGGGCGATGGCGGCACGCCGCGCGCGATCCTGCCGCTGCGCCGCGTCTTCTTTCGCGCCGACCGGCTGCCGAGGCCGCGCACGCTGCTGCCTGTCCGGGCGATCCGCCCGCGCGACGCCTGGTGCGACGACCTCGGAGACCGCCGCTACAACCGCCTGATCGACCGGCCGCCGGGCGAGGCGGAGGAGCGCCTGACCCGCGACGACCATCTCTACGACGTCATCGTCGAATTGGGCTGGAACGACGCCCCGGTGCGGCGCGGCAGAGGCAGCGCGATCTTCTGGCATCTGGCGCGGCCGGGTTTCACGCCGACGGCCGGCTGCGTGGCGGTCAGGGGCGACGTGTTCGCCAGGGTGCTGCCGAGGCTGGGACGGCGCTGCGCGATGGTAGTGGGGAGCGCGTCCTAGCCCCGCGCGCCAAAAATCGCGCTGCCGACTCGCACATGCGTCGCGCCGAGCTGGATCGCCGCCTCGTAATCGGCGCTCATGCCCATCGACAGACCGCGCAGCCCGTTGCGCGCCGCGATCCTGGCGAGCAGCGCGAAATGCGGCGAGGGCTGGTCCTGCGCCGGAGGGATGCACATCAGCCCCTCGATCACGAGCCCATGATGCACGCGGCAGCTTTCCAGAAAGGCGTCGATCTCCGACGGGCTCACGCCGCCCTTCTGCGGCTCGTCGCCGGTGTTGACCTGCGCGAACAGCCGCGGCGCGCGGCCGCTGCGGGCGATCTCGCGGGCGAGCTCCCTGGCCAGGCTCTCGCGATCGAGCGACTGGATCACGTCGAACAGCTCGACCGCCTCGCGCGCCTTGTTGGATTGCAGCGGCCCGATCATGTGCAGTTCGACATCCGCGAAACGCGCGCGCAAGGCCGGCCATTTCGCCTTGGCCTCCTGCACGTAGTTCTCCCCGAACACGCGCTGGCCGGCTTCGAGCGCCGGGAGGACCGCCCCCTCCGGCATCGTCTTGGAGACCGCGACCAGCGTCACCGAATCGGGCTCGCGGCCGACGTCATGCGCCGACCGCGCCACCGCGCCTTGCGTCTCCAGAAGCCGCGTCGCGACGTCGCTCATGGCAAAAACCCTTCCATTCCGTGGGCTTCCGCCCGGCGCCGAGCGTTGACCCGGCGCTTGCAATCGTGTCCTAGTCCGGCTCGCTTCGCTCACGCAACAATCGCATGTTCTCATGGCCGTCGAACGCTACAATCCCAAGGAATCCGAGCCGAAATGGCGTGATGTCTGGAACGGGCGCAAGCTCTTCGAGACCCGCAACGACGATACCAGGCCGAGCTACTACGTGCTCGAGATGTTCCCCTATCCGTCGGGTCGCATCCATATGGGCCATGTCCGCAACTATGCGATGGGCGATGTGGTGGCGCGCTACAAGCGCGCCAAGGGCTTCTCCGTGCTGCATCCGATGGGCTGGGACGCCTTCGGCCTGCCGGCCGAGAACGCCGCCAAGGCCAACAAGGTCCATCCGCGCGACTGGACCTATGCCAATATCGCGGCGATGCGGACGCAACTGCAGTCCATGGGCCTGTCGCTCGACTGGAGCCGCGAACTCGCGACCTGCGACCCGAGCTATTACCGGCACCAGCAGAAGCTCTTCCTCGATTTCCTGAAGTCCGGACTGGTCGACCGCAAGACGGCCAAGGTCAACTGGGACCCGGTCGACGAGACCGTGCTGGCCAACGAGCAGGTCATCGACGGGCGCGGCTGGCGCTCGGGCGCTTTGGTCGAACAGCGCGAACTGACGCAATGGTTCTTCAGGATCACGGATTTCGGCCAGGAGCTTCACGACGCGCTGGAGGGCCTGACGCGCTGGCCCGACAAGGTCCGGCTGATGCAGAAGAACTGGATAGGCCGGTCGGAAGGCCTGCTTGTTCGTTTCGGGCTCGAATCGAATACCTTCCCCCTGAGCGAGCTGGAGGTCTACACCACGCGGCCCGACACCCTGTTCGGCGCGAAATTCCTGGCGGTGGCGCCCGACCACCCGCTGGCCAGGGCGGCCGCCGCGGCGAGCCCGGCTCTTCAGGCTTTCATCGAGGACTGCAGGCGCACCGGCACGGCTCAGGAGGCGATCGACAAGGCCGAGAAACTCGGTTTCGACACCGGACTGCGCGCCGTCCATCCCTTTGATTCGTCATGGACATTACCGGTCTATGTCGCGAATTTCATCCTGATGGAATACGGCACGGGCGCGATCTTCGGCTGCCCGGCCCATGACCAGCGCGACCTGGATTTCGTCAACAAATACGGGCTCGGCAACACGCCGGTCGTCTGCCCCGAGGGGACTGATCCGGCGCGCTTCGTGATCACCGACACCGCCTTCGTCGATGATGGCCGCATCATCAACTCGCGCTTCCTCGACGGAATGACCATTCCGGAGGCGAAAGAAGAGGTCGCGCGCCGGCTCGAAGCCGAAACCCTCGGCAACGCGCCGGTCGCGGCCCGCAAGGTCAATTTCCGCCTGCGCGACTGGGGCGTCTCGCGCCAGCGCTACTGGGGCTGCCCGATCCCGGTGATCCACTGCGCCGCGTGCGGCACGGCGCCGGTCCCCGACGCCGATCTGCCGGTGACGCTGCCCGACGATGTGTCTTTCGAGAAGCCGGGCAATCCGCTCGACCATCACCCGACATGGAAGCATGTCGCCTGCCCTCGATGCGGCAAGCCGGCCCGGCGCGAAACCGACACGATGGACACCTTCGTCGATTCGTCCTGGTATTTCGCCCGCTTCACCGATCCGTGGCGGACCGACAGCCCGACCGACCGCGCCGCCGTCGACCGTTTCCTGCCCGTCGACCAGTATATCGGCGGCGTCGAGCACGCGATCCTGCACCTGCTCTATTCGCGCTTCTTCACCCGCGCCATGAAGGCGACCGGCCATGCCGGGCTGGATGAGCCGTTCGCCGGCATGTTCACGCAAGGCATGGTCGTCCACGAGACCTATCGCGCGCAGGACGGCGCGTGGGTCGAACCCGGCGACGTCCGCATCGAGGTCGATGGCGCGCAGCGGCGCGGCTTCCATGTCGAGACCGGAGCGCCGGTCGAGATCGGCGCGATCGAGAAGATGTCGAAGTCGAAGAAGAATGTCGTAGACCCCGACGACATCATCGCCTCCTACGGGGCCGACACCGCGCGCTGGTTCATGCTCTCGGACTCGCCGCCCGATCGCGACGTGATCTGGACCGACGAGGGCGTGCAGGGGGCCGCCCGCTTCGTCCAGCGGCTCTGGCGGCTCGTCGGCGAGATCGCCGAGCGCACGGGCGACGGCGCGCCTGCGACCGCTCATTTCGATGAACCTGCGCTGGCGCTCCGCAAGGCCAGCCACCGGGCCCTGCATGCGGTCGAGGCGGATATCGAGCGCCTCGCCTTCAATCGCTGCGTCGCGCATGTCTACACGCTCACCAATGCGATCGGAAAGGCGCTCGACGCCGCCGCCGAGAATGCTGCGTTGACCCCCGACATGGCTTTCGCGCTGCATGAATCCGCCATCATCGCGACGCACCTTGTCGCGCCGATGATGCCGCATCTGGCCGAGGAGTGCTGGCAGGCGCTGTCCCAGCCCGGCCTCGTCGGCGAGGCTGCGTGGCCGCTCGCGGAGGAAACCTTGCTGAAGGACGACAGCCTCACGCTACCGGTCCAGATCAACGGCAAGAAGCGCGCGGAGGTGACGGTGCCGGCCGATGCCGATAGCATGGCCGTCGAGGCGGTCGTGCGCGCGACGGATGCCGTCGTCAGGGCTCTGGAAGGCCGTGACATCCGGAAGATCATCGTCGTGCCTGGGAGAATCGTGAATGTCGTCGCCTGAGGCCGATCGTCCGGCGCTTGATGCCCCCGCGCCCCTCCCGACCCGCAGGCTGACGCTCGCCGTCGCGCTGTCCGCGGCTGCGCTGGCCGGCGGCTGCCTGCAGCCGCTCTATGGCGAAAACACGCGCAGCAATGTCGGCGGAAACGTCCGGGACGCCCTGCGCGCCATCGAAATCGCCGAGATCAAGGGCTTGACGGGCCATTACCTGCGTAACGAGCTCGTCTTCGAACTCGACGGCGGCGGCGACGCTGCCGTGCCCAAGCGCCTGAAGCTCAACGCCTCCGTCACCGACGCTCTCGAGGTCGTCACGGTCGACTTCGCCGATGGACGCGCCGATTCCGCCGTTCTGGTCGCGCGCGCGACCTGGTCCGTGGTGAAGCTGCCGGGCAACGAGGTCGTCTCGCAGGGAACCAACATGGCGCGCGCGCCCTATGAGCGCTCCCAGCAGCGCTTCGCGACGGTTCGCGCGGCCCGGGACGCTCAGATCCGCGCGGCGAAATCGCTGGCGACGCTGATTCGCGGCCAGATCGCTGCCGATCTCGTTTCCAATTGAGGCCGGCCCCGATGGTTGCCGTCAAGGCGCATGAGGCCGAGCGGGCGCTCGCGCGCCTCGACCCCGCCTGGCGGCTGGTCCTGTTCTATGGACCCGATAGCGGCCTGATTTCGGAGCGGGCGGCCAGACTCGCCCGCGACAGCGTCGACGACCCGCAGGACGCCTTCCAGCTCGTTCGCATGGATGGCGACGACATCGCCGCCGATCCGCTCAAGCTCGTCGACGAGGCCAACACGATCGGCCTGTTCGGCGGCCGCCGCGCCATCCGCGTCTCCGCCACGGCCAAGCCGCTGCTGTCGGCCGTCGAGCCGCTGCTGGCGACGCCGTCGCAGGACGCCATCGTCATCGTCGAGGCGGGCGACCTGCAGCGCGGGAACCCGCTGCGGCTCGCCTGCGAGAAGGCGCGCGCCGCGCTGGCCGTGCCCTGTTACGGCGACGCGGCGCGCGATCTCGGCGCGATCATCGACGAGATGGTCAGGGCCGAAGGCAAGACGATCGACCGCGCCGGCCGCGATCGCCTTGCGAGCCTGCTCGGCGGCGACCGGCAGACCTCCCGCCGGGAAATCGAAAAGCTCCTGCTCTACGCCGGCGCCGACAAGGCGATCGATGACGGCCATATCGACGCCGTCGTCGGCGATACGGCGCAGCGCGAACTCGGCGTGCTGGTCGATGCCGTCTTCGCCGGCAGGATTCCGGCGCTCGACCTCGCCCAGGCCAAGCTCGGCCGCGAAGGTCTCGATGCCGGCGTCATGCTTGGCGGCGTGCTGCGACACGCCCTTGCGCTTCTGAAGGCCCGTCAGGCCGTCGATTCGGGACGGAGCGTCAAGGATGCGGTCGCGGCCATGCGTCTGCCCTATCCGCGCATCGCGATGACGGAAGCGGCCCTCGTTGTCTGGACCACGCAGAGATTGGTCGAAGCCGTCGCCCTGCTCGGGACCACGATGCTGGCGGCGCGACGCGACGCCGATATCGGCAAGCTGGCCGCCGTCCGCGCTCTGTGGACCATGGCGCGTCAGGCGCGCAGCGGCGCCCGCGTCGAGTGACCCGATTCAGGCCTTGAGCCTGCGGCAGAGCGCCTCGAGCTGCTCCAGCGTCTTGTAGCCGATCTTCATCTCGCCGCCGCCCGTGGCGCGGTGCTGGATCGACACCGAAAGACCAAGCGCCTCCTCCAGCGCCTTCTCGACCGCGCGCGTGTCGGGATCCTTGTCGCGCTTGGGCTGACCCGGCGCGCTCTTGCTCTCGCCACGGCTCTCGTCCTGCACGATTCGCTCGATGTCGCGCACGCTGAGGCCGTCATCGACGATCTTGCGCGCCATAAGTTCCGGGTCCGAAACAGATAGCAGGGCCCGCGCATGGCCAGCCGAGATCGCGCCATCGCCGACCATGAGTCGGACCGGCTCGGGCAGTTTTGACAGCCGCATCGTATTGGCGACATGGCTGCGACTCTTGCCGATGACGCGCGCCAGATCGTTTTGGGTATAGCCGAACTCGGCGACCAGCCGTTCATAGCCAGCCGCCTCCTCGATCGCGTTCAGGTCCGTGCGCTGCACATTCTCGACGATGGCGATTTCGAGCGCCTCGCGATCATCCGCCTCGACCAGGATCACCGGAATCTCGTGCAGCCCCGCCCGTTGGGCCGCACGCCAGCGCCGCTCGCCGGCGATGATCTCATAGGCGTCGGCGACGCCGCCGATCGGGCGCACGATGATTGGTTGCAGGATGCCGCGCTCCCGGATCGAGTCCGTCAACTCCTGGAGATCGTCCTCGCCGAAACTGCGCCGCGGATTGCGCGCGCTCGGCCGCAGAAACTCGACCGGCACACGACGCTGGCCGCGCGCGCGTTCCAGCGCGCCGATCTCGTCGCCGACATCGCCGATCAAGGCCGCAAGACCGCGGCCCAGGCGAGAGCGCCCCTGTTCTTCGGCCATCGTCATCCTCTTGAACTTACTTATAAATCAGACTTCAGGCAGCGGCGCGCAGAGCGCGCTCGCGCTTGATCACCTCGGAGGCGAGCCTCAGATAGGCCTGCGAGCCGGAGCAGCGCAGATCGTAAAGCAGCGCCGGCTTGCCATAGGACGGCGCTTCCGACACCCGGACATTGCGCGGGATTACCGTCTCATAGACCTTGTCGCCGAGGAAATCGCGAACATCGGCCATGACCTGGCCGGACAGGTTGTTGCGCGGGTCGTACATCGTCAGGACCACGCCCTGAATGATCAGGCGCGGATTCAGGCCGTTGCGAACCTGCTCGACCGTCTTGAGCAACTGGCTCAGCCCCTCCAGCGCAAAGAATTCGCACTGCAGCGGCACCAGCACGGCGTCGGCCGCCGTCATCGCGTTGATCGTGATCAGGCTGAGCGAGGGCGGGCAGTCGATCAGGATATAGGTCAGGTCATTGCAGCGCTGATCGTAGACCAGTTCGTCGATCGCCTTTTTCAGCCTGATCGCGCGGTCTTTGGCTCCGGCGATCTCCAGCTCGACGCCGAGCAGGTCGAGCGTCGAGGGGGCCAGTAACAACCCCGGCACCGCCGTTTCCTGCATGGCGAGGCCGAGGCCGATATCGCCGCAAAGCACGTCATAGGTCGAGGACTTGCGGCTTTTCCGATCGACGCCGAGCCCGGTCGAGGCGTTGCCTTGCGGATCGAGATCGACGATCAGCACCTTCTCGCCGATCGCCGCGAGCGCGGTGCCGAGATTGATCGCCGTCGTCGTCTTGCCGACGCCGCCCTTCTGATTCGCGAGCGCCAGCACGCGCGGGCGGCGCGGCAGCACGATAGGCGTCATATCGGTCATGGATCGGCTCGTTTCTCGGCCGCGCGAACCATCAGGATCCGGGCGGCCTCATCCGTTACGGAAGAGATCGTCGATGCCTGAATCTTCCAATATTTAGACGCTTCGGTCAATTCCTGCTCTAGATGTTGTCCTTTGGGAAAAAGCCCGAGCGCGCCGGTTCTCAACAGCTCATTGCACCATGTCAAAAGCTGCGGCAAAGGCGCCAGCGCCCGGGCCGTGACGACGTCGATCTTCCCGGCAAAATCGACGACGACAGTCTCGATCCGGGCGGCATGCACCGTGACGGGCGCCCCCGTGACGCGCGCCGCATGACGCAGAAAGGCGCATTTGCGCGCGTTGCTCTCGACAAGATCGATGCGCCCCGCGCCCGATTCGGCCAGGCAAATCCCGATGACGAGCCCTGGAAATCCTCCTCCGGAACCGAGATCGAGCCAACGTCGGGCCTGCGGCGCGAGATTGAATATCTGCACCGAATCGGCGATGTGGCGCGTCCAGACATCGCCGAGCGTTGTCGAGGAGACGAGATTCTTCGCCGCCTGCCAGCGTTCCAGTTCCGCAACCAGAAGCGCCAATCTCTCCTCTGTTTCACGTGAAACAGGCGTCAAGCGCAAAGCCCGGTTGCGGTCGCTTTTGTCCACAGACACTGATCAGGTCGCGGTCACGGCTTCGCGCGCAGGCCGACGGCGGCGTGCATGCGCGGCCAGCAGCGTCAGAGCGGCAGGCGTCATGCCCTCGATCCGCGCGGCCTGAGCGAGATCGGCCGGGCGCTGGCTGGCGAGCTTAAGCTTCAACTCGTTGGACAGGCCGGAAATCTGGTCGAGATCGAGATCCTCGGGCAGTTTAAGGGATTGATCGCGCTGATAGGACTGGATCTCGCTGGCCTGGCGTTCGAGGTAGACGGAATAAACCGCATCGGCGCCGACGCGCGACGCGACGCCGGGAGCCACGGCCTGCAACTGCGGCCATATGCCAGCCAATCGTTCAAATCCGATATCGGGATAGGACAGTAGTTGGTAGGCGCTCCGCTTCAAGCCGTCATGATTGAGTTGCAGCCCGAAGTTGGCAGCCTGCTGCGGCGTCAGCGAGAGGCGGCGCAACTCATCTCGAAGGGCTTCGATCTGATGCGAACGCGCGACAAACGCCGCGCGCCGCTCGCTACTGACCAAACCTTGGGCGATACCCAGCGGCGTGAGACGCTCATCGGCATTGTCGACACGCAGGGACAGCCGAAACTCTGCCCGTGAGGTGAACATTCGATACGGCTCCGTAACGCCGCGCGTCACGAGATCATCGACCAGCACGCCGATATAGGATGAGGTCCGCTCCAGGACGATCGGCGGCGCCCCGCCGGCCTGCCGCGCCGCATTCCAGCCGGCCAGCAGCCCCTGCGCCGCCGCTTCCTCGTATCCGGTCGTGCCATTGATCTGTCCGGCCAGAAAAAGACCGCCGATGGCGCGGGTCTCGAGCGTGTTCTTCAGCGCGCGCGGATCGACGAAATCATACTTGATCGCATAGCCCGGGCGCAGCATGGTGGCGCGCTCCAGACCGGGGATGGTCGCCAGCAATGCGATCTGGACATCCTCGGGCAGGGAGGTCGAGATGCCGTTCGGATAGACGGTCGGATCGTCGAGACCCTCGGGCTCCAGGAAGATCTGATGGCCGTCGCGATCCCCGAAGCGGCCGACCTTGTCTTCGATGGAGGGACAATAGCGTGGACCCAACCCCTCGATCTGGCCCGAGAACATCGGCGCGCGGTGGAGATTGGCACGAATCAGGTCGTGGCTCGCCAGCGTCGTCCGGGTGATCCCGCAGGAAATCTGAGCCGTCGTGATCGCTTCCGTGAGCATCGAGAACGGCTCGGGCGGATCGTCGCCGGCCTGCATTTCCAGCGCCGCCCAGTCGATCGTGCGGCCGTCGAGTCGCGGCGGCGTGCCGGTCTTGAGGCGGCCGAGACCAAAGCCATGCCGCTCCAGCGTCTTCGACAACCCCAGCGAGGGCGCCTCGTCGACACGTCCGGCCGGAATCGTCTGTTCGCCGATATGGATCAAACCACGCAGAAACGTGCCGGTGGTGAGAACCACCGTTCCGGCAGCGAATCGACGGCCATCGCCAAGGATGACCGCGTCGATCCGACCGTCCCGCACATCCAGATCGAAGGCTTCGCCGGCAATGATGTCGAGGCCGGAATATCCGCTCAGGAGATCGCGGACCGCATTGCGGTAGAGCGCGCGATCGGCCTGGGCGCGCGGGCCGCGCACGGCGGGGCCCTTGCGGCGGTTGAGCATGCGGAACTGGATGCCGGCCCGATCGGCCGCCAGGGCCATGATCCCGTCAAGCGCGTCGATCTCACGGACGAGATGCCCCTTGCCAAGCCCGCCTATGGCCGGATTGCACGACATCACGCCGATCGTTTCGCGCTTGTGCGTCAGCAGCGCCGTGCGGGCGCCATGGCGCGCCGCGGCAGCCGCCGCCTCGACGCCGGCATGACCGCCGCCGACGACGATCACGTCGTATCTCGCCTGGGCATCGTGATGGGACATGCCGATTGGCTAGCGAAGCAGATCGCCCGGGTCAATCTTCTGGCGCCATTTCGCGCTGTTGCGATGGCTTTGGGTGCATCGGCCTACTTGCCGATGCAGAACCCTGCGAAAAGCCGGTCGAGCATGTCCTCGACATCGACGCGCCCGACAAGACGCTCCAGCGCCACGGCCGCGAGCCGGACATCTTCCGCCAGCAGTTCGGCCTGGCCATGCCGCGCCTCGACCATGCGCGCCAGCGCGGCGATCGCATCGGAGACAGCGACCCGATGGCGTTCACGCGTCAGCAGCGCCGCCTCGGAGCTCGCCTGCCCGGAGAGGCGGCTGGCGATGGCGTCGAGCAGGCCGGGCAGCCCTTCGCCCGTCACGGCCGACACGCCGATCTCGCCCGTCTGGACGAGGCCGGGCAGATCGCTCTTGGTCGCCACGGCAAGGCTTCGGTTGGACGCCGAAGTTCGGTTCGGCTGCGAATCGATCGCGCGCAGGTCGAGGACGAGATCGGCACGTGCCGCGAGCGACTTTGCCCGCCTGACGCCTTCGGCTTCGATCGCGTCGGCGCTCTCGCGCAGGCCTGCGGTATCGATGAGCAGAACCGGCAAGCCGGCAAGATCCATCCTGACCTCGATGGCGTCTCGCGTGGTCCCCGGCGTGGCCGAGACGATCGCGACATCGCGCCTGGCCAGCGCATTGAGCAGGCTGGACTTGCCGGCATTGGGCGGTCCCGCCAGCACGACGACAAATCCGTCGCGGACGCGTTCGCCACGCGCAAACGTGCCAAGCGCCTGCCGCAGCTCGTCGAGCACGCCGCCCGCAAGATGCCGCGCCTGCTCGATCAGCGGTCCCGAGACATCGCCCTCGTCGGAAAAGTCGAGTTCCGCCGCCAGCAGCGCCATGGCCGCGATCAGGCGCTGCCGCCAGTCCGCGCATTGCTTGCCGAGCGCGCCTTCCATCTGGCGCAGCGCCTGCCGGCGCTGCCATTCCGTCTCCGAATCGATCAGGTCGGCCAGACCTTCGACGGCGGCGAGATCGAGCTTCCCGGCCTCGAAAGCGCGGCGGGTGAATTCTCCTGGCTCGGCCAGTCGCAGACCCGGCAGCGCTGTCAGTTCGGCCAGCAGCCGCGACAGCACGGCGCGTGAGCCATGGATCTGGAACTCGGCGACATCCTCGGCGGTAAAGCTCGCTGGGGCGGGAAAGAACAGCACAAGGCCGCTGTCGATCGTCTCGCCGAAACGATCGCGCAGGCGTCGCAGGCTGGCCAGCCGCGGTCTTGGGATATCGCCACAAATCGTTTCGAGAACGAATCGAACCTGCGGTCCGGAGACCCGGACGACCGCGACGCCAGCCCGCCCAGTTCCGGACGACAGCGCCACGATGGTCGCCAAGCCCTGCAGGTCCATCACTGGCTTGACCTGCCGACGGATTCCCGGTCATACCAGGTCAGACTTGCCACGATATCAGGGCGTTGCGCGGCCATACCGCATCCATCGCTGGAAGTTACGGAGCCGAATCGATCGCCCCGAATCTTGTCTCAGACCAGCCTCAGGTGTTCATCGAATCGAAGAAGTCCGAGTTCTGTTTGGTCTGGCGGAGCTTGTCCATCAGGAACTCGATCGCGTCCTGCGGGCCCATCGGGTTGAGGATGCGGCGCAGCACATAGGTCTTCTGCAGGTCGGATTTCGGCGTGATGAGCTCTTCCTTGCGGGTGCCCGACTTGATGATGTCGATCGCCGGGAAGATGCGCTTGTCGGCGACCTTGCGGTCGAGGATGACCTCGGAGTTGCCGGTGCCCTTGAACTCCTCGAAGATCACCTCGTCCATGCGCGAGCCGGTGTCGATCAGCGCGGTCGCGACAATGGTCAGCGAGCCGCCCTCCTCGATGTTGCGGGCCGCGCCGAAGAAGCGCTTGGGCCGTTGGAGAGCGTTGGCGTCGACGCCACCGGTCAGGACCTTGCCGGAGGACGGGACCACGGTGTTATAGGCGCGGCCGAGACGCGTGATCGAATCGAGCAGGATCACGACGTCGCGGCCATGCTCGACCAGGCGCTTGGCCTTCTCGATCACCATCTCGGCGACCTGCACATGGCGCGAGGCCGGCTCGTCGAAGGTCGAGGACACGACCTCGCCCTTGACCGAGCGCTGCATGTCGGTGACCTCTTCGGGGCGCTCGTCGATCAGCAGCACGATGAGGTAGCATTCAGGGTGGTTGGTCGTGATCGACTGCGCGATGTTCTGCAGCAGCACGGTCTTGCCGGTGCGCGGCGGCGCCACGATCAGCGCGCGCTGGCCCTTGCCGATCGGCGAGACGATATCGATGACCCGAGCCGAGAAATCCTTCTTGGTCGGGTCCTGCACCTCGAGCCGCAGCCGCTCGTCCGGGTAGAGCGGCGTCAGATTGTCGAAGTTGATCTTGTGCTTGGTCTTCTCGGGGTCTTCGAAGTTGATCGTGCTGACCTTGAGCAGGGCGAAATAACGCTCGCCGTCCTTGGGACCGCGGATCGGGCCCTCGACGGTGTCGCCCGTACGCAGGCCGAATTTCCGGATCTGGGTCGGCGAAACGTAGATGTCGTCGGGACCGGGCAGATAATTCGAATCCGACGAGCGCAGGAAGCCGAACCCGTCGGGCAGAACCTCGACCACGCCTTCGCCGAGGATCTCGGTCTCGCGGGCGGCGAGTTGTTTCAGGATGGCGAACATCAGCTCCTGCTTACGCATCGTGCTGGCGTTCTCGACCTCGAGCCCTTCGGAAAAGGCAAGCAGTTCGGTCGGAGATTTGACCTTGAGTTCGTGGAGCTTGATTTCCCGCATGGGGCACCTGGATCGTCATCGCGCCTGCAGACATGCTGGCGCTGGGAACTTGGAAGGAAGGATCGACAGGTCCGCAAAGGGACCAGCGCGAGGGCTGCGCGGCGCGAGCGTCTGCAGGGGCAGTCGGCTCAAGAACCATCGACAACAGGGAGGACGCCGGAGAAGCGCAAAACCCTGATAGCCCGAATCGCGGATGCGCTCAAGCCGTAAACGACGCGGATCGCGTCAGAACGGCTTGACCACCACGAGGATGACGATCCCGGCCATCAGCACGGCCGGAACCTCGTTGATGATGCGATAGAAGCGCCCCGGCTTGTCGTTGCGGTCCTCGGCGAAGGCGCGCACCCGGCCGACGAGATAGCCGTGCATGCCCGACATCGCCAGCACGAGCGCGATCTTGCCGTGCAGCCAGCCGCCTTTGAAGCCGAAGCCAGCCCAGGCGAGGTAAAGGCCCAGCACCCAGCTCGCGATCATCGACGGGGTCATGATGCCGCGCAGCAGCCGGCGCTCCATGATCTTGAAGGTTTCCGACTGCCGCGAGCCCACCGGAGCGTCGACATGATAGACCATCAGCCGCGGCAGATAGAGCAGCGCCGCCATCCACGCGATCACAGCCATGACATGGACGGCCTTGGCCCATTCATACATGGCGATGCCTCAGGAGCGGACGGCGGCCAGAAGCCGCTCGACATGGGCGATCGGCGTATCGGGCAGGATGCCGTGGCCTAGATTGAAGATGTAGGGCCGCCCGCCGAAGGCGGTCTTGATCGCGGCGACCTCCTGCTCCAGCTCCGGCCCCCCGGCGCGCAGCACGAGCGGATCGAGATTGCCCTGCACCGGCGCCAGCGTCTGGATCGCGTCGCGCGCGAACCCCCGGTCGATCTCGGATTCGAGACCGGCGGCATCGACGCCCGTCGCCTGGACGTAGGACGGGATGAGTTCGCCGGCGCCGCGCGCAAAACCGATGATCCGGGCATGAGGATGCACCGCGCGGACGCCATCGACGATCCGTTTCGTCGGGGCGATGCACCAGCGCTTGAAATCCTCAGGCCCGAGCGAGCCCGCCCAGCTATCGAATATCTGCACGACATCGACGCCGGCCGAAATCTGCGCGTTGAGATAATCGATCGAGGTCGTGACGATCCGATCGATGATCGCCTGGAACAGCCCGGGATCGCGGGCGAACAGCGCCTTGGCCGGCTCTTGCCCCGGCGAGCCCCGGCCGGCCACCATATAGGTCGCCACGGTCCAGGGCGCGCCGCAGAAGCCGATGAAGGCGGTCTCCCCGGGCAAAGCCGCCTTCACCCGCCGCACGGTCTCGATGACTGGCGCCAGCACGGACTCATCCGCCTGCTCGTGAATCTCGGCGAGCCTTGCCTGATCGGCGACCGGCTCAAGTCGCGGACCCTCGCCCTCGACGAACCAGAGTTTTTGGCCCAGCGCATGGGGAACGACGAGAATGTCGGAGAACAGGATCGCGGCGTCGAAGCCGAAGCGCCGGATCGGCTGCAACGTCACTTCGGCCGCAAGCTCAGGGTTGTAGCACAGATCGAGGAAGCTACCGGCCTTCGCCCTGAGCTCGCGATATTCGGGCAAATAGCGTCCCGCCTGGCGCATCATCCAGATCGGGGGAACGGGAAGCGTCTCGCCGGACAGCGTCCGCAGGAAGATGGATTCGTCTCGCCTCGCCATGTCCATTCCCGCTCGACCCTCCATCTCTCTTAAAGGAGTCTTCTAGAGAGAATCTTCTTTTTTGACTCTTGGATGGGGGCAAATAGCGCGCCCCAACATGCTCCACAAGCCGTCCACAGGAGTGGAGTCCAGCAAGTCGCGACCGCGACGATCGACATGGCGCGGTTAACGGTTTCTTAACCAATTGGAATCCGCCTCCGTCGGGCGGGCTCGAAAATGATTCACGTGAAACATTGCCGCCCGGACCGCTACGCTCCGGGCTGTGGGTGGATCGGGCCGGTTATACAGTGCGAACCCTACAGCCTCCCGGAGGGGGTCCTTGTCCACAGCTGTCCCGAAGACCGCCGACGATCGCTCGCCAGCGCTGGAAACGCCATGACGGCAAGGGCTTGCGGCAACGGGCCTTGCAAATCCGGTTTCCACCAGCGACGGGGATGGTCTAGAGCTTGAGGCCGTGCCTGAACCCGGGAGCCGCCGTGGCCCGCAATTATTTCCATCTCCATCTGGTGTCGGACGCCACCGGCGAGACGCTGATCGCGGTCAGCCGCGCCGCCGCCGCGCAATACGAAACCGTCTCGGCGATCGAGCATGTCTATCCGCTGGTGCGTTCGGAGGCGCAGCTCGCCCGCGTGCTGGCCGAGATCGAGGCCTCGCCGGGCGTCGTGCTCTACACGCTGGTCGAGCCGGAATGGTCGGCGCGGCTGGAGAACTTCTGCAAGGAACTCGGCTGCCCCTGCCTGTCGGTGCTGCAGCCGGTGCTGTCGCTGTTTCAGTCCTATCTCGGACAGGCGTCGGCCCCCAGGCCGGGCGCCCAGCACGTCCTCAACGCCGAGTATTTCCGCCGCATCGACGCGATGAACTACACGCTGCTGCACGATGACGGCCAGCTCGGCGGCGATCTCGAAAGCGCCGACATCGTCCTGGTCGGCATCAGCCGGACCTCGAAGACGCCGACCTCGATCTATCTCGCCAATCGCGGCATCAAGACCGCGAACATTCCGCTGGTGCCGAACGTTCCGCTGCCGCCGGAACTCGATCGCATCAGGAAACCGCTGATCGTCGGCCTCGTCGCCAGCGCCGACCGCATCCTCCAGATCCGCCAGAATCGGCTTCTCTCGCTCAAGGCCGACGATGAGACGCCCTATGTCGATCCCGATCTCGTCGCCGACGAAGTCGCCCAGTCGCGGCGTCTGTGCGCCCGGCGGGGCTGGCCGGTGATCGACGTCACCCGGCGTTCGATCGAGGAGACGGCGGCCGCGATCCTCGATCTGCTGCGCGACCACCGGATGAAGTTCATCGCGACATGAGCGTCGCATCCGGCCTCTGGCTTGCGACCGGGCCGCTGGTTCTCGCCTCGGGCAGCGCGACCCGGCGCGACATGCTGCTGGCGGCGGGCGTTCCGGTCGAGGTCCAGAAGCCGGCCGTCGACGAGCGCGCGATCGAAGCTGGGCTGGTCGAGGCCGGCGCGACGTCCAGCGCGATCGCGCAGGCGCTCGCCCTGCACAAGGCCCGCGCGGTTTCGCTCGCGCATCCCGGCCGCATCGTGCTCGGCGCGGACCAGACCCTGAGTTGCGACGGGCAGCGCTTCCACAAGCCGGCCGAAGAGACCGCCGCGCGGGAGCAGCTTGCGGCGCTCTCGGGCAAGGCGCACAGGCTCCATTCGGCCTACGCGATCGTTCTGGATGGCGCGGCCCTGGCGGAGGGTGTTTGCGTGGCGCGGCTGACCATGCGAAGCCTGTCGCGGAGCTTCATCGAAACCTATGCGAAAACGGCCGGGCCAGCCGTCGCCACCAGCGTCGGCGGCTATCAGATCGAGGGCCTCGGCGCGCAGCTCTTCGACGCGGTCGATGGCGACCATTTCACCATTCTCGGTTTGCCGCTATTGCCGGTCCTCGCGGCGCTGCGCGCGCTGAACTGTCTCGCCCGCTAGGTTCGCCGATGTTTGCCTCGATTCCTGCCTCTCCCCGTTGCTTCGTCATCGGCCACCCGATCGCCCATTCGCGCTCGTCGATGATCCATGGCGGCTGGATCGCCGAACACGGCCTCGCGGGAAGTTACGATCGCATCGACGTCACGCCGGCCGATCTGCCGGATTTTCTCGCCCGGTTTCGCGCCGGCGCATTCGCGGGCGGCAACGTCACGGTCCCGCACAAGCAGGCGGTGCTGCCGCTGCTCGACCATGTCGGCGAGGCGGCGCGCGCCATCGGCGCGGTCAACATGCTCTGGCGCGAGGAGGACAGGCTCTGCGGCGACAACACCGACGCGGTGGGCTTCCTCGGACATCTCGACGCCTGCGTAGGTGGCTGGGACGCGCGGGCCGCGACCGCGCTGGTCATAGGGGCAGGCGGAGCGGCGCGGGCGGTGTGCCACGGGCTGAAGGCGCGGGGGCTGGCCCGCATCGTCGTCGTCAACCGCAGCCCCGCGCGGGCGCAGGAGCTTGCCGCCGCCTTTGGCGCGCCGCTCGCGGCGCAAGCCTGGAAACACCTGCCGGCGCTCGTCGGCGAGGCCGACCTGATCGTCAACACGACCTCGCTCGGCATGACGGGCCAGCCCCAACTCGATCTCGACCTCGCGCGCTTGCGTCCCGGCACGATCGTCGACGACATCGTCTACGTGCCGCTGAAGACGGCGTTGCTCATCGAGGCGGAGCGGCGCGGCGGCGTCCCGGTCGACGGGCTCGGCATGCTGCTGCACCAGGCCGTGCCCGGCTTCGCGCGCTGGTTCGGGCTGACGCCGTCAGTGACGCCGGCGCTGCGCGCCCGGCTCGAGGCCGATATCCTCGGGCATTGATTCGGTCGCGAACGATCTGGGAGCGCATGACCTTCATCCTCGGACTGACCGGCTCGATCGGCATGGGCAAATCGACCACCTCGGGCTTCTTCCGGGCGATGGGCGCGCCGGTGCATGACGCCGACGCCGCAGTGCACGGGCTCTATCGCGGCCGCGCCGTCCAGCCGATGACGGAGGCCTTCCCCGGCGTGGTGCGCGAGGGCGTGGTCGATCGCGCCTTGCTCTCGGCCGCCGTTCTGGGAAAGCCCGATGCGCTCGCCCGGCTGGAAGCGATCATCCATCCGTTGGTGCGCGAGGAGGAACTGGCCTTTCTCGCCCGCTGCCGGCAGGCCGGCGCCGGCGTCGCGGTGCTCGACGTGCCGCTGCTGCTGGAGACCGGCGGGCAGAGCCGCTGCGACGCTGTTCTCGTCGTCACGGCCGCGGCGGACATCCAGAAGGCCCGCGTGCTCTCCCGCCCGGAGATGACGGAGGCCAAGCTGGCCGCCATCCTCGCCCGCCAGATGCCGGACGCGGAAAAGCGCCGGCGCGCCCATTTCCTTGTGGACTCCGGGTTGGGACTGATGGCGGCGCGCCGTCAGGTCGGCTCTATCCTGAGGCTGCTCGCCGGCCGGCCCGGGCGGGTCTACAGGGCACAGGCCAGCCATGCGTGAGATCGTTCTCGACACCGAGACCACCGGCGTCGAAGCCAATGCCGGCGACCGCATCGTCGAGATAGGCTGCGTCGAACTGGTCAATCATTGCCCGAGCGGTCGCAGCTTCCACTGCTACCTCAATCCGCAGCGGCCGATGTCGGAGGGCGCGTTCAGGGTCCATGGCCTGTCGGACGCGTTCCTCGCCGACAAGCCGCTCTTCGCCGCCGTCGCCGACGAATTTGAGGGTTTCATCGCCCAGGCGAGGCTCGTCATCCACAATGCCGCCTTCGATATCGGCTTCCTCGACATGGAGCTGAAGCGGATCGGGCGCGGGCCGATCGAGCAGTCCCGCGTCGTCGATACTCTGGCGCTGGCGCGGCGCAAGCATCCCGGCGCAGGCAACAGCCTCGACGCGCTCTGCAGCCGATACGGCATCGACAACACGCGCCGGACGAAACACGGCGCGCTGCTCGACGCCGAGATTCTGGCGGAAGTGTATATCGAGCTGATCGGCGGCAAGCAGACCTCGCTCGGCCTCGGCGCGATCAACGGGAGCCAGGGACGTGGCGGCGCGGCCGGCGTCCCGCTGGAGCGGCCGCAGCGCCTGCGGCCGCTGCCGACCCGGCTGGATCCGGCGGCGATCGCGGCGCACGAAGCCTTCGTGCGCTCGCTCGGCAAGACGCCGCTTTGGGCCGGCTATCTCGGGCTGGCCGGGGAGGCCTGAGCGAAAGCCCGGGCCTCCCCGACGCTCAGACCTTCGGCTTGCGTCGGCTCATCATGTTCAGCCCCTCGATCGCGGCCGAGAACGCCATCGCGGCGTAGATGTAGCCCTTGGGCACATGCGCGCCGAAACCTTCCGCGATCAGCGTGCCGCCGATCATCAGCAGGAAGCCGAGCGCCAGCATCACGATGGTCGGGTTCTTCTCGATGAAGCGGGCCAGCGGATTGGCCGCCAGCAGCATCACCAGCACCGCGAAGACGACGGCGATGACCATGACCGGGATATGCTCGGTCATGCCGACGGCGGTGATGATCGAATCGATCGAGAAGACGAGGTCGAGCATCAGGATCTGGACGATCACGCCGCCGAAGGTGACGGTCGCGGCGCGGCCGCCGTCGAAGACGTCGGGACCATGGTCGGGATCGACCTTGTGGTGAATCTCCTTGGTCGCCTTCCAGACCAGGAACAGGCCGCCGGCGATCAGGATCAGGTCGCGCCAGGAGAAGGCTTTTCCGAACACCGAGAACACCGGCGCGGTCAGCGAGACGATGATCGCGACCGTCGACAGCAGGCCGAGCCGCAGCACCAGCGCCAGCCCGATGCCGATCTGGCGGCCGCGTTCGCGCTGATGCTCGGGCAGCTTGTTGGTCAGGATCGAGATGAAAATGAGGTTGTCGATGCCAAGAACCACCTCCATGGCGATCAGTGCCCCGAGCGCCACCCAGACGGCGGGATCGGCGGCAAGCGTCATCAGATAGTCCATGGTGTCTCCTGTTCGCGACAAAAAAGCGGGCGCCCACCATGGGCGTCCGCCGTCAATCGGGTTCGACATGGATGCTCGCCTGCTTCGTCGCAAGGGTGGCGAAACGGCGCCGGCCATGAAAAAGGGGCCTTTCGGCCCCTTTTCGTCATCGTCAGGTTAGGCGCCGGTCAGGCGTTCGGTGCTTCGCCCTGGGCCTGCATCTCCTGCAGCCGCTGCTGGAAGAGCTGGGCGAAATCGATCTGCGGCACATAGAAGGGCGGGAAACCGCCGTTCTGCACCGCCTCGGCGATAATCTGCCGGGCGAAGGGAAAGAGCAGCCGGGCGCAATCGATCACCAGCACCGGGTGGATATGCTCCTGCGGGATGTTGAGCAGGCGGAAGACGCCGCCATAGCTCAGGTCGAAGGCGAACAGCGTCTCGCCGCCGAGTTCCGCCTTGCCCTCGAGCCGCAGCACGGTCTCGTAGTCGTTGTCGGCCAGGCCGGTGCTGGAGACGTTCACCTGCAGCGACATTTGCGGGCCCTGCTGGGCCTCCTGCTGCCCGAGCGAGCGCGGCGCCTTGGGATTCTCGAAGGAGAAATCCTTGGTGTACTGGATCAGCGCGCTCATGCTCGGAGCGGTGTCGGTAGCGGCTGCGCCGTTGCCGTTTGGAATCTCGTTGGCCATCGGTGCCACCATGGTCTGCGGGCTGTCTTGGGAAATCCCGCGCCGTCGAGGGACGCCGGGACTATGCACCGCGTTCCGGTGCAAGGCGGGCGTCGGCTATCATGGACGCCGACGCGGCACAAGAAGCCTGCGTCACGAGGGCAAGAAGTCTGCTTCACAAGGGAAGGGGTGGATGTTACGAGCCTAGATCACCATATGACGGCAGGCTGCGGCCGGCTCCTTGTTTCGGGAGGGTCGCCGCGGAACGGTTTTCTGGAGCTCCGGATCAGGTTTCGATGCAAGATTTCGACATGAAGACCCTGTTTTTCCTGGCGCTGGCTGTCTTCGTCGCCTGGAAACTGCGCTCCGTGCTCGGCCAGAAGACCGGCAGCGAAAAGCCGCCGGTCGATCCTTTCGCGCGCCGCGAGGCGCCGCCTCGGCCCGACCAGGCCGCGCCGGCCGATGCCCGCCGCGACAACGTCATTCGCCTGCCGGGCGCGGCTGCCGAACCGGCTGCGCCGGCTGTGCCGGCCGCCGAACGCTGGAAAAGCATCGCCCCGGCGGATTCGCCGGTCATCGCCGGCATCGAGGCGGTCGTCGCGCAGGAGCCCGGCTTCGACCCGGTCGACTTCATCGGCGGCGCCAAGGCAGCTTACGAGACCATCGTCACAGCCTTCGCGCGCGGCGACCGCAAGGTGCTGAAGGGCCTTCTCGCCAAGGACGTCTATGACGGCTTCGAGATGGCGATCAGCGAGCGCGAGAAGCGCGGCGAGACGGCCGAGAGCAGTTTCGTCTCGATCGACAAGGCGCAGATGACCGCCGTCGAGGTCAAGGGCAAGACCGCCCAGGTCACGATCGCCTTCGTGTCCCAGCTCATCTCGGCCGTCCGCGACGCGCAAGGGATCGTGGTCGACGGCAGCGCCGAAGCGGTGTCGGAGGTCAACGACATCTGGACCTTCTCGCGCCAGCTTGGCAGCCGCGATCCGAACTGGCTGTTGGTCGCGACCGAATCCGCAGCGTGATCCGTGGCGTCGGCCCTGCGCTGGCGCTGCTGTTCGGCCTCTCGGTCATGAGCGGCGCGATCGCGGAAACAAGGCCGCCGCTGCCTGCCGGCGCTCGCGCCGAACGCCTTTCGCCCGACGACATCCCCGGCTGGCGCGAGGATGACCAGCGCGCCGCGCTGTCGATTTTCGCGCGCGGCTGCGCCGCAAATCCGCCCCTGCGCGCCGGCGCGGCGGTTCCGCCGGGTCTGGAGGCGGCCTGCGCGGCGGCGGCCGCCGCGTCAAGGCCCGGCCCGGCGAGCCGTAGCTCCATCCGCGCGTTCTTCGAGAGCCGCTTCGCCTTCTGGCGCATCCGCCCCGCCGATGGCGCATCGGGCTTCATGACCGGCTATTTCGAGCCGGAATTCGAGGGCTCGCTGACGCGCTCCGACGCCTTCCCGACGCCGCTCTATGGTCGCCCTGCCGATCTGGCGACGCGCATGGCGGGCGACGACTGGCCCGGTCTCGATCCTGCCCTGACCTCGGCACGGCGCGCCCCGCATGGGCTGGAGCCCTTCCCGGACCGCGCGGCGATCGAAACCGGCGCGCTCGATGGCCAGAACCTCGAAATCCTCTGGATGCGCGATCCCGTCGACCGTTTCGTGCTGCAGGTGCAGGGATCGGGCCGCATCCGCCTGCCCGACGGCTCGGTGACGCGGCTGGTCTATGCCGGCCGCAACGGCCACGCCTACACCTCGCTCGGGCGGCTGCTGAGCCAGCGCGAGGCGATCCCGCCAGAGCAGATGACGATGGACAGGCTGATCGCAAGGCTGAAGGCCGATGCCGGCTTCGCCCGAGACCTGATCCGGCAGAACCGCTCCTTCGTCTTTTTCGCGCGACGCGACGACCTTCCGCCCGAGTCCGGGCCGATCGGTGGAGCGGGACTTGCCCTGACGCCTCTGCGCTCGATCGCGATAGACCGGTCGATCTGGCCCTACGGCCTGCCGGTCTGGATCGACGCGACCATTCCCGGAGAGGGCGGCGGCACGGAACGCGTCGCAAGGCTGACGATCGCGCAGGATACCGGCTCCGCCATTCTCGGCCCGGCCCGGATGGACCTGTTTGTCGGCTCGGGCGCGAAAGCGGGCCTCCGCGCCGGGCTGATCCGGCACCCGGTCGATTTCATCGTGCTCTGGCCGCGCGGGGACAGGCCGTGACACCACGGCGCAGGGGCAAGGCGCTGACCGCCGCCGATAGCGCGCTCTGGCGCGAGGTCGCGCGCTCGGTCAAGCCGTTGCCGGGCCGTGCGCCGCTGCCTTCCGAGGAGCCCGCCCCGGCACAGCCGCCTGTGCAGGCTGAGCCGGAACCCGCTCGGGCGGCGCAGGCAAGGCAGGCTCCGCCGAAGCCCGCCCCGCCGCCGCTCGCCCCGCTGGAGCGCCGCCTGCGAACGCAGTTGCGGCGCGGCCAGCAATCGGTCGAGGCTGTGATCGACCTGCACGGGATGCGCCAGGACGAGGCGCATCACGCGCTCCGGACCTTCCTGCGGCGCGAGCAGGCGCGCGGCTGCAAGCTCGCGCTCGTCGTGACGGGAAAGGGCGCGGCCGGAGACGCCCCGCTCGGCGAGCAGCGCGGCGTGCTGAAGCGCAGCGTGCCGCACTGGCTGCGCCTGCCCGATCTGCGGCCGCTGGTCGTCGGCTTCGAGGAGGCCGAGCAGCGCCATGGCGGCTCGGGCGCGCTCTATATCCGCCTTCGCCGCGGCCGCGAGTTCGGCGCGTGACGCCGTTTGGCCGGCGCGTAAGGGACTTGCGGGCGCGGCGCGGCGTTACATTGGCGCGGATGGCAGAGACGCTCGGCGTCACGCCGGCCTATCTCTCGGCCCTCGAGCACGGCAAGCGCGGCAGGCCGACCTTCACCCTGATCCAGGGCGTCATCCATGTGCTCGGCGTGATCTGGGACGAGGCCGACGAACTGGTCCGGCTGGCCGATCTCTCGCATCCGCGCGTGGTGGTCGATACGGCGGGGCTCGAGCCGGAGGCGACATTGCTCGCCAACCGCCTCGCCCGCGAGATCGGCGGACTTGAGCCGGACGCCCTGCGGCGCCTCATGGGCGTGCTGGACGAGGCCGCGCTGGCCCGCGCCGTGGCCGAGAAGCCAGCTTGACCCAGCGACAGGCGGATGCGACACGCCGCCCAGTCTTTTTCTGCCCCTTCAGCATCCGGACCGCCCATGACCAGCTCGCGCACCGACGTCCTCGCCCTCGGCAACGCCATCGTCGACGTCATCGCTTCGGCGGAAGAGGATTTTCTGAAAGGCCACGGCCTGACCAAGGGCGCGATGGCGCTGATCGACGAGGCGCGGGCCGAGGCGCTCTACCGCGCCATGGGGCCGGGCAAGGTCATTTCGGGCGGCTCGGCCGCCAACACCATCGCGGGCTTGGCCTCCTTCGGCGGCAAGGGCGCGTTTATCGGCAAGGTCAAGGACGATGAGCTCGGCAGGCTCTACCGCCACGATCTGACCTCGCTTGGCGTCTCCTTCGATACGGCTTTCGCGACGGAAGGCCCGGCGACGGCGCGCTCCTTCATCATCGTCACGCCCGATGGCGAGCGCACGATGAACACCTATCTCGGCGCCTGCCAGGGCCTCTCCGTCGCCGATGTCGATCACAAGGCCGTCGAGAACGCCGACATCATCTATCTCGAAGGCTATCTCTGGGATCCCCCGGCGGCCAAGGACGCCTTCCGGAAAGCCTCGGAGATCGCCCATAAGGCCGGCGGCAAGGTCGCGATCACGCTGTCGGATTCCTTCTGCGTCGACCGCTACCGCGACGAGTTCATCGGGCTTGTCCGCAACCGCATGGTCGATATCGTCTTCGCCAACGAGCACGAGCTGAAGAGCCTGTATCAGGCGGCCGCGTTCGATGAGGCGCTGGCGGCGCTGCGGGCGGAAAACATCCTGGCCGTGGTGACGCGCTCGGAGAAGGGCGCGCTGGCCGTGACGCCGGACGGGATCGTCGAGGAGCCGGTGTTTCCGGTCGATCGCGTGGTCGACGCGACAGGCGCGGGCGATCTCTTCGCGGCGGGCTTCCTGTTCGGGCTGACCTCCGGCCGCGAGGCCCGCGATTCGCTGCGCCTCGGCGCGCTGGCGGCGGCCGAGATCATCGGCCATGTCGGCGCAAGGCCGGATGTCAGCCTGAAAGTGCTGGCCGGGAATGAGGGGCTGCTTTGAAGCTCAGGCCGGTGTGAGTCTGGCGCGGGGAACCCTCTCCCGGAGGGAGAGGGCAGGGTGAGGGGTCGGCCCGCCAACCAGCGAGACGAAACCTGTCCGCGCGCCCGTTCAGGCTAATCGTGAAACGTCCTTCACCTCACCCCTGCCCCTCTCCTTACAGGAGAGGGGTTCTTCCAGCGCTCCCCTCAATACAGCGTCGCCTTGACCCGTTCCGGCAGCGCTTTGTCGTAAGCCTCCCCGTCGAACGTTTCGACCGCGTCGTTCTTCGCCGTGATGTTCCGCAGGATCGCGCCTGCGCTCGGCACGTCGCCCTTGGCGACATGGGTCGCGGGGTTCCAGAGGTCGGCCCGCACCACGGCGCGCGAGCACTGGAAGTAGACCCGCTCGACATGGACCACGATGACGCAGGCCGGCGGCTTCCCGGCCATCTCGAACGACGCGCGCAACTCAGGGTCGTCGGATAGCTCGGCGATTCCGTTGACGCGCAACGTCTCGCCATGACCGGGGATCAGGAAGAGCATTCCGACTCTCGGATCGGACAGGATATTCTTCAACGAATCCAGACGGTTATTGCCTCTCCGGTCCGGAATCAGCAGCGTTTTGGCGTCCCGGATCCGGACGAAGCCCGGCTTATCCCCGCGCGGCGAGCAATCCAAGCCGTCCGGACCGCTGGTCGCGAGCAGCATGAAGGGCGAGGCGGCGATCAGCGGCCCGTAGTTTTCGTCGATGTGGTCAATCTCCTTGTGGATCGACGCCGGCGCGACCGGGTTGGGATAAAGCGCCATGAGGGCGTCGAGGAAGGTGATAATATGCGTCATCTTCAGGGGCATCCGTCGGACGGGCGTCATTGCGAGCGAAGCGAAGCAACCCAGATGTCTCGCTCTACGCCCTCCTGGATTGCTTCGCTACGCTCGCAATGACGTTTCGGCTGGAAACAAAAAACGCCCCGCATCCTGCGATGCGGGGCGCCCTGATTCACGTGAAACGCGTCAGCCTCACTCGGCCGTGCTGCGCTCGCGGCTCTTCTCGGCGTCGCGCTGGGCCTTGAGCTTCTCGGTCAGGTCCTCGCCGGTCTCCTGGTCGACGACCTTCATCGAGAGGCGGATTTTTCCGCGCTCGTCCTGGCCGAGGAACTTGACCTTGACCTTGTCGCCTTCCTTGACGACGTCCGAGACCTTCTGGACCCGGGCGGCGGCGAGTTCGGAGATGTGGACGAGGCCGTCCTTGGCGCCGAAGAAGTTCACGAAGGCGCCGAACTCCATGATCTTCACCACGGTGCCGTCATAGATCATGCCCGGCTCGGCTTCCGAGACGATCGACTTGATCCACTTGATCGCGGCTTCGATCGACTTGCCGTCGGCCGAGGCGATCTTGATGGTGCCGTCGTCCTCGATGTTGACCTTCGCGCCGGTCTTCTCGACGATCTCGCGGATGACCTTGCCGCCGGAGCCGATGACTTCGCGGATCTTGTCGACCGGGATCTTCATCGTCTCGATGCGCGGGGCATACTCGCCGAGCTGGCCGCGCGAGGCCGAGAGCGCCTTGTTCATCTCGGCGAGGATGGTGTCGCGCCCGCCCTTGGCCTGGTCGAGGGCGACCTTCATGATCTCCTCGGTGATGCCGGCGATCTTGATGTCCATCTGCAGCGAGGTGATGCCCTCGGCGGTGCCGGCGACCTTGAAGTCCATGTCGCCGAGATGGTCCTCGTCGCCCAGGATGTCGGAGAGCACCGCGAAGCGCTCGCCTTCCAGGATCAGTCCCATGGCGATGCCCGCGACCGGCGCCTTCAGCGGCACGCCGGCATCCATCAGGGCAAGCGAGGTGCCGCAGACGGTGGCCATCGAGGAGGAGCCGTTCGACTCGGTGATCTCCGAGACGACGCGGATCGTGTAGGGGAACTCGGACTTGGCCGGCAGCATCGGCCGGATCGCGCGCCAGGCGAGCTTGCCATGGCCGATCTCGCGGCGGCCGGGGGAACCCATGCGGCCGGCCTCGCCCACCGAATAGGGGGGGAAGTTGTAGTGCAGCAGGAAGGTCTCCTTGTAGGTGCCCTCCAGCGAGTCGATGTACTGCTCGTCGTCGCCGGTGCCCAGCGTGGTCACGACCAGCGCCTGCGTCTCGCCGCGGGTGAACAGCGCCGAGCCATGGGTGCGCGGCAGGATGCCGGCCTCCGAGACGATCTTGCGGACCGTCTTGAGGTCGCGGCCGTCGATGCGGACGCCGTCGTCCAGAATGGTCCAGCGCACGACCTTGGCCTGCGCCTCCTTGAACTGGCCGCCGACCTGCTCCTTGGAGAAGGTGGTCTTGCCGTCCGGCGTCTCGGAGATCAGCGTGGCGATCTTGGCCTTGGCGGCGTCCAGGGCCTTGTAGCGTTCGGCCTTGGTGGTGATCTTGTAGGCGGCGCGGATGTCCTTGTCGGCCAGCTTGAGCACGGCGTCGAGAACGACGGAGTTGTCGGCCGGGGTGTAGTCACGCGGCTCCTTGGCGGCCTTCTCGGCCAGGCGGATGATCGCGTCGATGACCGGCTGGAAGTGCTTGTGGCCGAACATCACCGCGCCGAGCATGATCTCCTCGGAGAGCTGCTTGGCCTCGGATTCGACCATCAGCACGGCGTCAGGCGTGCCGGCGACGACGAGGTCGAGCTGCGATTCCTTGATCTCGTCGACAAGCGGGTTGAGCTTGTAGGCGCCGTCGACATAACCGACGCGGGCCGCGCCGACCGGGCCCATGAACGGCACGCCGGACAGGGTCAGCGCGGCGGAGGCGGCGACCATCGCGACGATGTCGGGGTCGTTCTCGAGGTCATGCTGCAGCACCGTGCAGACGACCTGCGTCTCGTTGCGATAACCCTCGACGAAGAGCGGGCGGATCGGCCGGTCGATCAGACGCGAGACCAGCGTCTCCTTCTCGGTCGGGCGGCCTTCGCGCTTGAAGTAGCCGCCCGGAATGCGGCCGGCGGCGAAGGTCTTCTCCTGGTAGTTCACCGTGAGCGGGAAGAAGTCGATCCCGGGCTTGGGCGACTTGGCCGAGACGACGGTCGCGAGCACGACGGTCTCGCCATAGGTCGCGAGCACGGCAGCGTCGGCCTGGCGGGCGATCTTGCCGGTTTCGAGCACGAGCTTGCGCCCGCCCCACATCAGTTCTTCGGTCTGGACATCGAACATGGATTTGTCTTTCGGATCGGATTTCGACCCGTCCGGTGTCTTCCTGGCCCATAGGCAAGACGACGAAGCGCTCGGATGGCTGCTGGTCTGGCGCCCGAGCGCTCGGCAATCCTGCCATGGGCGCAAAGGACGCCCGGCGGGTCATGCGGGGAGGCCGCCCCATGCGGGCCCCGCGCTGACATCGGGAGACGCCGCCCCATTGCGGCGCGCTCCCGAATTCGTTTTAGCTAGGTTCTTGAGCGTGGTTCTTGCAAAATCGCCCGGAGCGGGATCGCACCGGGCGTGACGTTACGTCGATCAGCGGCGGATGCCGAGCTTCTCGATCAGGCTCTTGTAGCGCGGCTCGCTCTTGCTCTTCAGGTAGTCGAGCAGCGAACGCCGCTGCGAGACCATCTTGAGCAGGCCGCGACGCGAATGGTTGTCCTTGACATGGGACTTGAAGTGGCCGGTCAGGTTGTTGATGCGCTCCGTCAGGATCGCGACCTGGACTTCCGGCGAGCCGGTGTCGTTCGGCTTGGTGGCATGCTCTTTCATGAGCGCGGTCTTGCGCTCGGCCGTAATCGACATCGTGTGATCCTTCGGTTGGATGTTGATCTGGCGGGCCACGGCCGGGATGTCGTCCAGCAGGGTCCGAAACCCGCGTCGCTCTCATCGGGGAGAGGCCGCGCAGCCGACGGTAAGGCCGGTTGGCTGCGGCGTATACACGATTGCGGCGGAAAGGCCAGCCCCGCCGCGTCACGGCCCGATGCCCCTCAGTGCAGCACCTTCCTCACATAGGGCGAATCGAGCGGAAACAGCGGCACGGTCACGTCGAAAATGGTGCCGTCCTCGGCCATCATCGCATAGAAGCCGCGCATCGAGCCGTCCGGCGTCATCAGCGGACAGCCGGAGGTGTAGCTGAAGCTTTCGCCCGGCCGCAGCACCGGCTGCTGCCCGATCACGCCTTCGCCGCGCACCTCATGCACCTCGCCGCGCCCGTCGGTGATGACCCAGTGCCGCGTCATCAGTTGCACCGTCCGGTCCGACAGGTTCACGATCTCGATGCTGTAGGCCCAGAAATAGCGGCCCTGCGCGTGCGAGGATTCGCCGTCCATGAAGCGCGGCGAGGCGGTCACGCGCACGCCATGCGTCTCCTCCTGATACATGCCGGAGCCCTCTCGTCGCCGCGCCGCCTTCGCGCCCGATCTGTTATGGTCGCCCAGGTCGCGTGGTTCAATCCTGTCCGCGGCTTGAGGGGACAGTCACGCATGTTCGACGGCCGCCTGCGCGCCATCATCGACCCGCCGCTCGACGCCGCCGGCCGGGCGCTCGCCGGACGGGGGCTGTCCGCGGATCATGTCACGCTGGCGGGCCTCGCGCTGGGCCTCTGCTGCGCGTTGGCAGTCTGTCTCCGGCACGATCTCGCCGCTCTGGCGCTGCTCGCCGCCTCGCGTCTGTCCGACGGGCTCGACGGCGCCGTGGCGCGGGCGACGAAGCCGAGCGATCGCGGCGGCTTTCTCGACATCGCCTGCGACTTCGTCTTCTACGGCGCGGTGCCGCTCGCCTTCGCCCTGCGCGATCCCGCGGCCAACGCCCTGCCGGCGGTGGTGCTGCTGTTCGCGTTTTACGTCAACGGCGCGAGCTTCCTCGCCTTTGCCGTGATGGCGGCCAAGCGCGGCTTGGAGACGACGCAGCGCGGCGTCAAATCGCTGTACTTTACGGCGGGCCTCGCGGAGGGAGCGGAGACGATCGCCTGTTTCGCCGCGATGATGCTGTGGCCTGGCTGGTTTCCGATCCTGGCGCTCGCCTTTGCCGCATTGACGCTGGTCACGGCCCTCAGTCGGTCGATTCTCGCGTGGACAACGTTTCGCTAGGGCTGGCGGCCTCGCTGCGGGCGCGGCTTATGCGCTAGGATCATCGACCCTGCTGGAAAGAGCCCTATCGCCATGGCGGCGTCGCACAATATGCTGTCGGAGATCGCGGAGACGCCGGCCTCGCTCGCCGGCCCCGCCGGCGTTCTGCCGCGTCAGGACATCCGCAAGCTCGTCCAGCGCAACATCATCCGCTCGATCTCCGGCGCTTTCGTCGAAAGCCAGTATCAGCCGGCCAGCCTCGATCTGCGCCTCGGGCACAAGGCCTTTCGCGTCCGCGCCAGCTTTCTGCCGGGCCCGACCAAGAGCGTCGAACAGGCTCTGGCCGATCTGACGCAGGACGAGGTCTCGCTCGAACACGGCGCGATCCTCGAGAAGAACTGTGTCTATGTCGTCGAGCTGATGGAATCGCTCGACGACCTACCGAAGACGATCTCGGCCTTCGCCAATCCCAAAAGCTCGACCGGCCGGCTCGACGTCTTCACCCGGTTGATCGCCGACCGCGCCGAGGTCTTCGACACCGTGGCGGGCGGCTATTCCGGCAAGCTCTATGCAGAGATTTCTCCGTCCAGCTTCAGCATCAAGGTGCGAAAAGGCAGCCGGCTGAACCAGCTCCGCTTCCGCCGCCGTGGCTCAGGGCAGGAGGAGGCGACCGGCTTTCGCGTTTCCGACAGGGAATTGCGCGACATTCACGGCAAGACGCCCCTGGTCGATGGAAAGGCCACGATCCGCAACGGTCTGGTCTTCCGCATCCACCTGGCCGGCGCGCATGAAAACGAGGTGATCGGCTTTCAGGCCCAGCACCACACCGACGTCATCGATATCGACAAGGTCGCCGGCTACGCGATCGACGATTTCTGGACGCCGATCTTCACGCGCGGGCGCAAGCGCATCATCCTCGACCCGCACCAGTTCTACATCCTGGCCTCGAAGGAAAAGCTCCACATCCCCGCCAATATGGCAGCCGAGATGGCCCCCATCGACCCGACCATGGGCGAGTTCCGGGTTCATTACGCCGGTTTCTTCGACCCCGGTTTCGGCGTGGGAGCAGACGGCGCGCCCGGTTCGCGCGGCGTGCTCGAGGTTCGCAGCCACGAGGTGCCCTTCGTGCTCGAGGACGGTCAGGTCGTCGGCCGTCTCGCCTTCGAGCGCATGGCGGCCGAGCCCGACGCGCTCTATGGCCAGATCGGCACCTCGAACTATCAGGGTCAGGCCCTGAAGCTGTCGAAGCATTTTCGCGACTGAAGGCCTTGAGGCGATCACGCAGTGTTGCGCCAGGCTGCCTTTGTCGCACTGCAATAGAGGCGCATGGTCCGGGCCATGACGCTCTATCACTATGCCGGCCTTGTCGCCGTTCCCGTGCTCGTCGCGGTCTATCTCGCCGCCATCCGCTGGGCCACGCGCACGGACAGGCGCTGAGCTTGGCTGGAATCGCCATGGCGCGATTGCCGGGTGACACCTGCAATCGCAGCCGCTATGAACGTCTCCGCACCGGCGCGCCTGCCTGAGAGATGGTCTGGCGCGGCAGGGCCGGATGCGGGCGTAGTTCAGTGGTAGAACGTCAGCTTCCCAAGCTGAATGTCGTCGGTTCGATCCCGATCGCCCGCTCCAGAATCTCCCGCAATCGGTCTATCGGCTTGCCTGACCTGCGATCTTCGCTCGCGGATTGATGCCGTGATCGCAGATCTGTCCGGCATGCCGGACTGAACGCCCCCGACCGGGGAACAGCGCGCCCGGCGCCAAGGGCGCCACGATTGCCTGCGGGTTCTCGACGGGCCTGTCGGCTTCGAGCGCCTCAGCGGCCCGAAACGGCTGTTGCGCTCGCGGCCTCCAGTCTGCGCGCGAGTTGTTCGGCGAATTTCGCGGCGGCCACCGGCAGCGAGCGGCCATGCAACTGTCCCATCGCGAAGCGGGCCGGGGCGATGTCGCGCGGGTCGATCGGCCGCGAAATCAGCCCGTCGCGCTCCTTGAGGTTGGTCGGCGCGCCGATCTCGATCTGGAAGGTGATCGCGTTCTCGAAGCGCACATAGTTGCGGAGGAACTCGAACGAGTTGGACTCGACGACCGGCGACATCCGGAACGAGCTGCGCGCCAGCGCCTCTTCCAGCAATTGTCGACCGCCATAGCCCTTGTCGGGCAGCGCCAGCGGATAATCGACGCAGTCGCGCAGCCGCAAGGAGCCCTCGCCGGCAAGCGGATGGTCGTGGCGCATGATCGCGACGATGCGCTGTTCAGCCGAGGCGACGACCTGAAACCCCGCCATCGACGACAGGCGGAAGATCAGCGCCAGATCGACCTCATAGGCGACCAGCGCCCGCAGCGCCTCGCTGTGAACGGCGACGCGCACGTCGAATTCGACCAGCGGAAACGCCTCTCGATAGGCGGCGATCTCGACCGGCAGGAAGTCATGCGCCAGCGCATGGCTGCAGGCGATCGAGACCGTTCCGCGCCGGAAGCCCGACAGATCCTCAATCTGCGAGCGCACGCGGCCGAAATCGGCGATCTGGGCGCGGATATGTCGGATCACCAGCTCGCCGGCCGCATTCAGCCTGACGCCGCGCGGCAGCCGCTCGAAGATCTTCGTGCCGAGCTCCTCCTCGACGTCCTGGACCCTCCTGTTCAGGGCTGACGCCGTGATGTTCAGCCGCTCGGCGGCCTTGCGGATCGAGCCCGCCCGCGCGACCTCGTCGATATATGTCAGCAGGCGCAGATGCTTCACGGCCCGGTCCTCGGATATGATGCGTTTTTCGAACAGCTCCGGCAAGAAGTCAGCACAAGACGGCATCGGTCAACCCGGCATAGGTTTCCTCATGGCAGCGGCAGGACGCCGCGATGGGGGATCTCCGCATGACGGACACGATCAGCAGACGCCGTTTCGGCCTCGTTTCCGGCGCAACGCTGCTTGCCTCGGCGCTGCCGCGCCCGGCGCTCGCGCAGTCCCCGACCAGGCTGAAGATGATCCTCAACTGGCGCTATCAGGGGCCGCAGGGCTGGTTTTTCCTGGCCGACGACAAGGGTTACTTCCGCGAGGAAGGCCTCGAGGTCGTCATGGACCAGGGCAACGGCTCGGGCGCCGCCGTCGGCGCCGTGGCGTCGGGCTCGTATGACATCGGCTTCGGCGACATCAACGCGCTGATCCAGCTCGCGGCCCGGGCCCAGCCCGGCGCCGCGACGCCGCTGGCGATCGCCGCGTTGTACAACCGCCCGCCCTTCACCATCGCGGTCAAGGCCGACGGGCCGATCAGGACGCCGAAGGATCTGGAAGGCCGCACGCTCGGCGGCCCGGCCAATGACGGCGCGCTGAAGCTCTTCCCCGCCTTCGCCAGGCTCGCCGGCATCGACGCGTCGAAGGTCGGCATCACCAACATGCAGCCCAATCTGCGCGAGCAGATGCTGCAGCGCGGGCAGGTCGACGGCGTGTTCGGCTTCGTCAACACCATCGCCTTCTCGGCCAGGCTCGTCGGCATCGACCCGAACAAGGACTTCCGCTTCATCAACTTCGGCGATTACGGCATGGACCTCTACTCCAACGCCATGATCGCTTCGCGCAAGCTCGCCACCGACAACCCGAACGCGCTGAAGGGGCTGCTACGCGCCATCAATCGGGGCCTGAAGGACACGCTGAAGGACAACGACGCCGCGATCGAGGCCGTGGCGAGGCGCGAACCGCTGATCAACAAGGCCATCGAGAAGGAGCGCCTGATCGCGACGCTGGCCTCCGAGATGAGCCATCCGGAGGCTGCCGGGATCGGGATCGGCGACATCGACGACGCCCGCTTCAGGAAGTCGATCGCGATCGTGGTCGAGGCAGACGGCCTGCCGCGCGTGCCGGGCCCGGACGAGGTCTTCAGCCGGGCCTTCCTTCCGCCGCTGGGCGACCGAGTCACCAGGCTCGGGTGAGCCTGCGCCGTGATGCCGGGACGTCCCTGAGGGGGCGCCCCGGCGTGACGGCGACTATCTGGGCCCAGCGCGCCCATCCTGATGTCGAGAAGCTACGCATGGATCTGAATCTGAAGGGCCGCGTCGCGGTCATCACCGGCCCGGCCAAGGGCATGGGCGCCGCCGTGACGCGGGCCTTCGCGGCCGAGGGCTGCAAGCTGGCCCTGATCGGCCGCGACGTCGCCGCGATCGGGCCGGTCGCCGACGAGGTGCGCGCCAGGGGCGCGGACGCCGTCGTCATCGCCTGCGACATCACCAGCGGAGAGGCCTGCGACGCCGCCATCGCGCAGACGAAAGCCGCATTCGGCGGCCGCATCGACATTCTCGTCAATGTCGCCGGCGGCTCGGGCCCGATCGGCAAGACCGGCTGGGAGACCACGGAAGACGAGTTCGACGAGATCGTCGATCTCAACATGCGCGGTTGCTTCAACACCATGCGCGCCTGCCTGCCGGCGATGATCGCGCAGCGCGGCGGCAAGGTCGTCAATGTCGGCGGCACGTTCGGCATGCGCGGAAGGGCCGGACGCATGGCCTATTCCGCCTCGAAATGGGGCCTGCGCGGCATCACCAAGAGCTTCGCGCTCGAGGCCGGCCCCTATGGCGTCAACGTCAACTGCGTCGCGCCCGGCATGGTCGACGGGCCGCGCTTCCGCGGCAAGGTGGTGCCCGAGATGGCGAGGCGCCTCGCCATCTCGGAGGAGGCCGCCTTCGAGAAGCACGCCGCCGACTACGCGCTCAAGCGCGTTTCGACCGATGAGGACGTGGCCAATGCCTGCCTCTTCCTCGCTTCCGATGTCTCCCGCCAGATCACCGGCGTCGATCTGCCGGTCGATGGCGGCTGGGCCATGCTGTGAGCGCCGCGATGAACGATAGCCCGTTCCTCGCCGATCTGGTCCTGACCGGCGGCACGGTGGTCACCGGCAAGACGCGCTTCGCCGCGGATGTCGCGATCAGGGACGGGGTGATCGCGCTGGTCGGCGCTCCCGGCGCGATGCCGGCCGCCCGCGAGACGGTGAACGTCTCCGGCAAGTTCCTTCTGCCGGGCGCGATCGACGTCCATGTCCATTTCCGCGAACCGGGCTACACCCACAAGGAGGACTGGCGCACCGGCAGCGCGGCGGCCGCGATGGGCGGCGCCACCACCGTCTTCGAGATGCCCAACACCAATCCGCCGACGCGCTCTGTCGTCGAACTGCGGCAAAAGCAGGAGGCGGCCTCCAAGGCGCATGTCGATTACGGCATCTATGGCCTCCTCGCCGAGGACAACATCGACGAGCTCCAGGGCCTGATCGACGGCGGCGTCAACGCCTTCAAATGCTTCATGGGCAACACCTTCGGCAATCTGCCATCGCCCTCCACGGGCGCGATGCTGGAGGGCTTCGAGATCATCGCGCCGTCGGGGCTTCGCATCTCGCTGCATGCCGAGACGGCCTCGATCATGGCCTGGCGTCAGAAGCGGCTGATGGATGCCGGCCGCGACGACCCGCACGCCCATATCGCGGCACGCCCCGCGATCGTCGCCTCCGAGGCGGTCAGCCGCGCCGCCGAGCTTGCGGAATGGACCGGCGCGCGCATCCACATCCTGCACATCTCGTCGGCCGCCGAGCTGCGCCCGCTGGCGGAGGCCAAGGCGCGGGGGGTCGAGATCACCGGCGAGACCTGCCCCTGCTATCTCCTGCTCGACTCTCGCGATTACGAGCGCCTCGGCTCGATCATCCGCGTCAATCCGCCGGTGCGCGAGGCCTCCGACTCCGCCGCGATCTGGGCTGCGCTGCAATCGGGCGTCGTCGACATGATCGCGACCGACCACGCCCCGCACACGCCTGAGGAGAAGACGAAATCGGTGATCTGGCAGGCCGATTGCGGATTCCCGGGCGTCGAGACGCAGATGCCGCTGATGCTGAACGAGGTCTCGAAGGGCCGCCTGACGCTGGAGCGCTACGTCCGCATTTCCGCCGAGAACCCGGCCAGGTCGTTCGGCCTTTGGCCCGCCAAGGGCCGAATCGAGGCCGGCGCCGAGGCCGACATCGCCGTCGTCGACATGGATCGCACCGAAACGATCCGGGCGCAGGCCCTGCATTCGCGGGGCAAGATCACGCCCTTCGAGGGCGTGAGCGTCACCGGCGTGCCCATCCATACGCTGGTGCGCGGCCGCTTCGTCCAGCGCGACCGGCGACTGGTCGAGGCGACCAGCGGCTGGGGCCGGCAGGTCACGGGCATCCAGGCCATGCCGAAGCCGACCCTCCGCAATGTCGACCAGACGCTGGCAGCCTGCTTGCAAGGCGCTGCCGCCGCAACGGGAGCCGCCAAGGAAACCGTATGATGAACGCAGCCGCGATCGACATCAGGCCCGCCGCCGAGGCAAGGGGGACGACCTTCATCGAGTTCCAGAACGCCTCGATCACCTATGGCCGCGGCGCCAAGGCGGTGCAGGCGCTGGCTCCGACCTCGCTCAAGATCGCCGAGGGTGAGTTCGTCGCGCTCGTCGGCCCCTCCGGTTGCGGCAAGTCGACGATCCTCAAGATGGTCGGCGAGCTTTTGAAGCCCTCGACCGGCCATGTCTTCGTCGCCGGCCGCGAGATCGGCGCGACGCCGATCCGTATCGGCATGGCCTATCAGAACCCGACCCTGCTGCCCTGGCTCACCATCCGCGACAACGTCATGCTGCCGCTGAAGATCGTGCCGCCTTTCCGGCAGGACTATCGCGTCAAGCGCAAGACCGAATATCGCGACCGCGTCGAAGCGCTGCTCGATCAGGTCGGCCTCGGCGGTTTCGGCGACAAATACCCCTGGCAGCTCTCCGGCGGCATGATGCAGCGCGCCAATCTCTGCCGCGCTTTGATTCACGACCCAGACCTCCTGCTGCTGGACGAGCCCTTCGGTGCGCTCGACCAGTTCACCCGCGAGGAGCTCTGGGCGATCATGCAGGACCTCTGGCTCTCCAAGAAGCTGACCGTGCTTCTGGTCACGCACGACCTCAAGGAGTCCGCCTATCTCGCCGACCGCATCTGCGTGATGAGCGCGCGGCCCGGCCGCATCCTCGACGATTCGGCCGTGCCGATCCCGCGTCCACGCACCATCGACATGACCTTCGAGCCGGATTTCGTCGCGCTGAACCAGCGCCTGCGGACGATGATCGTCGGCGCGCGCGGCGGCGCCGGCATCGTCAGCCATCCGCCGAAACCGGTCTGAGGAGCATGTCCATGGATCGTATCGGTGAGATCATTCGGGAGAAGGGCGCCTCCACCGCGCTCATCATCGGCGTCTTCGTGTTCTGGGAGCTGTTCTGCCTGATGGCGGGCATCTCCGACATCCTGTTGCCGCGCCCGACGCAGATCGTCCAGGCGCTGGTCCAGTACTGGCCGGCGATCTGGCCCCATACCTGGCAGACGCTCTACACGACCATCGTCGGCTTCAGCATCGGCGTCGTCATCGGCCTTCTGCTGGGCGTCCTGATCGGCTCGTCCCGGCTCGCCTACGACACCGCCTATCCGCTGCTGGTCGGCTTCTCCTCGATCCCCAAGGTCGCGGTCGTGCCGATCTTCGTGCTCTGGTACGGGGCGGGGACGGTGCCGGCGATCCTGACGGCGATGATCATCTGCATCTTCCCGATCGTCGTGAATGTCGCGACCGGCATCGCCACCGTCGAGCCCGAGCTCGAGGACGTGATGAAGACGCTGAAGGCGTCGAAATGGGACATCCTCTGGAACGTCAGCCTGCCGCGCGCGATGCCCTATTTCTTCGCCGCCCTGAAGGTCGCCATCACGCTCGCCTTCGTCGGCTCGGTCGTGGCCGAGACCGTCGCCTCCAACCGCGGCATCGGCAATATGATGATGATCGCGTCATCGAGCTTCAACGTGCCGCTCGTCTTCGCCGGGCTCTTCGTCCTCGCCGGCCTCGGCGTCGCTCTCTACGTCATTTTTTCGCTGATCGAGCATCGCGTCACCGGCTGGGCGCACCGCAAGTCCGACCTCGCCTCGACCTGATTTTCCCCGCCCCACCCTATCGAAGGAGCCCGCCATGCGCCGCCACTTCCTGAAAGCCGCCTTCGCCGCCGCCATGGCGGCCGCTATCGGATTGTCCGCCCCGGCCGATGCACAGACGCCCACCAAAATTCGCTTCACGCTCGACTGGAAGTTCCAGGGCGTCCATTCCTGGTATTTCCATGCCAAGGAGAAGGGCTACTTCGCCGCCGAGGGTCTCGACGTCACCATCGACCAGGGCGATGGGTCGGCCGCGACCGTGACGCGCATCATGGGCGGCGCCTATGACGCGGGCTTCGGCGACATGAACGCGATCATCCAGCAGGCCGTCAACAAGCCCGGCGAACAGCCGGTGATGGTCTACATGATCTACAACAAGGCGCCCTTCGCCATCGTCCACAAGGCCGATGGGCCGATCAAGACGCTGAAGGATCTGGAAGGCAGGAAGCTGACCTCGCCGGCCGGCTCGGCGACGCAGCGCCTGTTCCCGATTTTCGCCAAGCTCAACGGCATCGACGCCAGCAAGGTCGAGATCGTCAACATCGCCCCCTCCGTGCAGGAGATGATGATGGTTCAGGGTCAGGTCGATGGCGGCTTCGTCTTCACCGTGACCTCGTACATGAACCTGATCGGGATGAAGCAGAACCCCGACAGCTACAAGTTCATCATGTATTCCGACCACGGCATCGAGTCCTATTCGAACGGCGTCATGGTTTCTCAGAAGCTCGCTCGGGAGAACCCCAAGGCGGTCGCGGGCCTTGTCAAGGCGATCAACAAGGCGATGATCGAGCTGACCGCGAATCCCGCCGAGGGCGGCAAGGTGATGAACCGCGTCGAGCCGACCGTGAACGCCGATATCGAGGCCAGGCGCATCGAGTTCACCTACAAGGCGCATATGTTCACGCCTGAAGCCGAGAAGCTCGGAGCCGGCGATGTTTCCGACGAGCGCATGGCCAAGGCGATCGCGCAGATCGGCGAGGCTTTCGAGCTCAAGAGCACGCCCAAGGTCGGCGACGTCTTCGACCGCTCCTTCCTGCCGCCGCTGGCCGAGCGCAAGCTCTCGGCGCCCAAGAGCTGAGAAGCACCGACCCGGTCGCCTCGTCGACGAGACGACTGGGCCCGAGCATGACATGCCGATAATGCGCGACGACGTGCCGATCCAGCAGCACAGAGCCTCATGATGCGTCAGATCACAGCCGGCCACGCCTTCGACGCGCGCCGCAGCCTGAGCGGCGCCACGCTGACCCTCGACGCCGGCACGATCGCCGGCGTCGCGCCCGCGCCGGGCGTCCCGCGGGACGACATCGTTGTGCTGCCGGCGCTGGTCAACGCCCACGACCATGCCCGCCCGATCCGCACGAGTTCGGTCGGCGGCTTCGGCAAGCCGCTGGAGCAATGGCTGCACCGGCTCGCTCTGTTTGCGCCCGTCGATCCTTATCTCGCGACGCTGGCGCCGCTCGGGCGCGCGACGCTCGGCGGGCAAGGCGCGGTGATGATCCACCATGTCCGGCCGATGGGCCTGACCGACCTGGCCACCGAGGCCGCCGCCATGGCCCGCGCCGCCCGCGACATCGGCGTCCGCATCGCCTTCGGCGTCGGCATGCGCGACCAGAACCCGCTGGTCTATGGTGACCACGGCCCGGTGCTGGCGGCGCTCGACCCCGTGTGCCGCGCCGAAATCGAGAAGCGCTATCTCGCCCCGATGCTCCCCATCGCCGAGCAGGTCGCTCGCGTCGATGCCGTGGCGGAGGCCATCGCCGGCCCCATGGTCGATGTCCAGTACGCTCCCAACGGCCCGCAATGGGGGTCCGACGCTCTCTGGCGGGCCATCGCAGAAGCCTCGGCCCGCACCGGCCGGCGCGTCACCACCCATCTTTTCGAGACGAAATACCAGCGCGACTGGGCCGACCGGACCTATCCCGGCGGGCTGGTCAGGCACTGGAAGGAGATCGGTCTGCTCTCGGACCGGCTGACGCTGGCGCATTGCGTCTGGGCGCGTCCGGACGAACTGGAGATGATCGCGGAAGCCGGCTGCGTCATCGCCAGCAACACCTCCTCGAACCTTGCTTTGCGCTCCGGCCTCGCGCCCGTCGCCGAGATGGTCCGGCGCGGCTGCAAGGTCGCGCTCGGCGTCGATGGTCAGGCCTTCGACGAGGATGACGACGCGCTGCGCGAACTGCGCCTGCTCTGGTCGCTGCATGGCGGCTGGGGTTTCGAAACGGAGGTCTCGCCGCGCGACGTGCTCGCCATGGCGCTGGAGAACGGCCGCATCGCGCTTGGCGCCCCGGCCGGCGGCCGTGTCGCGGAGGGGCAGGCGGCCGACCTTCTGATCCTCGACCGCGCCGCGCTCGACGAGGATGCGCTGATGCCGGTCGATCCGCTCGAGCTGATGTTCGCCCGCGCAAACCGCGGTCATATCCGCGAACTGATCGTCGCCGGCCGCACGATCGTCAGTCATGGCCGCGTCCGGGGCGTCGATCTCGACGCGGTCCATGACGAGTTGCGCGGCATCTATCGCAGCGGCATCGCCGAGCGGGCCGGGCTCGCCGCCGCTTTGCCGCCGCTGGAGAGCGCGGTGCGCCTGCATTATCTCTCCCGCCTCGGCTGCTGCTGACCGCATGCGCGTCCTGAGCGAGGCCGATGTCGAGAGGCTGATCGCGATCCCCGAGGCGATCGCGCTCGCCGCCGAGGCCTATCGCCTGCAGGCTCGAGGGGCGGCGCCCGCGCCGGTGCGCGGCGACCTGCGCCGCGACGACCCCCGCGCCGGCTGCCTCATGCTGGTCGGCGCGGACGGGCCCGACCATCTCGCGGTCAAGAGCAACATCCACGCCTATCCCGACGGTCCCGGCGCCCCGCGCCTCTGGAACAGCCTTCTCACGCTCTGGGACTGGCGCCGGGCGGAACCGCGCGCCCTGATCGCCTCTCGTGGCTTCAACGACCACCGCACGGCGGCGGGCTTCGCTGCCGGCGCGAATCGTCTGGCGAAATCCGATGCGGCCACGCTCGCCGTATTCGGGGCAGGCAAGAGCGCGCCGATGGTTGTGCGCTACATGAAGGCGGCGCGCCCCTCGCTCGACCGGGTCATGCTCGTCGGCCGCGACCCCGGCCGCGTCGCGGCGTTGGCCGGGGTCGTCGGAAGCTGGCCCGAGTTCGCCGGCGTCGAGGTCGTCGTCGCCTCCGCGCAGAAGGCCGCGGGCGCGGCAGACATCATCGTCACCGTGACCACCTCCGAAACGGCGGTCTTCCCCGGCGAATGCGTGAAGCCCGGCGCCTGCATCGTGCTCGGCGGCGCCAATCGCCCGGGCGCGCGCGAGGCCGACGACGCCCTGATGCAGCGCGCCGAGATCTATCTCGACGCCCGCGCCGGCGTCACCGAAAAGGCCGGCGACATCCGCCTCGCTCTGGCGAGCGGCGCGCTCGTCCCCGAGCAGATGCGGGCAGAGATCGGCGCCTGCGCGGGTCCGTTGCCGCCGTCGCCGGGCCGCGACGTTTTCGTCTTCAAGTCGATGGGGCTCGCCATTCAGGACGTCGTGCTGGCGCGGCATCTGGTCGAACGCGCGGAACAGCGCGGCCTCGGCCAGATCGTCGATCTCGCGGGTGGATAGGTCGACATGGGCGACGACAGCATCCTGATCCGCAACGCCATGGTGATGACGCTCAACGCGGGCGACGCGATCCTGCCGCGCGCCGACATCCTGATCCGCGGCAACCGGATCGAGGACATCGGCACGGTCGCGCCAGATATCGCGGCGCGCGCCGGCCGGATCATCGAGGCGGAGGGGCATCTCGCCGTGCCCGGCCTCGTCAACGCGCATATGCATTCGCAATCCGCAACGATGTCGGGCTTCGGCGACCGGCTCAGCCATCCCGTCTTCATGTGGCTGACGCAGGCGCATACCTCGCGCCGGACGCCTGACGAGATCCGGCTCGCGGTCCTGCTCTGCGCCGCGCAGATGCTGGCGAGCGGCACGACCGCCGCGATCGACCATTTCCCCGGCCAGCGCTTCAGCATGGCGGATATGGATGCGGTCATGGCGGCCTGGGCCGAGACCGGCATGCGCGCCACGCTGGCGATGCGCTTCTTCGACGGCGAGTTCGGCGACATCCTGCCGCGCGGCCTGGCCTGGCCGGCTGACCTCGCGACGGCGGTGCGGGAGGTCGAGATCCTGAAACCGCATCCGCTCGGCGAACTGCGCGAGCAGATGCCCGAAATCGTCGCGCGCTGGCATGGCCATGCCGGCAGGCTGGCGGCCTTTCCGGCGCCCTCGAACCCGGATCGCTGCAGCGACGAGGCCCTGCTGTTCTGCGCCGACCTGGCGCAGCGCCACGATCTCGGCATCCACACCCATCTGCTGGAAACCAGGGCGCAGGCGGAGATCGCGGCGCGGCGCCATGGCGCCACCACGGTCGCGCATCTGGAGGCGCTCGGCATCCTGTCCGGGCGCTGGTCCTGCGCCCACAGCATCTGGCTCGACGACGCGGACATCGCGCTGATGGCGCGTCGGCAGGTCGTCGCCGTTCACAACCCCGAGAGCAATGCGCGCCTCGGCGCCGGGCGGATGCGGACCCCCGAGATGCTCGCGGCCGGCATCCCCATCGCGCTCGGCACCGACGGCTCGGGCGCGAACGACAACCTCGTGATGCAGGAGGCGATGCGCTCGGCCGCGCTGCTGCACCGCGCCGACCTGACCGACCGGCGCGACTGGGTCAGCGCTCGCGACACGCTGTGCATGGCGACGGAGGGCGGCGCGAAGGCGATGCGGCTCGCCGGCCGGATCGGCGCGCTCGCGCCCGGCATGCTCGCCGATCTCGCGCTCTACAGTATGGATGCGCCCTGGTGGCGCCCAGTCAACGATCCCGTGGCCCAGCTTGTCTTCGCCGAGACCGGAGCGGCCGTCGCGCTGACCATGGTCGATGGCAAAATCCTGGTCGAAAACGGCAAGGTCACGGGCTTCGACGCGGCCGGCGCGGCCTCCGAGATCGAGGCCATGGTCGCCAGCTTGCGCCGCCGCAATGCCGATCTCTTCGCGGTCGCCGAGGCGATCGCCCGCGAGGCCCCCTGATGAGCGTCGATGCAGCCATGGTCGATCTCGTGATCGCAGGTGGCGCCCTCGTCACGCCCGACGGCATGGCGCCGGGCGCGGTGGCGATCGATGGCGGCCGCATCGTCGCGACCGGCAGCGACGTTGCGATGCCGAAGGCGCGCCGGGTCATCGATGCGCGCGGACGCCATGTCATACCCGGCGCGATCGACGTCCATGTCCATTTTCGCGAGCCGGGCTTCTCCCGGAAGGAGACCTGGGCAAGCGCGACGGCCGCCGCCGCCATCGGCGGGGTGACAACCGTTTTCGACATGCCGAACACGAACCCGCCGACCGCCGCCGCCGAGGCGGTGGCGCGGAAGATCGCGCTGGCCTCGGGCCAGTCGCTGATCGACTTCGGCGTCTACGGCTATGTCGGAGAGGACAACATCGCCGATCTCGCGCCGATGGCCCGCGCCGGAGCCGCCGCCTTCAAGCTCTATCTCGGCAGCGACAACCCGCTCGTGCCATGCCCCAACGACGGTGCCGTGCTGGATGCCATGGCGGAGATCGCGAAACTCGGTTTGCGCCTGACGGTTCATGCCGAGAACACCCAGATCCTGCGCTGGCGCGAGGCGAAGCTGCAGGCTGCCGGACGCGACGACCTCGACGCGCATCTGAGCCAGCATGCCGACATAGCCACCGTCGAGGCGGTCCAGCGCGTCGCCCTGTTCAGCGAATGGACGGGCTGCCCGGTCCATATCGCCCATGAGAGCAGCCGCCATTGCCTGCCGCTGATCGCCGACGCCAAGCGGCGCGGAGTCGATCTCACGGCCGAGACCTGCCCGCATTACCTGTTCCTGAGCATGGAGGACGCCGGGCGCGTCGGCGGGAACGCGCTGCGCGTCAAGCCGCCGGTTCGCGAGGCCGGCCATGCCGGGCCGTTGTTCGACGCGCTGGCCACAGGCCTGATCGACATGATCTCGACCGATCACGCCCCGCATCTGCCGGAGGAGAAACGACATGCCTCGATCTGGCGGACGGCGCCGGGCTTCCCCGGCGTCGAGACCTCGATGCGGCTGATGCTGACGCAGGTCGCGCAGGGGCGCATCAGCTTGCCGGATTATGTCCGCATGGCCTGCGAAGCGCCGGCCCGCGCCTTCGGTCTGTATCCGCGCAAAGGCTCGCTCCTGCCCGGCGCCGACGCCGACATCGTCATCGTCGACATGGCCGCGACAGGTGTGATCAGGGGCGCGGAGCTTCATTCGATCGGCAATGTCACCCCGTTCGAGGGCATGGCGACGACGGGCCTGGCCGTCATGACGCTGGTTCGCGGCCGCGTCGTCATGGAGGCGGGGCGCATCGTCGGCGAGCGGGGCTGGGGACGACCGCTGGCCGGGCTCGCGCGGGACTCTTGCGTCAGGCCCGCGGGCTGCCTCGCGCCCGATCAGGAAGCGTCGATGCGTTGGCCGCCATGGCAGGCGCGGTCCTGACGCGTCAGAAGGGTGTCGCCATGTCTCCATCTCAGCAATCGAAAGGGAGCGAAGATCACGTAAATTCAGATACTTGGCGCCGATTCCCAAGCCGAATCTCATCGGTTCGATCCCGATCGCCCGCTCCAACCTCTCATCTCTCGGACCCGGACATGAGCTTTCGCGCGCACGGGCGCAGCGCTCACGGTCAATCGGGCCCGGCTTTCCGCGACCGGTCCGACGGTCTATGCTGTCGCGATGACGCAGGGCCATGACATTGTCGAACCGCACGTCCGGCCAGCCTCGAAGCTTGGGCTTGGGCTTCTCGCCGGCGGCGCTCTCTCGCTTTTGATGGCGGGTCTGCTGCTGTGGTGGCGCGAGGGCGACAAGCTTTTCACCGACGGCCTCATCGCCGCCATCGTCGCCTGCTTCTGAGCGCGTCTCGCCGTCCCACCTGCCGGAACCATCTCCGTGAACCGCCGCCTCGTCCTGCCTCTCGTCGTCTTCCTGATCGGCGCCGCCGCTCTCGCCGCCGCAGCCTTCATCACCTTCCAGCCGCAGCGGCCGGGCCAGAGCGGGACAGCCAGCGTGGGCGGGCCGTTCTCGCTGACGACGCAAGGCGGGCAGATCCTGACCGACGCGGATCTGCGCGGCGCGCCCTTCCTGGTCTTCTTCGGCTTCACCCATTGCCCCGACATCTGCCCGACGAAACTGTTCGAGATTTCCGAGGCGCTGCGCGCCGCCGGCCCCAAAGGCGAAAAGCTGAAGGCGCTGTTCGTCAGCGTCGATCCGGCGCGCGACACGCCCGAGATCCTGAAGAATTATCTGGGCTCCTTCGACCCGCGCATCATCGGCCTGACCGGCGATCAGGCGGCGGTCGACGCGATCGTCAGGGCCTATCGCGCCTACGCTAAGAAAGTGCCGCTGAAGGATGGCGACTACACCATGGACCACACCGCTCTGGTCTATCTGATGGACAAGCGCGGCGGGTTCGTCGGCGCCTTCAATATCGAGCGTCCGCCTGCCGAAGCGGCGGCCGAATGGCTGCGGCATCTGTGAGCCCAACCCGCGTCGAGGACCGCGCCAGCCCATGCGCGGTCTTGTTCCAGCTATGGCGGCGCGTCACGTATTCGAGCAGCGCCAGCCAGGCCGCCGCGGAGACCAGTCCGTAATAGAGCGGTAGCAGCGGCAGGAAGGCGAGCAGGCGGTATTCGCCGCGCCGCCAGGCGCCGAGCGCCGGCGGGAGCAGGATCGCGATCGCGCCGGCAAGCATCACCATCAGCGCGATCGAGGCCGCCCAGCCGCCGCCCGGTCCGCCTGGCATGGCCAGCGCGCCGTTGCTCCAGGCGATGATCGCCGCGACGGCGAAGACCGGATAGCCCAGCGCGGTGACGACGCCGCCCAGCGCCAGCGCGAGAAATGTCGCGCTCGCCACCGGCCCCGCCTGGCGAAGCAGCATGGCTGGATCCCGCAGATGGCAGATCAGCGTCTGGACATGGCCCTTGATCCAGCGCGAGCGCTGCCTGAGCCAGGCCGGCAGGGTGACCGGGGCCTCCTCCCAGGTCAGCGAGGGCAGGTCGGCGATGCGATGGCCGGCGCGCACCAGCCTGATGCCGATATCGGCGTCCTCGGTGACGTTCCAGGCGTCCCAGCCGCCGACCGCGCGCAGGGCATCCGTGCGGAAATGGTTCGAGGTGCCGCCGAGCAGGATCGGCAGATGGAAACGCAGCAGACCCGGATTCAGCACCTCGAACAGCCCTGCATATTCGAGCGCGAACAGCGCGGGCAGCAGCCCGTCGCCGGCATTGTCGATCGTCAGCCTGGCCTGCATGCAGGCGATGTCGGGGCGGGCGCGCAGGAATCGCGCCGCCGCCTGCCGCAGTTGCCGCGGATCGGGATGATCCTCCGCGTCGTAGACGGCGAAGAACGCGCCGCGCGCCTCGGCCAGAGCGAGATTCAGGGCTCGGGGCTTGGTGCGCGGCCCGCCGGGCGGCACGACCAGCACGGAGAAGCACGGCGGCAGCGTCAGCACCGCGAGCGCGTCGCGCATGCCGGTATCGCCGGCTTCGACCAGCAGCAGGATTTCGAGCTTGGCGGCCGGGTAGTCCAGCGCCGACAGCGCGCCGATGAGCTGCGGCAGCACCGCCTCCTCGCGCAACAGCGGGACGGCGACCGTGTAGACCGGCAGCCTCGCCTCGTCGATGCGCCAGCGGAAGCGCTGCCAGAGATCGGTCGCCGGCGGTTCCAGCGCCGCCGCAAGCCGCAGTCCCGCGACGGCGAGAAAGACCGGCCCGGCCAGCAGCGCCAGCAGCGAGAAGGTCTCGAAGGGCGCCAATGTGCCGGCATAGGCCCCGGGCCCGATGCAGAGGCCTGCCGCCAGCTTCTGGCCACGGCTGGAGCCGGTGCGCGCGGTGCGCCGGGCCAGGCCTGCCGCGTCGACGCCTGCCAGTCGCCGGGCCAGGCTGGCCGCATTGGCCTCGCGCAGGCTCGCGGCGAAATGCCGGGGCGTCGTCACCGCGATGTCGTCGCGCCCGCGTGGGCCGGCTTCGAGCAGGCTTCTCAGCGCCGGTCCCGACGGCGCGAGCGCGAAGCGCAAGGCGCTCCCGGGCATGGCGATCACGGGCGCGATGCCGGCGCGCAGCACCGCGCCATGCTCGCCGCCCGGCAGCAGCGGGAGCGGCGACTCCTCGAAGGGCAGGCCGAGTTCGGAGGCGAGCGCGCGGTAGAAGGTCGCTTCGCCGACGGTTCCCGAAGCGATCGCCTCGCATGCCGGCTCGACGCCGAGCCGTCTTGCGCGTTCGGCCGCGGCGACCAGTTGAGCGGCCGCGACGCCGTGGCGCATCAGGAAAGCGAGCTCGACGGGCAACGGGACCGGCGTATCGGACTCCTGTCCAACCTCGCCTTGGTCCGCCCCCATCATAGCCGCCCCGCATCCGCCGGAGATCGCCGCCGTTACGCGGGCGACAACTTATGGTTGCCGATCTGCTCCGTGGAGTCGAATCGCTGGCGAAAGAGGGCGGCCGGCGCGGAAGCATCGGCGCTCAGGATCGGCTCTCGAGCCGGCGGTTCGCATCTGACCGATCCGGATCAAGCGGATCGCGGAGGAATTGCAGCGCTGGCAATCTCGGAATCCGGTCGAGAAGCTGTGCTGCGAAGCCGGGCGTGGCTGCCGTCTCGATTCCGATTGCGCGCTCTGGCTCTTCGCGGCGCGCGCTGCCGGTCGAGGGCGGCAGGCCGGCGCTTCACGAAATCCCGAAGACGATCGCAATGCGCGACGACTCGGTCGCGGTCGTGGCGGATATGGTGGAGGGGGATTTTGGTGGAGCCAGGCGGAATCGAACCGCCGACCTCTTGAATGCCATTCAAGCGCTCTCCCAACTGAGCTATGGCCCCACTGAGCCGGCTGATCTGGGGTTCAGCCGGGAATTCTCGGACGAGCGGCGCTTGCCCAACTGGGCCGGGGCCGGTCGTCCTCCTGGCCGCCTGCGGCGACGCAGCGCTCTATAGGCGGGCTTGGCCGAAGACTCAAGCGCGATTGTCGCGCGATCGTCATTCATGGCCGCCGGCCGCGTCCGGGCGCGATCAGACGTCCTCGTCGCCCTCGATGTCGCCGTCGATCAGGTCGGCGACGTCGTCGTCGCCTTCCTCGTCCTCTTCCAGGAATGTATCGTCATCGGGCGCGCCTTCGTCCTCGACCTCGATGTCGTCCTCGCTGGTGACGACGGCTTCCTTCTCGGTCGCCTCGGCATCGGCCTCGTCGAGCGAAACGAGCTCGACCGGGCTGTCGGCGGCCTCGGCCTCTTCCTCGTCGTCGGGCTCGGGCTTGGCCGCCGGGGCGGCCTTGGCCTGCGGCTCGAACACCGAGCGGGGATAGGATTGTCCCGTGTAGGGCGAGACGATCGGATCCTTGTCGAGATCGTAGAATTTGCGCCCCGTCGTCGGGCAGACACGCTTGGTGCCGAGTTCCGGTTTCGCCACTGCGTCGGACCTTCAATCATCATGTTCTGAAAAGCAGGCGCGTCCGTTAGTCGGGGCGGACCGTGCTGTCAAATGCTGATTTCGCCCCGGGCGACGGGTGACGTCCGGGCGAGCCCCGTGCTAGGCAGCCACGCCCGCCATCGCAAGCAGCCCGAGAGACCAGAAGTGGCCCACGCGCAACAGCCCGTTCCCGTCAGCGCCCGCGCGGCAGGCCCGCTCAGCGGCAGGATTCGCGTCCCCGGCGACAAGTCGATCTCGCATCGCGCCATGATCTTCGGGCTCCTCGCGGTCGGCGAAACCCGGGTCAGCGGCCTGCTCGAGGGCGAGGACGTTCTCCGCACGGCCGACGCCGCGCGCGCGCTCGGCGCGCAGGTGCATCATGACGGGCCGGGCATCTGGAGAGTGCGCGGCGTCGGCGTCGGGGGCCTGCGCGAGCCCGCCGGCCTGCTCGATTTCGGCAATGCCGGCACCGGCTCGCGGCTGATGATGGGCGTCTGCGGCGCGCATCCGGTCACCACCACGTTCGACGGCGACGCCTCGCTACGCAAGCGCCCGATGCGGCGCATCCTCGATCCGCTCGAGCTGATGGGCACGGTGATCGTGTCGGCTGGCGAGGGCGGCCGCGTTCCGTTGACGCTGCGGGGCCCGAGAGAGGCGGTTCCGATCGTCTACAGCACGCCGGTCGCCTCGGCGCAGATCAAGTCGGCCGTGCTGCTGGCGGGTCTCGCCGCGCCCGGCGAAACCACGGTGATCGAAGCGGAAGCCACGCGCGACCACACCGAGAAGATGCTTGTCCATTTCGGCGCCGAGGTTTCGGTCACGCCCGAGGGCGAGCATGGCCGCCGCATCGTGCTGAAGGGCCAGCCCGAGCTGACGGCCGCGCCGATCGTGGTGCCGGCCGACCCGTCCTCCGCCGCGTTCCCGCTGGTGGCGGCGCTGATCGTGCCGGGCTCTGACATCGTGATCGAGAGCGTGATGACGAACCCGCTGCGCTCGGGCCTGCTCACCACATTGCGCGAGATGGGCGCGGAGATTTCCGTCGAGAGCGAGTCAAACGAAGGCGGCGAGGCTGTCGCGACGCTGCGGGTCAAGGCGTCGTCCCTGCGCGGCGTCACCGTGCCGCCCGAGCGCGCGCCGGCCATGATCGACGAGTATCCGGTGCTGGCGGTGGCTGCCTCCTTCGCCACCGGCACGACGCGGATGCGCGGGCTGCAGGAACTGCGCGTCAAGGAATCGGACCGGCTCGCCGCCGTCGAGGCCGGGCTGAAGGCCGCCGGCGTGACCTGCGCCATCGAAGGCGACGATCTCGTCGTCGAAGGCTCGGGCGGCGCCCCGGTCAGAGGCGGCGGGGTCGTCGCGACCCATCTCGACCATCGCATCGCGATGAGCTTCCTGGTGATGGGGCTGGCGACGGAAAGGCCGATGCAGGTCGATGACGGCGCGATGATCGCGACCAGTTTTCCGAGCTTCATCGCCCTGATGACCGGTCTGGGCGCGCGGATCGGATGAGCCTGCCCGGCCTCGCCACGCCCTCGCTGATCGGCAGGCCGTTGGTCATCGCCGTCGATGGCCCTGCCGCCTCGGGCAAGGGCACGCTGGCGCGAAGGCTCTCGCAGCATTACGGACTGCCCGCGCTCGACACCGGGCTGCTCTACCGCATGGTGGCGCGCGCCATGCTCGATGGCGGGCATGATCTGCGCGACGTCGCGGCGGCCCAGGCCGTGGTCGCGGGCTTCGATCAGGCGGCCTATCCCGAGGAGCTTTTGCGCGGCCGCGAGATCGGCGAGGCCGCTTCCGTCGTGGCCGCCATTGCGGAGGTTCGCAGCGGACTGATCGACCGGCAGCGGCGCTTTGCCGGCCAGCCCGGCGGGGCGGTGCTGGATGGACGCGACATCGGCACGGTGATCTGCCCGGACGCGCCCGCCAAGCTCTTCGTCACCGCGACGCCGGAGGTCCGCGCCGCGCGCCGCCACAGGGAACTTCTCGCGCGCGGCGAGACTGCCTCTTTCGAAGGCATTCTCGCCGATATCCGCCGACGCGACGCGCGCGATTCGGGCCGCAGCGACGCGCCGCTGAAAGCGGCCGACGACGCCGTCATTCTCGATACATCGGCGCTGACCGTCGAGGAGGCGCTGGCGGCGTCGATCGATATCGTCGAGTCGCGACGCGCTCGCTGAACCGTGAGCGAATATCCGCCCTCGGCTCAATAAATGGCGTTGGCTGCCCAGCTTTCGCCCTTGGCGCGAATCGAAACCGGGCGCACACTTCCAACCATATTCTGCTTGCATGACATTCGCTTGAAGCCCGATGCCCGTTCGCGGCGTTCCGCGCTCTTCGGCATCGCGCTCCCGGCGACGATGATGGAGGATGCGATGCGGCGGCGGCTGTTCGGTCTCTTGAGTCTCCTGGCGGCGGGCTTCTGGACGCAAGCAGCGTCCAACGCGCAGCAGCAGGCCGCGCCTCAGGAGGAGGTCGATGTCGCGCTCGTGCTGGCGGTCGACGTTTCCTACTCGATGGATCTCGACGAACTCGCCTTGCAGCGCAACGGCTATATCGAGGCCTTCCGCTCGAAGCAGCTTCACGATGCGATCGCCAAGGGCGCGATCGGCAAGATCGCGGTGACCTATGTCGAATGGGCCGGCGGGCATTTCCAGCATGTCGTCAGACCCTGGAAGATCATCGATTCGGCCCAGTCGGCGATCGCCTTCGCCGAGGAGCTGGGCGAGGCGCCGACGCGGCGCGGACGGCGCACCTCGATCTCCGGCGCGATCGACCTGAGCGTGGCCCTGCTCGAGCAGGCCAATGTCCTGCCGCTTCGCAAGGTCATCGACATCTCCGGCGACGGCGCCAACAATGACGGCAGGCCCGTCACGGCCGCCCGCGACGAGGCCCGCGACAAGGGCATCAGCATCAACGGCCTGCCGGTCATGCTCAAGCAGGCGAGCTATTTCGACATCGACAATCTCGACGCCTATTACGAGGACTGCGTGATCACCGGCGTCGGCGCCTTCGTCATCCCGATCCGCGACCGCAGCCAGTTCGCCGACGCGACCCGCACCAAGATCGTCCGCGAGATCGCCGAGGCACCCGCCGGCCCCGAAGCGCTGGTCCAGAAGGCGCAGGCCAAGACGCCGCGCACCTCCTGTCTCTCCGGCGAGCAGCAATGGCGCGAGCGGATGGGGAACTGAGAGGGCAGCCTCACGTCCCGCGCGGCTTGGCCCGCATCGTCGGCGGGGCTTTCGCCGGGTCGTCGGGCCAGGGGTGGCGCGGATAGCGGCCCTTCATCTCGGATTTCACCGCGGCCCATGAGCCGCGCCAGAAGCCCGGCAGGTCGCGGGTGATCTGGACCGGCTTGTGACCCGGCGAGAGCAGTTCCAGCACCAGCGGCACGCGCCCGCCCGCCAGCGCCGGATGAACGGAGAGCCCGAACAGTTCCTGCACCCTGACCGAGATGGTCGGGCCGGCCTCGGCTGCGTAGTCGACGGCGAGGTTGGAGCCGGTCGGGGCGGTGAAATGCGTCGGAGCCTCCGCGTCGAGCCGCCGTTTCAGGGCCCATGGCAGGAGCGTGTCGAGCGCCGCGTCGAGATCGGAAGGCTGGATCGCGGCGAGCGAGGCGCGGCCGACGAGATGCGGGGCGAGCCATGATGCGGCGTCGCACGCCAGCGCGCCGTCCGACAGGTCGGGCCAGGGATTCTCCACGCCCTCGCCATGGGCGCGGCGCAGAAAGCCGGCGCGCTCGCGCAACTGCGCCTGTCCCTTCGTCCACGGCAGCAGCCCGATGCCCAGCGCCGCGATTCCTTCGGCCAGGATTGTCGCGTTCTCCGGCGTCGCCGCGCTCTGCAGCGGCCGTTCCGCCATGACGAGCGCGCCATGCCGCCTGACCGCGCGGCTACGCAGGGCGCGGGCCTGCCGGTCGAAGGTGGTCTCCTGCCGCTCGTCGAGGGCGAGCGGCGCAAGACCCGCTTCCGCCAGCCGGCCGATCTCGTCCTCCGTGATCGCCGCGCCCGCCAGTATCCGCGCCTGCTGCGCCGCGCCCGTCATCTCCGCGACGACGATGAAGGGTTCGCGCGCCAGCCGCTGTCCGGGCTCCAGCCCGGCCCCGCGCCCATTGGCGAGGCGGTATTGCCCCGCCCCGCCGCGCGCCTGCGCGATGCGATCGGGATAGGCCAGAGCCAGCAGAAAGCCGGGCGACAGCGTTTCGGGCGAGCCAGCCTTGCCGGCGGCGCTCTCCGCGCTCCGCGCCCAGCCTTCTGCCAGCCGGCGCATATCCGCTCCCCGTCCGCCGCGTTCGCGCAAAAAGCGCTCCAGCCGCTCGGCGAGGTCGATGGCGTCGCCGCCGAGCCCGCGCTCGGCCAGCAGCGCCGCGAGGACGGCCGCCGGCTGCGCCTGCCCGAAGCGCGCGGCGACGATCACCATGCGCGCCAGCCTCGGCGGCAGCGGCAGATGCTGCAGCGCCTTGCCTTCGCTGGTCAGGCGGCCATCGCCGTCGAGCGCGTCGAGGCTGACCAGTAGCGCCCGCGCCTCCTTCAGCGCCGGCGCGGGCGGCTCATCGAGGAAGGCGAGCCTCCCTGGATCGCTGACGCCCCAGGCGGCGCAGTCGAGCAGAAGTGGCGCGAGGTCGGCGGAGAGGATTTCGGGCCGCGCATAGGCTTCCAGCGCGCCGTTGCCGGCCTCGTCCCAGAGCCGGTAGCAGATGCCGGGCTCGGTGCGCCCGGCGCGGCCCCGGCGCTGGTCGGCCGCCGCGCGGCTGACGCGCCGCGTCTCCAGCCGGGTGACGCCGATGTCGGGCTCGTAGACCGGCACGCGGGCAAGCCCTGAATCGATCACGACGCGCACCCCCTCGATCGTCAGCGAGGTCTCGGCGATGGACGTGGCGAGCACCACCTTGCGCCGGCCGGCCGGGGCCGGCAGCACGGCGCGGTCCTGCTCCGACGGGTCGAGCGCGCCATAGAGCGGCGCGATCTCGACGGAATTGTCGCGGACGCGCTCGCGCAGCCGCTCCTCGACGCGCCTGATTTCGCCCTGGCCGGGCAGAAAGACGAGGAGGGAGCCGCGCTGTTCGGCCAACGCCAGCAGCACGGCCTCGGTGACCTGATCCTCGATGCGCTTGAGCGGCTCGCGGGGAAGATAGCGTGTCTCGACCGGAAAGGCCCGGCCTTGGCTCTCGATCACGGGGGCGTTCCCGAGCAGCCTGGCCACCCGCGCCCCGTCGAGCGTCGCCGACATCACCAGAATGCGGAGATCCTCGCGCAGGGCTCCCTGCGCGTCGAGCGCCAGAGCCAGCCCGAAATCGGCGTCGAGCGAGCGCTCGTGGAACTCGTCGAAGAGCACGGCCGCAATGCCGTCAAGCGCCGGATCGTCCAGGATCATCCGGGCGAAGACGCCCTCGGTCACCACCTCGATGCGTGTCCTCGGGCCGATCTTCGAGCCGAGCCGGACCCGCAGTCCGATGGTGTCGCCGACGCGCTCGCCCAATGTCTGCGCCATGCGGTTGGCAGCCGCCCGCGCCGCGAGCCGGCGCGGCTCCAGCACGATCAGTTTCCCGCCTTTCGTCCAGGGCTCGTCGAGCAAAGCGAGCGGCACGCGCGTGGTCTTGCCGGCCCCGGGCGGCGCGACGAGGACGGCATTGGGCGCGGAGCGCAGCGCCGCCGCGAGCCGCGGCAGGACATCGTCGATCGGAAGGCTTGAGTCGAAGGCGCGCATCACCTGCGCGATGTGCCGCGTCGCGTGCCCCGGCGCAAGCAGCGCGTCAGGCCGCGACCCGCTGCGCCGCGACCTCGAAACCTTGTGTCGAGACCGCGCCGGCGGCGATCGTCACCAGCGTGTTGCAGGGCAAGGCGTGCCAGCAGTCGCGCGCCGCGTCGACAGGTTCGGAGGCCACGACGATGCTGTCGCCGCGATCGCAGAGATACAGCGAGGGCGGTTTCGGATCGGACGACCAGCGCAGGGCGTGGATCGTTTCGCCGTCGGCGATGGCCGCCGCGCAGCGCAGCGGCTCGCGGATGCCGGCCGCCTGCATCAGGGACAGCGCCTCGCCGAGCGCCCATGCCAGCGCGTCGCCGGGCGAAAAACCGTCGCCGATGCGCGCCAGCGCTAGCAGGAACAGCGCTTCGGAATCGGTCGTGCCGACGCGCGCGCCATAGAGCGCGTCCGGGATCAGGCTCTCGAGCTTGCGCCGGATCAGGCCGTAACCGCCGATCTGGCCGTTATGCATGAACAGGTGCCGGCCATGGGAGAAGGGGTGGCAGTTCGCCCGCGTCGTCGCCGTGCCGGTCGCGGCCCGGACATGGGCGAAGAACAGGCTGGAGCGGACCTGCCTTGCGATCGAGAGCAGGTTCTCGTCGGACCAGGCCGGCCGGACCTCGCGATAGAGGCCAGGCTCCGGACGCTCGCCATACCAGCCCAGCCCGAAACCGTCGCCATTGGTGCCGGTCTTGGTCTCCTCGGCATGAAGAGACTGGTGGATCAGCGAATGGCAGGGCGCTGCGACGAGGTCCTCCAGGAAGACCGGAACGCCGGAATAAGCGAGGAAACGGCACATGCTCGGGTCCCGAATCGGCCGCGGCCGAACCGCCGCGACTGGAAGACTAGTCTCCAGCGATGAATGGCGGGCTAATGATTCTGGGCCGGGGCGTTTTCACGCGCAGTCGTTTTCGCGGGCGCCATCGACCGAAGGCTTGTGGCGGATTTTCGTCCCGGATCCGAAGACGCGCAAGCGATACCCTGCGCGGCTGGAGAATCCGGACCGCAGGCGCAACGCTGGGCATGACTGCAGAACATGCCCAGCCTGCGATCTTGTGCAGGCTTCGTCGTTCCGATAACGACAGGTCCAAGGGGAGCGGCATGGCCGCCGCATATCGCATTCCGGGAGAGAGCTTTGCAGGGGCTTCTTGGTATCAGCCGCGCCATCGACGCGATCAACGGTCAGATCGGCAAGAAGGTCGCCTGGCTCATCCTGCTGGCGGTCATCGTCGCGACGGTCAACGCGATCATCCGCAAGCTCTTCAATGTCTCGTCGAACGCCTGGCTCGAACTGCAATGGATGCTGTTTGGCGCGGTCTTCCTGCTCTGCGCCTCCTGGACGCTGCAGGTGAAGGAGCATATCCGGATCGACATCGTGAACGGCCTGCTGCCCAAGAGCGTGCAGCGCTGGATCGACCTGATCGGACACACGCTCTTCCTGATGCCGTTCTGCCTGCTGATGATCTACCATTCCTGGCCGTTCTTCACGCGCTCCTACGCCATCAACGAACAGTCGCTCTCCGCGGGCGGCCTCGCGCAGTGGCCGGCCAAGGGGCTGGTCGTGATCGGCTTCGTCATGCTGGCCTTCCAGGGCGTCTCCGAGATCATCAAGCAGGTCGCGATCATGCGCGGCCATCTCGAGGATGACGAGACGCTGCGGGGCCACGCCGCGGCGGCCGAGGCCGAGGCGCAGCGCCTGCTCGATCAGGCCAAGGCCGACGGCCTCGCCTGACGCCGCTCCGATTTCACCGATTTCCGCACTCGTCCGGACCTGATCCCATGACCGCATTCCGCCTCCCGCGCGTCGCCGGCCTGCTGCTCGCGCTGACCGTCGTCGCCTTCTTCGGCCTGCACACCGGCGAGGCGCAGGCGGCCGGTTTCGCGGACTTCATGCGGGCCAACATGGCCCCGGTGATGTTCGCGGCGCTCGTCGTCTTCCTGCTGCTGGGCTATCCGGTCGCCTTCGCGCTGGCCGCCAACGGGCTGTTCTTCGCCATCGTCGGCATCGAGCTCGGCCTGTTCCAGGAGAACTTCCTGCAGGCGATGCCGGAGCGCATCTACGGCACGATGAACAACGACGTGCTGCTGGCGATTCCGTTCTTCACTTTCATGGGGCTGGTGCTGGAGCGTTCCGGCATGGCCGAGGACCTGCTCGACACGATCGGCCAGCTTTTCGGGCCGATCCGCGGCGGCCTCGCCTATGCGGTCGTCTTTGTCGGCGCGCTGCTGGCCGCCACGACCGGCGTGGTCGCGGCCTCCGTCATCTCGATGGGCCTGATCTCGCTGCCGATCATGCTGCGCTACGGCTACGACCGAAGGCTGGCGACCGGCGTCATCGCGGCCTCTGGCACGCTGGCCCAGATCATCCCGCCTTCGCTCGTGCTGATCGTGCTCGCCGACCAGCTCGGCCGTTCCGTCGGCGACATGTATGAGGGCGCGTTCGTGCCCGGCCTCGTGCTGTCTTCGATGTATGCCGGCTACATCTTTCTCGTCACGATGATCTACCCCAAGCGCGCGCCCGGCCTGCCGCCCGAGGCGCAGACCCTGCGCGACGCCGACGGTCAGACCCGGCGTTTTTCGCTGCTGGTCATCACCATTATCTCGTTCGCGGCAGCCTACGCCTATATGAAGCTCTTCACGACGGTGAAGGCCGGAGCCGATTTCGTCGTCCTGACGATGTCGATCGCCGTCGGCGTCTCCTTCGTCATCGCGCTGATCAACAAATATGCCCGGCTGAACCTTCTTTCGGTGATGGCCGAGCAGGTCATCTTCGTGATGGTGCCGCCGCTGGCGCTGATCTTCCTCGTGCTCGGCACCATCTTCATCGGTCTCGCAACGCCGACCGAGGGCGGCGCGATGGGCGCGGCCGGCGCGATCCTGCTGGCGGTCGGCAAGCGCAGGCTGTCCTTCGACCTGCTCAGGCAGGCGACGGAATCGACCGCCAAGCTCTCGGCCTTCGTGCTCTTCATCCTCGTCGGCGCGCGCGTCTTCTCGCTGACATTCTACGGCGTCAACGGCCATCTCTGGGTCGAGCATCTGCTGATCGGCCTGCCCGGCGGCGCGACGGGCTTCCTGATCGTCGTCAACGTGATGGTGTTCCTGCTCGCCTTCTTCCTCGACTTCTTCGAGCTTGCCTTCATCATTGTGCCGCTGCTCGGGCCGGCCGCCGAGAAACTCGGCATCGACCTGATCTGGTTCGGCATCATCCTCGCGGTGAACATGCAGACCTCCTTCATGCACCCGCCCTTCGGCTTCGCGCTGTTCTATCTGCGCTCGGTCGCGCCCAAGGACCGCTACCGCGACAAGGTCACCGGGACGATGATGGAGCCGGTCACGACGGGCCAGATCTACTGGGGCGCCGTGCCCTTCGTGGTGATCCAGTGCATCATGGTGGCGCTGGTCATCGCCCTTCCGCAGATGGTGATGCACTACAAGGCGTCCGCCATCCAGCTCGACCAGAAGGCGATCGACAAGCAGTTCGACTCCATCCAGATCCCCGGCTTTGGCGCGCCCGGCGGCGGCCTGCCAGGGCTCGATCTCAACGCCCCGCCACCGCTCAACCTTAACTGATCACGATGCGGGGTTTCTTTCTCGGTCGAGGCGGCTGGCCTGGCTCGCTCGCGGCCGGTCTCGCCGCGCTGTGCCTCTGCGCCACGGCTGCGTCCGCCGCCGGCGACATCGGCGGGGCGAGCATGGGCTTCGCCTGGGCGCTGCCTTTCGCGGGCATGCTGCTTTCGATCGCGCTCGGCCCGATCCTGTTCCCGCATCTCTGGGAGCACAATTACGGCAAGTTCGCCGCCTTCTGGGCGGTGCTCGTGCTCGTGCCGCTGGTGCTGTTGCGCGGCTTCGATCCGGCGCTGGGCGCGCTGATCCACACCGCCGCGCTCGAATACATCCCCTTCATCATCCTGCTCTTCGCGCTGTTCACCATCGCGGGCGGCATCCTGATCATGGGCAATCTCGACGGCACGCCTGCGACGAACACGACCCTGCTCGCCATCGGCACGCTGATGGCGAGTTTCGTCGGCACCACCGGCGCGTCGATCATCATGATCAGGCCCGTGCTGCGCGCCAATGACGACCGACGCTTCAACGTCCATGTCGTGGTCTTCTTCATTTTCCTCGTCTCGAACATCGGCGGCTCGCTGACGCCGCTTGGCGACCCGCCGCTCTTCCTCGGCTTCCTGCGCGGGGTCGACTTCTTCTGGACGACGACGCATCTGCTGCCCGAAACGATCATGGCGGTCGTGATCCTGCTGGCCCTGTTTTACGCCATGGACACGTATTTCTTCCGCAAGGAGGAAGGGTATCCGCCGCTGAAGGACCCGACGCCCGACCGCGCCATCAAGCTCTACGGCAAGGTTAATTTTATCCTGCTCGGCGGCGTCATCGCGGCGATCCTGATGTCGGCGAGCTGGAAGCCGGGCGTCTTCTTCGACATCCATGGCGTCAGGGTCGATCTGCAGAACATTGTGCGCGACATCGTGCTGCTGGCGCTGGCCGGCCTTTCGCTGATGCTGACGCCGAAGCAGGTTCGCGCCGGCAACGAGTTCACCTGGGGGCCGATCAAGGAGGTCGCGAAACTCTTCGCCGGCATCTTCGTCTGCATCATCCCGGTTCTGGCGATGCTGCAGGCGGGCGCGAACGGGGCGTTCTCGGGGCTGGTGGCGCTGGTCTCCAATCCCGACGGCGGCAACAACACGGTGGCCTATTTCTGGCTGACCGGTATCCTGTCCTCCTTCCTCGACAACGCGCCGACCTATCTCGTCTTCTTCGAGCTCGCCGGCGGCGATCCGCAGAAGCTGATGACGACCGGCGCGCTGACGCTGGCCGCGATCTCGGCCGGCGCGGTCTTCATGGGCGCCAACACCTATATCGGCAATGCGCCCAACTTCATGGTCTACGCCATCGCCAAGGACCGGAAGGTCGCGATGCCGAGCTTCTTCGGCTACATGCTCTGGTCGGGCGCGATCCTGATCCCGCTGTTCCTGCTGCAGACCGTTGTGTTCTTCCGGTAGAGTCGAGAACCGCTGCGATTGTCGGCGGCCAGGCCGGCCATGACGTGGAGCGGCGGCATGATCAACCTGCTGGAGTTCATCATCGTCGTCGCGATCAGTGTGGCGATGATGTTCTATGTGTTCGGGCAATCCTTCAGCGACGTCTCGAAAGCTCCGCCGCTCGGTTTGCCGTTTTACGCTTACGCCTTGTTGCCGCTTCTCTATCTGGTCGCCCGTCTGGTGATCAGGCGCATATGGGCGCGGCGCAGGCCGCGCTGACGACTTTTAGTTTCGCCCCGCCGGCACGCCCTCGCGAATCCTCGCCGAAAACCCCGGATCGTCGAGCGCCCTCGCGCGCGCCTTCTCGCCGATGCGCGCCTGCGCCACCAGCGCCTCGAGCGGAATGTCGGTCCTGACCGCGCCGATGCGCTGGAGATAGCCCGGCAGGTAGCCCGAGAGCAGCACGCGCGGGTCGAGCGGCAGCGAGAATGTCCAGCCGGGCGCGACCGACCCGACGAGATTGTAGACCACCGTGGTGCAGTTCGTCGTCAGCGTGTTGTACCAGCGCGGCGTGGCGCTCAGCCTGTTGACGTCGGCGGCATAGGCCAGCAGCACGTCACGCGCCTGGGCGGCCGTAGCCGCCAGCCGGAAAAGCCGCACATCCTCTTTCCGCGCATGGCTACGCAGGCCGACGAGGTCGCGCTCTGTCGCCGCCACATAGGCCATCTCATAGGTCCGGAAGAAGCCGGCGAGCGAGGACCACGCCTCGCCCTGCTCGCGCCGGACCTCGATCGAGAAGGTCAGCGGCGGCTGGTCGGAGAAGGTGAACGAGACGAGCAGATGCGCGATCGCCTCGCCGGACCAGTAGGACAGGAACAGGTCGGCGCCCTCGACCTTCGTCAGGTCGTAGCGCTTCGTCTCCCAGCGCGGGTCGTAATCAGCTTCCGTGCGCCAGGCGAAATCGCGCAGGTTGGTGACGGTCAGGATGTCGCCCTCGCGCGCGATCGCCGGCAGGCGGGCGAGTTCGGGGATCCAGTCGCGCTCATGCGTCGGCTTCAGCCCGGCCCACCAGCCGAGCAGGCCGAGGAAGATAACCGCGAAGGAGAGCGGCAGCCGCGCCGCGCCGGTCCACAGGCCCGTCGCGCCGGCAAGCCCGGCGATGCCAAAACCGATCGCGCCGAGGATCGCGGTGGCCCCGGCAAGGCGGAACAGCAGGAGGCCGGAACCCCAGGCGGTCGCGCCGAGGATGAGGAGGGTGGCGAGCAGGCGCAGCGCGAGGATCAGGAGAGACATGGCGCGCGCCCTGCCGAACAAGGCGCGGGGAACCCCTCTCCCGGAGGGAGAGGGGCAGGGGTGAGGGGTCGGCCCTTCGACAAGTTCACGACCACCTCACCGCTGCGGTTGTGGCAAAGTGCCGGACTGGTCCAGCGTCCGTCACCTCACCCCTGCCCCTCTCCTTACAGGAGAGGGGTTCCCCGTGTTTGTCGCGGATGCGGTGAGGATAAACGCTCACGCCGCCAGCGAATTCGCCGGCGCGGCGGCCTTCACCGCGTCGTCGACATGGCTTTCGAAGCGCTTGAAGTTCTCGGCGAACATGCCGACCAGGTTCTTGGCGGTCTCGGCGAAGGCCGCCTTGTCCTGCCAGGTTTTCACCGGGTAGAGGATGTGCGGCTCGACGCCGGGCACCGAGGTCGGCACCGCGAAGCCGAAATAGGGGTCGCGGCGGAAATCGGCGCGGTTGAGTGAGCCGTCGAGCGCGGCGGCCAGCAGCCGGCGCGTCACGCGGATCGGCATGCGCCGGCCGGTGCCGTATTTGCCGCCGGTCCAGCCGGTGTTGACCAGCCAGCAATCGACGTGATGCTTGGCGATGAAGTCGCGCAGCAGGTTGGCGTATTCCGACGGGTGCCGCGGCAGGAAGGGCGAGCCGAAGCAGGTCGAGAATTCCGGCTCGACGCCGGTCAGCCCGCGCTCGGTGCCGGCGACCTTGGCGGTATAGCCTGAGAGGAAGTGGTACATCGCCTCCGCCGGCGTCAGCTTGGCGATCGGCGGCATCACGCCGAAGGCGTCCGCCGTCAGCATGACGATGTTCTTCGGCGTGCCGGCGCGGCCGGTCGGCGAGGCGTTGGGGATGAAGTCGAGCGGATAGGCCGAGCGCGTGTTCTCGGTCTTGGATTGGTCGTCGAAATCGACCGCGCGCGTGATCGGATCGAGCACGACGTTCTCCAGCACCGTGCCGAAGCGCTGCGAGGCGGCGTAGATCTGCGGCTCGGCCTCGGCCGAGAGCTTGATCGTCTTGGCGTAGCAGCCGCCCTCGAAATTGAAGATGCCGTCCTTCGACCAGCCATGCTCGTCGTCGCCGAGCAGCGTCCGGTCGGGATCGGCCGAGAGCGTGGTCTTGCCGGTGCCCGACAGGCCGAAGAAGATGGCGGAATCGCCCTTGGGGCCGACATTGGCCGAGCAGTGCATCGGCACGACGCCCTTCGTCGGCAGGACGAAGTTGAGATAGGTGAAGACGGATTTCTTCATTTCGCCCGCATAGGCCGATCCGCCGACCAGGACGATCTTGCGCGAGAAGTCGATCGCCACGACCGTCTCGCTTCTGCAGCCATGGCGCTTGGGGTCGGCCCTGAAGCTCGGCAGGTCGACGATCGTCATCTCGGGGACGTAGGAGGCGATGTCGCCCTGCGGCGGGCGGATCAGCAGGTTGCGGATGAACAGCGAGTGCCAGGCTAGCTCGGTGTAGACCCGCGCCCTGACCCGGTGCGCCGGGTCGGCGCCGCCATAGAGATCCTGCGCGAACAGCGCCTTGCCCTCGGCGTGGCTGATGAAGTCGGCGAGCAGCGTCTCGAAATGCTCGGGCGTCATCGCGTTGTTGTTGTCCCACCACATGGTGGAGTCGGTCAGCGCGTCGCGCACCGTGAACTTGTCCTTGGGGGAGCGCCCGGTATGCGTTCCCGTATCGGCGCAGAGCGCGCCGCCCTGGGCGAGTTCGCCCTCGCCGGCCTTGAGGGCCCGTTCGTAGAGCTGCGGCGCTTCCAGGTTCCAGGACACCGAGGCGAGATTGCGGAAGCCGAACGTCTCGGCGCCATGGGCGGCGTTGTAGTGACCGATAGTGTCCACTGATATCCTCCTGGGACGCGGTGCGCTTGGGCGCGGGCGCTGTTGTCTGCAGAAACGCGGGCAGGTCAGAACGCCCACGCGGGCCTATGGTCTTGCGCTTTGGCGGGCTCTTTAGGCTGATGATGACGCCGGCTCAAGTCATCGGAAAGTCTTGGCCGCGAAGAAACTGCTTTCAATCGATTGAATAAATTCAGCTTGGTGAATCGGCCCGCGCCTGCGCCGCCAGCTCGGCCAGCATGCGGCGCAGGGGACCGGGCCCGTCGACCGGAGCCGGGAATGGCAGCCGCAGCGTGGCGTCGCCCAAAGCGAGATCGAGTCCGTCGGGGTCGAGCCCGGTGGCGCGCCAGCCGCCCTTGCGCGCGCCGAGCAGGGCTGTGGCGTAGAGCTGCAGCGCTTCGGCATGGTCCTCGTTCATATGGGCGACCGCGCCGGGCTCGATCTCAGCCAGCGCCCGCGCTGCGGCGGGGTCGCTCAGAATGTCGGATGGCTGCAGTTCATAGGCCCGGCCAAAGCCGCCATTGAGGCTCGCGCCCGCGATCGCCAGCGAAAAGAACGAGAAATCGCCGAAATCCGCATAGAGCTCGGCCTTGGGTTGCCGCGCCAGAAAGCGCAGGCGCACCCGCGCGCCTTCGTCGGTTTCGCGCGATATCCGTCGCGCGGCGACCTGCAGCGTGATGCGCGCATGAGCCAGCGGGTCGCCCTTGCCGCCCGGCGCGATCAGGAGCGATGCGCGCGGATCCGCGATCAGGTTGCCGGTATGGGCCGACAGGGCCGAGACCAGGATCAGCGGCGTCCCGTCGATGTCCGTCGCCAGGCTGACCAGGCTGGCGGACGGGTGTCCGTCGCGGCCCAGGCTCGCCAGGGCGCCGGAGCGGGCGCGCCGAAGCAGGCCCCGCGCCAGGGCCCTTGCGGTCTCGTCGGTTGGCCTGATCGGGTCCGTGGCCGGACGGCCGGCGTTCGGTGCGGAGCTTGCGGCGGCGTCTGGCATGGAACCTCGCGGTCGGGAAAAGGTTTTTTGTCTTATGGCGTAGCGAGATCGCCGCGCCGTCGCTAGATTGCAGCCATGGTTTGGCCGCTCTCTCGCGTGAGTGGACATTTGAATTGCAACGAGCCGAAGAGGCCTTGAGATTATGCCAACCATTGCGCTGGTCGACGACGACCGCAACATTCTGACTTCGGTGTCGATCGCGCTCGAGGCCGAGGGCTACCGCATCATGACCTATACCGACGGGGCGTCGGCGCTCGACGGACTGAAGCAGAACCCGCCCGACCTCGCCATCTTCGACATCAAGATGCCGCGCATGGACGGCATGGAGCTGCTGCGCCGCCTGCGCCAGAAATCCGACCTGCCGGTGATATTCCTGACCTCGAAGGACGAGGAGATCGACGAGCTCTTCGGCCTGAAGATGGGCGCCGACGATTTCATCCGGAAACCGTTCTCGCAGCGCCTGCTGGTCGAGCGCGTCAAGGCGATCCTGCGGCGCGCCGGGGCCAAGGACGCCGCCGCTCCGGCCCGCCCCGAGGACGCCAAGGCGCTCGAGCGCGGGCTTCTCCGCATGGACCCCGAGCGCCACACCTGCACCTGGAAGGGCGAGCCGGTGACGCTGACGGTGACCGAATTCCTGATCCTGCAGTCGCTGGCGCAGCGGCCTGGCGTGGTCAAGAGCCGCAACGCCCTGATGGACGCCGCCTATGACGACGAGGTCTATGTCGACGACCGCACCATCGACAGCCACATCAAGCGTCTCCGCAAGAAGTTCAACCAGGTCGATGTCGACTTCGACATGATCGAAACCCTGTATGGTGTAGGCTACCGCTTCAAGGAAGGCTGAGGCCTCTGGGTCGTTATCTCTCAAGCCCTCATCCTGAGGAGCCGTGAAGCGGCGTCTCGAAGGGATGCTCCAGAAAGCTCCAGAGACATCTGGAGCACCCTTCGAGACGCGGGCTGATGCCCGCTCCTCAGGATGAGGGTGGTTGGGACCGAAAGAACAGTTTTAGGCTCATGGCCACGATCGAGAGCGAGCGCAGAGCGGAAATCCGCCCGCCGCCGGCCGTTCCGGCCTGGCGCAAGCGTCTTGCCGTCTTCGGCCGCCGGACCGCGCGGGCGGTCTCGGCGCGCGCCGCCTCAAGCCTGACGCGGCGCATCGTCGTCCTCAACCTCGCCGGCCTCGTCGCCCTCCTGCTGGGTTTCCTCTATCTCAACCAGTTCCGCGAGGGGCTGATCGAATCGCGCGTGCAGAGCCTGTTGACGCAGGGCGAGATCATCGCCGGCGCGATCTCGGCCTCGGCCACGGTCGAGACCGACACCATCACCATCGACCCCGACAAGCTGCTGCAGCTCCAGGCCGGCGAGAGCGCTGGCCTGACCGAGGACCCTCTCGACTTCTCGATCAACCCGGAAAAGGTCGCCCCGCTGCTGCGCCGGCTGGTCACGCCGACCAAGACGCGGGCTCGCATCTACGACAAGGACGGGCTGCTGACTCTGGATTCGCGCAATCTCTATTCGCGTGGCGATGTGCTGCGGCTCGATCTGCCGCGTCTCGGCGAGCCCGACGAGGCGCCCCTGCTCGAGCGGACCTGGAGCATGCTACGCAGCCGGCTCGGCCGCGCCGACCTGCCGGCCTATGACGATTTCGCCAACGCCAACGGCAAGGCCTACACCGAGGTCGCGCGCGCGCTCGGCGGCCAGCCGGCCAGCGTCGTGCGCGTCAATACGCGCGGGCAGACCATCGTGTCCGTGGCGGTGCCGGTGCAGCGTTTCCGCACGGTCAAGGGGGCGCTGCTGCTCTCGACGCAAGGCGGCGACATCGACGCGGTCATCGCCTCGGAGCGCTACGCCATCCTGCTGGTCTTCGCGGTCGCCGCCGGCGTCATGATCGTGCTTTCGGTGCTGCTGGCGGGCACCATCGCCGAACCGATCCGCAAGCTGGCCGATGCCGCCCAGCGCGTTCGCAAGGGCGTCAAGTCGCGCGAGATGATCCCCGATTTCGCCAGCCGGCACGACGAGATCGGCCATCTCTCCGGCTCGCTTCGCGACATGACCAAGGCGCTCTACAGCCGCATCGAGGCGATCGAGAGCTTCGCAGCCGACGTCGCCCATGAGCTCAAGAACCCGCTGACCTCGCTCCGCAGCGCGGTCGAGACGCTGCCGCTGGCGAAATCCGAGGATTCGCGCGGCCGGCTTCTCGCCGTGATCCAGCATGATGTGCGCCGGCTCGACCGGCTGATCTCGGACATTTCCGACGCCTCCAGGCTCGATGCCGAACTCGCCCGCGACGATTCCGCCCCCGTCGACATGGCCCAGGTGCTGGAGGCGGTCGTCTTGGTGCAGAACGAGACGCGGCGCGAGGATCAGCCGCGCATCGATCTCTCGGTCGAGCGCCGCGGCCAGCGCGCGGCGGGGGCCGGCAGCTTCCTCGTCATCGGGCACGATTCCCGGCTCGGCCAGGTCGTCGTCAACCTGATCGACAACGCCCGCTCCTTCTCGGCGCCCGACAGGCCGGTGCGCGTCTTTCTGGGGCGCGACGGTAACGAGGTCGTCGTCACGGTGGAGGATGAAGGGCCGGGCATCGAGGCCCATGCGCTGGAGCGGGTCTTCGAGCGCTTCTACACCGACCGCCCCAATGAGGGGTTCGGCCAGAATTCGGGCCTGGGCCTGTCGATCTCGCGCCAGATCGTCGAGGCGCATCGCGGCTCGATCCGGGCCGAGAACCGGCTGGGTCTGCCCGGCGAGGACGGCGCGCCGACCCGGCTCGGCGCGCGCTTCATCGTGCGGCTGCCCGCCGTGCCGCTGGCAAGTTGAGCCGCATGGCCATCGAGGCGCCAGCGGACAAGGCGACGCCTGTCCAAACCCTGACGACACACGCCACGACGATCGCGATCGGAGAGGCCGGCATCCTGATCCGGGGCGCCTCGGGGACGGGAAAAACGACGCTGGCGCTGGCCCTGATCGCGCTGGCGCGTCATGCCGGACGCTTCGCGCGGCTCGTCGCCGACGACCGCACGGCCCTTGCCGCGACGGGCGGCCGCCTGCTCGCCCGGCCCGTCTCGCCGCTCGAAGGCATCGTCGAGCGGCGCGGGCTCGGCCTGACGCCGGAGCCATACCTGCCGGCGGTCGTCGTGCGGCTCGTCATCGACCTGTCCGACGCGGAGCCGGCGCGCATGCCGGAGCCGGAGCACCTCGTCGAGGCCATCGCCGGGATCGACCTGCCGCGCCTCCCGCTGGCCGGGCGGCCGGGCGCGGAACGGCTGGCGCTGACGGCGCTCGATCTGTTTCTGGATCGCGCCACGCTGGATTTCGACAAGTTTTAGGGGTTCCGTCTTGCGCGCGCCGCGCACGTGCCGCATAAACCGCGACCTTGTCCGGGCGCCCGCGCGCGCTCTCAGGCGCTGGATTGAATGATCGGACTCGTCCTCGTGACGCATGGGCATCTGGCGACGGAGTTCCGCGCCGCGCTCGAACATGTCGTCGGACCGCAAGCGAACCTCGCCACCATCGCCATCGCCCCCGATGACGACATGGAGGGCCGCAGGCGCGACATCATCGCCGCCGTCGAGGCCGTCGAGACCGGAAAGGGCGTCATCGTCCTCACCGACATGTTCGGCGGGACCCCGTCCAATCTCGCCATCTCGGTGATGGAGCCCGGCCGCATCGACGTCGTCGCCGGCGTCAACCTGCCGATGCTGATCAAGCTCGCCAGCGTGCGCGAGGACAAGACCCTCGACGAGGCCGTGACCAGCGCGCAGGATGCCGGCCGCAAATACATCACCGTCGCCAGCCGCGTGCTGGCGGGCAAGTGAGCGGCGGGACGAGGGCTGCGGTGGACGAGAGCTACGATGACGGCGACTGCCCGCAGGTCGAGGTGCCGGCGGGCGCGATCTATGGCGAGTTCCAGATCGTCAACAAGAAGGGGCTGCACGCCCGCGCCACGGCCAAATTCGTGCAGTGCGCCGCGAATTTCGACGCCGACATCACCGTGACCCGCTGCGGCGAGACCGTCGGCGCGACCTCGATCATGGGCATCCTGACGCTGGGCGCCGGCATCGGCTCGACCATCACGGTGGTGGCGAAGGGCCTCGAGGCGAAAGAGGCGCTGAAGGCGCTGGAGACTCTGGTCGCCGACAAGTTCGGCGAGGGGGAGTAGCTAAAACGGCGGGTCCGCTCGGTTTGGCAGGGCAGCCTCAGGATCGGTTGACCGTGTGACGTGTCTCGGCTGACGTGATTCACGATTCCAGCAAAGGCCAGATTTCGACAACCCCATGAGCGACGGCGCACGGAGCTTTTGACACGATCTCAATCGCTTCCGCGATGTTGTCGGCCTCTATCACGGCAAAACCGGCAATCGGAAGCGGCGACGACATGAACGCCGCATTGTCGATTGTGACGCCCTCTGCATTGGGATTGCGGACCTGGACCGGAGCGCCTGCTCTGCCCAGGAGCGCTCCGCTCCGTACAAGCGTTTTGTCGTGTGCGTGCGCCGCATCGCGAACGATCGCCGCAGTTCGACGATATCCGGCCTCATCGCCATATCCGATCGTCACGAACTTAGGCATCGCGTCTCTCCTCTGCGCGTCGAATTCGCGATACCCTGCAATGTTCCGCCGGGCAAAGCGTTCGAACGATCTTCGAAGGCGAGAACGGCCGACCCTCGAGACGCTGGAACGTCTACGGAGCAACGGCGCGGCGGTCCGGCCGTGCATGCCCCCCGATCTCCCCGAGCCTGCGCCTCAATTTTCTACCAACACATAAAGACATCTTTATATCTTTGATTGCGCTCCGGCGCGCGCCCTGCTATGGACCCGCCCGTCATTCATAGACCGAGCAGTGGAGCACGCCCCGTGTCGAAGACCGATTACGTCGTCAAGGACATCAGCCTCGCGGATTACGGCCGCAAGGAAATCAACATGGCCCAGGACGAGATGCCGGGCCTGATGGCGATCCGCGAGGAGCACAAGGGCAAGTTCCCGCTCAAGGGCGCGCGCATCGCCGGCTGCCTGCACATGACGATCCAGACCGCCGTGCTGATCGAGACCCTGAAGGATCTCGGCGCCGATGTGCGCTGGTCCTCCTGCAACATCTTCTCGACCCAGGACCATGCGGCGGCCGCGATCGCCGCGACCGGCACCCCCGTCTTCGCCATCAAGGGCGAGACGCTGGAGGAGTACTGGGAATACGTCCTCAAGACCGCGACCTGGGGCGATGGCGGCACGCCCAACATGATCCTCGACGATGGCGGCGATCTGACCATGCTGATCATCCTCGGCGCGGAAGCCGAGGCCGGCAAGGCCGCGTTCCTCGACAAGCCGGGCAATGAGGAGGAGACGATCTTCTTCGCCCTGATCAAGCGCGAGCTGAAGGCCAATCCGGGCTGGTTCACGAAAACCCGCGACGCGATCAAGGGCGTCTCGGAAGAGACCACCACCGGCGTGCATCGCCTCTACGAACTGGCCAAGGCCGGCCGCATGCCCTTCCCGGCGATCAACGTCAACGACTCGGTCACCAAGTCGAAGTTCGACAACCTCTATGGCTGCCGCGAATCGCTGGTCGACGCCATCCGCCGCGGCACCGACGTGATGATGTCGGGCAAGGTCGCGGTCGTCGCCGGCTATGGCGACGTCGGCAAGGGCTCGGCCGCCTCGCTGCGCCAGGCCGGCTGCCGCGTCCTCGTCACCGAGATCGACCCGATCTGCGCGCTGCAGGCGGCGATGGAAGGCTACGAGGTCGTCACCATGGAGGACGCCGCTCCCCGCGCCGACATCTTCGTGACCGCCACCGGCAACCTCGACGTCATCACTGTCGACCACATGCGCGCGATGAAGCACCGCGCCATCGTCTGCAATATCGGCCATTTCGACTCCGAGATTCAGGTCGCCGGCCTGAAGAACTTCAAATGGGACAACGTCAAGCCGCAGGTCGACGAGGTCGAGTTCCCCGACGGCAAGCGCATCATCCTGCTCTCCGAAGGCCGCCTGGTGAACCTCGGCAACGCCACCGGCCACCCGTCCTTCGTGATGTCCTGCTCGTTCTCGAACCAGACGCTGGCCCAGATCGAGCTCTGGAACCATCACGCCAAATACGAGAACAAGGTCTACACCCTGCCAAAGCATCTCGACGAGAAGGTCGCGGCGCTGCATCTGGCCAAGGTCGGCGCCAAGCTGACCGTGCTCAACGACGCGCAGGCCAAATATCTCGGCCTGGCCCCGACCGGCCCGTTCAAGCCGGAGCTTTATCGCTACTGACATCGCGCAGGCTGGCGCATGTCGATCGGGGCCCGGCGCCATGCCGGGCCCCTTTTCGTTCGGGCTGTCCGATAAGGGATCAGGCAATACCACTAATAGGCGCTGACGAAGTGCCGGCATCTAATTGTTGAGGCCTGGCCGATTGCATTGCAACAGCCCGCGAAATCCTCCGCTTGACGACCGATTAAGCACTTCCTGACGGACTCGCGCGACGATTACAGTGGCGGTGATTCGGGTCCGGTCCGGCGCGGCGACGCGTCGCGCGAGGCTCCCAGGGATTGGCGGCTCCTGAGCGTTGGCGTTGTTTGCGGGCGTTTGGGTCGGCTGGCCTTCCTGCCTCACCACATGATGACGGACTGCGGAGATGATGCGCGCGAGGCGACAGGAATCAGGCGGCGGCGCACGGCTCGGGCTCGGCATGCTCGCGGGCCTGGCGGCATCGCCCGCGCCGACGGCGGCGTTGGCCCAGACCGAGGGGGCATCCTCGCCGCTGCGCGCGGAGCTGCTCGGCGCGGGCAGCCTGTCGGTCATGCTGGCGGGATTGGCCGTCTTCGCCGCGACGACCTCGATCTTCTATGTCCGCGAGCGCTCGCGCTGGCAGCGGCGCGAGGCCGAACTCGCGGCCGAGCTCGAGGCGGGACGCGGTCATCAGGACCGGCTCTCGGCCTTGCTGGCCTCCGATCCGCAGGTCGTCGTCAGTTGGAAAGGGCGCGACGCCGCCCCCGTCTTCGAGGGGGATAGCGGGTTTCTCGGCGCGCCGGGCGCGACGCTCGCGCTGGCCTATGGGGCCTGGGCGCCCCCGGCCGAGGCCAAGAAGCTCGAACTCGCCACCGACGCGCTGAAGGAAAGCGGCGAGGCGTTCGGCTTCACCCTGCGCGCCAAGGCCGGCGCCTTCATCGATGTCGAGGGTCGGCCTGTCGCCGGCCGCGCCGTGATCCGCCTGCGCGAGGTCACCGGCGAGCGCGCCCGCGTCCTGACGCTGCAAAACCAGCTTGAGACCGTCGCGTCCGATCGCGAGGCGCTGTCGGCCCTGCTCGCCGGCCTGCCGCAACCGGCCTGGACGCGCCGGCCGGACGGGCGGCTGAGTTGGGTCAACGCCGCCTATGCGCGCGCGGTCGAGGCGTCCGACCCGGAGGCCGCGGTCAGGAGCGGGCTCGAACTCTTCGACCGCGGCGAGCGCGAGGGCGCGGCCGCCGCCCGGCGCGACCACATTGTCTTCACAGCGCGCGCGCCTGCCGTCGTCGCTGGCCAGCGCCGCACGCTCGACATGCTCGAATTGCCGACGCCGTCGGGCTTCGCCGGGATCGCCACCGACATGAGCGAGCTGGAGGCGGTGCGGATCGACCTGCAGCGCCAGATGGACGCGCATGTGCGGACGCTCGATCGGCTCAAGACCGCGGTCGCGGTGTTCGACGCCGCGCAGCGCCTGGTCTACGCCAATGCCGGCTTCGAGTCCTTGTGGTCGCTCGACCCCGGATTTCTGGCCGGCAAGCCCAGCGACGGCGAGATCCTCGACCGTCTGCGCGCCGAGCGGCGCCTGCCGGAACTGGGCGATTACCGAAGCTGGAAGGCCGGCGTGCAGGCGGCCTATACCGGCCCCCGCGCGCATGAGGACTGGTGGTATCTGCCCGACGGCCGCACCGTCCATGTCGTCGCCAGCCCCAATCCCCAGGGCGGCGTCACCTATCTGTTCGACGACGTCACCGAACGCTTCACGCTGGAATCGCGCTTCAACGCGCTGTCGCGGACGCAGCGCGAGACGCTGGATTCGCTGCGCGAGGGCGTCGCCGTGTTCGGCTCGGACGGCCGGCTGAAGCTGTCGAACCCGGCTTTCGCACAGGCGTGGCGTCTGCAGCCCGACATCGCCAATGCCGCCCCCCATATCGATCAGGTCGTCAAGCTCTGCCGGCCGCTCTTCCCGCAGGACGACGTCTGGGGCGAACTGCTCAGCACGGTGACCGGCGTGCGCGACGCGCGCGAGGATTACCGGTGCCGGATGGAGCGCCGCGACGGCTCGGTGCTGGACTGCGCCGCGGCCCCCCTGCCGGACGGCGCGACGCTGATCTCGTTCGCCGATGTCACGGCCTCGGTGAATGTCGAGCGGGCGCTGACCGAGAAAAACGAGGCGCTGGAGAAGGTCTCGCGGCTGCGCGAGGACTTCGTCCACCACGTCTCCTACGAATTGCGCTCGCCACTGACCAACATCATCGGCTTCGCGCAGCTTCTCGGCGCCGAGACGGTCGGCGCGCTGAACGAGAAGCAGCGCGACTACGCCTCGCATATCCTGAGTTCGTCGGGCGCGCTGCTCGCCATCATCAACGACATCCTCGACCTCGCCACGATCGACAACGGAGCGCTCGCGCTCGACCTCGCCGAGGTCGATGTCGCCGGGACGATCGCGGAAGCCGCCGCCGGCCTGAACGACCGGCTGACCGAGAGCCGGCTGACGCTGCATGTCGACATCGCCCCGCAGACCGGGCCGCTGCGCGCCGACGGCAAAAGGCTGCGGCAGGTGCTGTTCAACCTGCTTTCCAACGCGATCGGTTTTTCGCAGCCGGGCCAGGCGATCACCGTCAGCGCCGGCCGGATCGGCCGGGACATCCGCATCACCGTGGCCGATCAGGGGCGCGGCATCCCGCCGGAGGTCAAGGACAAGGTCTTCGACCGCTTCGAGAGCCATTCGCTCGGCTCGCGCCATCGCGGCGTGGGCCTGGGCCTCTCGATCGTGCGTTCCATCGTCGAACTGCATGGCGGCCGCGTCGAACTCGAATCGGAGCCCGGCCAGGGCACGCGCGTCACGGCCGTCTTCCCGGCGCAGGGGCTGCCGATCTCGGACGCCGCCGAATGAGCGAGGCTGGCGGCAAGCCGGGCGAGCACCGGCTTCTCTGGGACGACGAGGCCGCGACCGGGCGCTTCGCCGGCGATCTCGCGGCGATCCTGAAACCGGGCGACATCGTCGCGCTCTCGGGCCATCTCGGGGCCGGCAAGTCGGCGCTGGCGCGCGCCATCCTGCGCGAGCTGGCCGGTGATCCGGCGCTGGAAGCGCCGAGCCCGACCTTCACCCTGGTCCAGAGCTACGACACCCTGCGCGGCCAGGTGCTGCACGCCGATCTCTACCGCCTGCGAAGCCCCGACGAACTCGACGATATCGGCCTGGGCGAGGACCTGGACCGGCTGGTGACGCTGGTCGAATGGCCGGACCGCGCCGGCGCCCGCCTGCCTGCCGGCCGCCGGCTCGACATCGTGCTGGAGGTCGATCCGGAGAACCCCGAGACCGGGCGCATCGCCACCATCTCCGGCGGCGTGCTCTGGCGGCAGCGGCTCGCCATCGCGATTTCCACCCGCCGCCTGCTCGACGGGGCCGGCTGGAGCGAGGCGCGCCGCGACTTCATGCAGGGCGATGCATCCAGCCGCGCCTATGAGCGCCTGACCCATCCCGACGGCGCGAGCGCCGTGCTGATGATCTCGCCGCCGAGGCCCGATGGCCCGGCGATCCGGCAGGGCAAGCCCTACTCGGCCATCGCCCATCTCGCCGAGACGGTCGACGCCTTTGTGGCGATGGATCGCGGCCTGGCTTCGCTGGGCTATTCGGCGCCGGCGATCCTGGCGCAGGACCTCCCGACCGGGCTTTTGCTGATCGAGGATCTCGGCCATGACGGCGTCGTCCTCGACGGCGCGCCGATCCCGGAGCGCTACGAGGCGGGGGCGCGGCTTCTGGCCGACCTGCACCGTCATGTCCTGCCGACCATCCTGCCCGTGACCGAGGGACGCGACCATGTCGTGCCCGACTACGACCGCGGCGCGATGGCGATCGAGAGCGAGCTGATCCTCGAATGGTATGCGCCTCACATCGGTGGCGTGACCCTGCCGGCGGTGACGCAGGCCGAGTTCGGCCGCATCTGGAGCAAGCTCTTCGACGAGATCCTCGACGGCCCGGTGACCTGGACCCTGCGTGATTTTCATTCGCCCAACCTGATCTGGCTGCCGGAGCGGAGCGGCCACGCGCGGCTCGGGCTGATCGACTTCCAGGACGCGGTGCTCGGTCACCCGGCCTATGACCTCGTCTCGCTCGGGCAGGATGCGCGCATCGACGTGCCGGCCGCGCTGGAGCTGCGCCTTCTGGCTGCCTACGCCGCGGCCAGGCGCAACGACGATCCCGATTTCGACCTCGCGGCCTTTGCCCGCGCCTATGCCATCCTCGGGGCGCAGCGCAACACCAAGATCGCCGGCATCTTCGCCCGCCTCGACAGGCGCGACGGCAAGCCCGCCTATCTGCAGCACCTGCCGCGCATCGAGGCCTATCTGCGCCGCAACCTCGAGCATCCGGCGCTGGAGGAGCTCAAGGGCTGGTATCAGGCGCATCTGCCGAGGCTGTTCGAGGGCGGTTGAAGTCTCCCGTCATGCCCGGCCTTGTGCCGGGCATCGACGTCTTGACCGCCGCTCCTGACGCAGGAAGACGTGGATGGTCGGGACAAGCCCGACCATGACGGGCTAAGCATGGCGCAGCTTCATCCGCCTTTGGAGATTCGCGTGACGCCAGCCGCCTCGACGCCGATCCGCCGCGCCATGGTTCTGGCTGCGGGGCTTGGCCAGCGCATGCGCCCGATCACCGACACGCTGCCCAAGCCGCTCGTCGCGATCGGCGGCAAGACCATGCTCGACCACGCGCTCGACCGGCTGGCCGAGGCTGGCGTCGAGCAGGCGATCGTCAATGTCCATCATCTCGCCGAGCGGATCGAGGCGCATCTCGCCGGACGCTCGCGACCACGCATCACGATCTCGGACGAGCGGGCGCAACTGCTGGAAACCGGCGGCGGCGTCAGGAAGGCCCTGCCGCTGCTCGGCCCGGAGCCATTCTTCCACATCAATTCGGATTCGCTCTGGAGCGAGACCGGGCGGTCCAATCTCGCCGCGATGGCGCAGACCTGGAATCCGGCGACCATGGACCTGCTGTTGCTGCTCGCAGCCCGCGAGACCAGCATCGGCTTCGACGGCGCCGGCGATTTCTTCCGCGACGAGGCCGGCCGTCTGGCGCGGCGCGGCCAGGCCGCCGGCGCGCCCTACATCTATGCCGGCGTCGCCATCCTGAAGCCCGCCCTCTTCGCTGATTCGCCGGACGGGCCGTTCTCGCTCAACCTGCTGTTCGACCGCGCCATCGCGGCGGGCCGGCTCCACGGCGACGTCCTTGAAGGCCAGTGGCTGCATGTCGGCACGCCCGACGCCATCGCCCCGGCGGAAGCCGCCTTCGCCCGAGCTTCCTTCGCCGCCGGCCATGGCTGACCCGAACCTCTTCACGATCCCGCCCGGCGCGCCCTTTCTCGAGGTGCTGGCGCGGACGATGCTGGCCGGCCGTTTCGGCGCGCTGGTCGATCCCGACGATCCGATGGCGCTGGCCCGCGCCACGATTTACCTGCCGACGCGCCGCGCCGCGCGCGCGCTCGTCGCCTGCCTGTCGGAGCAGCTTGGCGGTCAGCCGCTGCTGCTGCCGCGCATCGTGCCGCTCGGCGACATCGACGAGGCCGAGACGGCGCTGATCGGAGCCGAGGCCTGGACGCATGGCGCATTGTCGCCGATCGACCCGCTGGCGCGGCGACTGCTGCTGACGCGACTGGTCGATGCCTGGGGTCGCAGCGCCAACCGCGGCCATCTGAAGCTCGACGCCTCCGAGCCCTCGCTGGTGCCGGCCACGCTCGCCGAGGCTTATGGGCTCGCCTGCGATCTGGCTGCGCTGCTCGACCAGATGCAGACCGAGCGCGTGCCGGTCGAGCGGCTGGCGACGCTGGATGCGGCCCGTTTCGACGCGGTCTGGCAGCTCAATGCCGGCTTCCTCGCCATTCTGGGCGAGAACTGGCCCGCCGTTCTGGAAGAGCGCGGCGAATGCGACCCCGCCTCCTTCCGTAACGCCATGCTGGCGGCGGAGCGCGGGCGCCTGCTGGCGAGCCCGCCCAAGGGGCCGATCATCGCGGCGGGCTCGACCGGCACGATCCCCGCGACCGCCGAACTGCTGGCGGTGATCGCAAGACTGCCGCAGGGCGCGGTCGTGCTGCCGGGACTCGATCTCGACCTGCCCGAGCGGGCGTGGCGCGCCATCGCCGAAGAACCGGCCCCTTCCCATCCGCAGGCGGCGCTGCATCATCTGCTCGCAACGATGGAGGCGCGGCGCGACGACGTCGTCAGCCTCGCCGAGCCGGAGCCGGCCCGCGCCGCCCGGACCCTGCTGCTGCGCGAGGCGATGCTGCCGGCCTCGGTCACCGAACTCTGGGCTGGCCTGACGGAACGCCTGAGCGGCGATGACGCGGCCGCCGCCATGGCCGATCTGCGCCTCGTCGAGGCCGCCGACGAACGCGACGAGGCGCTGACGGTGGCGCTCGCCTTGCGCGAAACGCTGGAAGAGCCCGGCGCGCTGGCCGCGCTGGTGACGCCCGATCGCGGGCTGGCCGAGCGCGTCGCGGTCGAATTGAAGCGCTGGGGCGTCTCGGTCGACGATTCCGCTGGGCTGCCGCTGGCGCGCTGGCCGGCGGGCTCTCTGCTGCGTCTGGCGCTGGAGGCGGCGCTGTCGGAGCTTGCGCCGGCAAGCCTGATCGACCTGCTCGCGCATCCGCTCTGCCGGCTCGGCCTGCCGCCCGGGCAGGTCCGGCAAGGGGCCTCCGCGCTGGAGATCGGCTCATGGCGGGGGCGGGCGGTCCGTCCCGGCATTGCGGGATTGCGCGCGAGCCTCGCCATGTTGCGGCCCGGCTCCGACGAGCGCCATGTGCCTGGTCCACGCCAGCGCCTGAGCGCCAGCGACGAGGCGGCGGCGGCGGCGCTGCTCGACGCGCTGGATCGCGCCATGACGCCGCTCCTCGCGACGCTGGCTGCCGAGCCGGCCGTGCTCCCGGCGGTTGTCGCCGCCGCGCGCTCCGCAATCGGGGCGCTGAGCGGGACGCAAGGCGGAGCGTCGCTCGCCTTCGTCGGTCCCGATGGCGAGGCGCTTTCAGGCCTGTTCGACGATCTCGCTGGCGCGGAAGCCGAGATGCCGGAGGGCGGACGGGCGAGCGACACCGTGGCGATCCTCGAGGAACTGCTGGCCGAGCGTGTCGTGCGCCGGGCCGGGAGCGCGCATCCCCGCGTGAAAATCTGGGGTCTGCTGGAGGCCCGCCTTCTGGAGGCCGACCATGTCGTGCTCGGCGGGCTGAACGAGACGGTCTGGCCGCCCGAGACGAAGACCGATTCCTTCCTGAACCGGCCGATGCGCGCCGAGCTTGGGCTGTCCGCTCCGGAGCGCAGGATCGGCCAGACCGCGCATGATTTTGTTCAGGCGCTGACGGCGCGCAAGGTCACGCTGACACGATCGCGCAAGGCCGGCGAGGCCGAGACGATCGCCTCGCGCTTCTGGCAGCGGCTAAAGGCGGTGACGCCGGAGCCGGTCTGGGAGCGATCGCTTGCGGAGGGAGCGCGGCTCTCGGGTCTGGCCGCGACCTTGAGCGCGCCCGCGCCTATAAAGCCGATCGGCCGTCCCGCCCCGCTGCCGCCGCGCCGGCTTCAGCCGCTCGTCCTCAGCGTCACCGATGTCGAGACGCTGTATCGCGACCCCTATGTGATCCATGCCCGAAAGATCCTGAAGCTCGATGCGCTCGATGCGCTGATCGAGGATCCGGGCGCTCAGGATCGCGGCAACCTGCTGCACGAGATCGTCGCGGAATTCGCCATCGCCAACCCGTCGACCATGCCGCCCGACGCGCTCGGCCGGCTCGTCGCCATCGGCCACAGGCTGTTCGCGGATTTCGCCGACGCGCCGGAGGTCAAGGCCTTCTGGTGGCCGCGCTTCCTGCTGACGGCAGAGCATTTCATCGGCTGGGAACAGCGCCGGCGACCGGACCTCGCCAAGGTCGCGGTCGAGCGCGGCACGGGCGCGAGTTTTGCGCTTCCCGACGGCGCGGAGCTGCGCCTGAGCGGCAAGGCAGACCGCATAGAGGTGAAACGTGACGGCCGGTTGCGGATCATCGATTTCAAGACCGGCGCGCCGCCGAGCAGGAAGCAGGTCGAGAAGGGTTTTGCGCCGCAATTGACGCTCGAGGCCGAACTTGCCGCCCGCGTCGGTTTTCGCGACGTCGTCGGCCCGACGCCCGTCGAGGCGGTAATCTATCTGAAGCTGCATCATGATCCGAAGGGCTGGGCGAAGGACAGGCCGCTCGATTTCGGCGACGAAACCCTGGCCGATGTCGCGGCGCGCCATCTCGAACGCCTGCTCCAGCATGTCTCGGCCTTGCGCGAAGGTCGCGAGGCGTATGTTTCGCGGCGTGCGCCCGACTACATCAGATATGCCTCGCCTTACGACCGGCTCGCCCGCGTCAAGGAATGGGCCGCGGCCGGCGGCGAGGCGGAGGACGAGGCGTGAGGTCCGAGCCGCTGATTCCGCCGCTGACGAAGCAGCGTCAGGCGCAGGCTTCGGGGCCGCGCCTCAGCGCCTGGGTCTCGGCCAATGCCGGCTCGGGCAAGACCTATGTGCTGGTCAACCGCGTGCTGCGGCTGCTGCTGGACGATGTCGCGCCCGGCCGCCTGCTCTGCATCACCTACACCAAGGCGGCGGCCGCAAATATGGCGAACCGGCTGTTCCGCGAGCTGTCCGCCTGGGCGACGCTGCCGGAGGAGAAACTTCGCAAGTCGCTGGCCGACCTGACCGGCAAGTCGCCCTCGCCAGAGGACCTCGCCTCGGCGCGACGCCTCTTCGCGCAGGCTTTGGAGACGCCGGGCGGCCTCAGGATCGAGACGATCCACGCCTTCTGCACCCGGGTTCTGCAGGCCGCGCCCTTCGAGGCCAATGTGCCGCCGCGCTTCGAGGTCGCCGACGATCTGGCGCAAGCAGAGATGCTGCGCGCGGCCCGGCGCGAATTGCTGGCGCAGGTCGCGGCCGATCCGGAGGGCGAACTGGCGGCCGCGCTCGGCCTGCTCGCCCGGCACGCGGCGCAGGACACTTTTGAGGCCATGATCCAGGAGGCGCTGCGCCAGCGCGCGCTGTTCAGCGATTCAGACGGACGCGCCCGCGACGCCGCACATATGCGCGCCGGCATGGCGGCGTTTCTCGGCATCGCCGCGGAGCTGTCCTCCGATGCGGTGACGCAGGATTTCCGGCGCGACCTCGCCCGTATCAGCGGGCTGGACGGGCTGATCGCCACGCTCGACGCGGGCAGCCAGACGCGCAAACGCTACGCCGGCTCTCTGCGCGCCGTGCTCGCCGGGCAGGATGGCGGCGATCCGGTCTTGGCGTGTCGCAGCGGCCTGATCACAGACGAGGGCACGATCAACGCGAATATCCGCGGCGCGAAGGGATTGGCGCTGCCCGATGAGCTGATGGCCGTGCTGGAGGACCTCGCCGGGGTGGTGCTCGCCGCCTGCAACCGGCTCGCTGCCATCGCCATCCGCGACCGCAGCCATGCGCTGGCTCTGCTGGTGACGCGGATGCTCGCCTCCTATCGCCGCCAGAAGAGCCAGCGCTCGCTGCTGGACTATGACGACCTGATCGCGAAGACTCGCTCGCTGCTGTCGCGGGTCGAGGCGGCCTGGGTGCTCTACAAGCTCGACGCCGGCATCGACCACATCCTGCTCGACGAGGCGCAGGACACCAGCGACGCGCAATGGGCGATTTTGGGCGCGCTCGCCGCCGAGTTCACCAGCGGGCTCGGCGCGCGAAAGGAAACCGGCAAGCCGCGCACGCTCTTCGTCGTCGGCGACGAGAAGCAGTCGATCTACGGCTTTCAGGGCGCGGCGCCCGCCGCCTTCGCGCAGGAGCGGCGGCGGCTCGGCCGCGCCATCGCGGAGGCCGGCGAAGATTTCGCCGCCGTCAGCCTCAACACCTCCTTCCGCTCCACGCCGGACATCATGGCGGCGGTGGACGCCGTCTTCGCCCTGCCCGACCATGCGCGCGGGCTGGTCTTCGACGGCGCCGCCACGCCGGAGCCGCACGACACGGTGCGCCGGGGCGATTCGGGCTGCGTCGATCTCTGGCCGCTCGCCATCGACGATGCGCGCGAGCCGCCCGACGCCTGGACCGCGCCGGTGGACGCCACGCAGAAGCGCAGCGCGGTGGCCAAGCTCGCCGCCCGCATCGCGGCCGTGCTGGCGCGCTGGAAGCAGGCCGGCCGCGACGATCGCGGCCAGCCCTTCGCGCCCGGCGACGTGATGATCCTGCTGCGGAATCGCGGACCCCTGTTCGAGCAGATCGTCAAGGCGCTGAAGGATGAGGGCGTGCCCGTCACCGGCCGCGACCGGCTCTCGCTCGCGGACCACCCTGCGGTCGAGGATTTGCTGGCGCTGGGTCAGGCGCTTCTGCTGCGCGACGACGATCTGACGCTCGCCATCGCGCTGAAGACGCCGCTGATCGGGCTCGATGACGACGACCTGATGCGGCTCGCGCCCGAGCGGCCGGGTTCGCTGCGCGAGGCGTTGCGCCGGGCCGGTGAAACCGAGCCGCGCTACGCCGCCGTCGAGAGCAGGCTGACCGGACTGGCGTCGGAGGCGGCGCGCTGCGGGCCGTTCCGTTTTTTCGCCGATCTGCTGGGCGCGGGCGGCGGCCGCAATCTGGCGCTGGCCCGGCTCGGCGCGGAAGCCGGCGACGCGCTCGACGCCTTCCTCAACGCCGCGCTCGATCATGAGCGGCGATATGGTCCTTCGCTGGCGGCCTTCCTGCGTCATATCGAAGGCACGGCCGCGGATGTGAAGCGCGATCTCTCGTCGAGCGCCGGCGAAGTCCGGGTCATGACCGTGCATGGCGCCAAGGGGCTCGAGGCCAGGATCGTGATCCTCGCCGATCTCGCGCCCCGGCCGGGCGCCAAGCGGCTGCCCAAGCTGCTGGTGGTCAAGCCGCCGCGTGGCGGGTCCGTGCCGCTCTGGACGCCGTCCTCCGCCGACGATGCCGAAGCGACCGCGGCCGCCAAGGCTGACGTAATCGCCGCGATGGTCGAGGAGCATCACCGCCTGCTCTATGTCGCGCTGACCCGGGCCGAGGACCGGCTCATCGTCTGCGCGGCGCAGGCCAGGGGCGAGGCTCCGGAGGACTCGTGGTATCGGATGGTCGAGGCGGGGCTATCGGCCTCGGGGCCCGGCCTGCATCCCGCGCCTGCCCCTGACGGCGACGGCGAAATCGCCCGCTTCATGGTCTCGCAGCCGGGACCGGTCGATGAGCCGGACGGGGCGTCCGATGTGCCTGAGCTTCCCGCGCCCGACTGGCTGCGCCGGCCTGCCCCGCGCGAGGCCGAGCCGGCCCCGCCGCTGAAACCCTCCAGCGCGCTGTCGGCCGCCGACGCCGATGCGCGCCCCAATGACGGGCCGTTTCTCGCCGAGGCGGCCGCGGCAGGCCGTCTGGCGCATCTCCTGCTGCAGGTGCTGCCGGACGTCCCGGCCGCCCGCCGCTCCGACGTGGCGCGCTCGCTTGCGGCCGCGCGCGGCAAGGCGGTGAGTTCGGAGAGACGGGACCGTATCGTCGAAGAGGCGCTTGGCCTGCTGGCGCAGCCGGCGCTCGCGGCGCTGTTCGCCGAGGGCTCGCTCGCCGAAGCGCCTCTCGCCGGCGAGATCGTCCTGCCGGATGGCCGGCGGCGCGCCGTCTCGGGTCAGATCGACCGGCTCGCAGTGACGGGAGACGCCGTGCTGATCGCCGATTTCAAGACCGCCGCCCGCCCGCCGGCCGGCGCCGGGGACATTCCGCCCGCGACGCTCGCCCAGCTCGCCGCCTATCGCGCGCTGGTCGGCGCGATCTATCCGGGCAAGACGGTGCGCGCGCTGGCGATCTATACAGCGACGCTGGCCTGCCTGGAGCCGGACGCCGCCGCGCTGGATGCGGCGCTTGCAGCGATGGCGGGTTAGCCGTGCAAGGATGTGGGGGCCATGCGCCTTGACCCCGATGATCGGCGTTCATAGCTTCGCCACCGAAGGCGACACGGTCGCCACCTCATTTGAAAGGCTGCAGGCCATGGCGACGGGCAAGGTGACGGATGCGAGCTTCGAGGTCGACGTCCTCAAATCGGCGGAGCCGGTCGTGGTCGATTTCTGGGCCGAATGGTGCGGCCCCTGCCGGATGATCGGCCCGGCTCTCGAGGAGATCGCCGACGAGATGGGCGGCAAGGTCAAGATCGTGAAGATGAATGTCGACGAGAACCAGGCGATCCCCGCCCAGTTCGGCATCCGCTCGATCCCGACCCTGATGCTGTTCAAGGACGGCAAGCTCGCCTCGCAGAAGGTCGGCGCGGCTCCCAAGAGCGATCTCTCGCGCTGGATCGCCGGCGCGGTTTGAGGGCCGCCCGCCACGAACAGGAAAGCCCGCCATCCGGAGGGATGGCGGGCTTTCTTTGTGTATGGCCATGCGGCTTGAACGCGCCGCTCAGGAGCCTTTTCGTTCAGGACTTGCGCGAGGAATCGATGCTGAACGCGCCGGCCCCGGCAAAGACGAGATAGAGGAAGACGAAGCAGTAGAGGATCGCCGCGTCGCCGCCGTTGAGGACCGGATAGACGCTGCGCGGGGCATGGGCGAGCCAGTAGGCGAAGGCCATCAGGCCCGACAGCACGAAGGCGACCGGGCGGGTCTGGAAGCCGACGAGAACCAGCGCTCCGCCGAAGAGCTCGAGCACGCCCGCCGTCCATGGCAGGGTGAACATGGCGGGCAGGCCGCTTGCGGGCGCGGCGGGGAAGCCGAGCAGCTTCTGCGTGCCATGGGCGATGAAGATCAGCGCCGTGACGATCCGCAGGATGCCGAGCATCTGCGGCTGGAAGCGGTCAAGCGAAGTGAAGGCGTTCATGATCGGGGTTCTTTCTCGATGAGTTTGGTCGGTGACGACCTGATCGGGCGCATCCCCCGATGCCGATTTTCGTCAGGTGATAGCCGTCTTGCCCCCTGCCCGGCAACAGGGCGCGCGCGGCAAGCGACGCTTGCGCGGATGCAACATCGCGCCGTTTCGCGCCATGGACCGCCGTCGATCGCTTAACCGCCCCTTAAAAGCGCCATGTTTCACTCCTGTCTGACGACAAGGCGAGTTTGCCGGTGAGATCGGCGACCGGGCTCAAGACGGAACAGAATGAACGACCGGGCAAGACGCGGCGAGCGGCGCGAGCCGTCCTTCGAGCGAGCGCGTGGCGAAAGCCGCGACGACGGCGACTTTCGCCTGTCCGCCGAGGACCGGCCGGGGCGCGGCTATCGCGCGCCGTCCCGCCAGGACGAGCGTCGCGATCCGCCCCGCCGCGACAGGCGCGGCGGCTCCGGCGGAGGCGGCCGCAGGCGAGGCCGCAGGGGCCGCTCCCTGCTCGGCGGCCTGTTCTACTGGACGATGGTGCTCGGGCTCTGGTGCGCCATCGGGCTCGGCGGGCTCGTCGCCTATCATGCGGCGCAATTGCCGCCGATCAACCAGCTCACCGTGCCCAAGCGCCCGCCCAACATCGCAATCCTCGCCGCCGACGGCACGTTGCTCGCCAATCGCGGCGAGACCGGCGGGCGCACCATCACCATCGGCGAGGTGCCGCCCTATCTGCCCAACGCGTTCATCGCGATCGAGGACCGGCGCTTCCATCAGCATTTCGGCATCGACCCGATCGGCCTGACCCGCGCCATGGTCAACAACCTGCGCCGCAGCGGCGGCGTGCAGGGCGGCTCGACCCTGACCCAGCAGCTCGCCAAGAACCTGTTCCTGACGCAGGAGCGCACCGCCGCGCGCAAGATCCAGGAGGCGATTCTGTCGCTCTGGCTGGAACGGACCTACTCCAAGGACCAGATCCTCGAACTTTATCTCAACCGCGTCTATTTCGGCTCGGGCGCCTATGGCGTCGAGGCCGCCGCCCAGCGTTACTTCAACAAGTCGGCCCGCTCGGTGACGATCGCCGAGGCCGCCATGCTGGCCGGTCTCGTGCAGGCGCCCTCGCGTCTCGCGCCCAACCGCAATCCCGAAGCGGCGGAAAAACGCGCCCAGCTCGTGATCGCCGCCATGGCCGATCAGGGGCTGATCTCGCCGGCCTCGGCCAAGACGGCGCTTGTCGCGCCCGCGGAGGCCACGGAACGCATCGGCGCGGGCTCGGTCAACTACGCCGCCGACTACGTCATGGACGTGCTCGACGATTTCATCGGCGCGGTCGATGGCGACGTCACAGTGCTGACCACGATCGACCCGAAACTGCAGGCGCTGGCCGAGACGACCCTGGTCGAGGCGCTGGCCGCGCAGGGCGGCAAGCTCAACATCGGCCAAGGCGCGGTCGTCTCGATGGCGCCCGACGGCGCGCTGCGCGCTTTGATCGGCGGCCGCGACTACACGAAAAGCCAGTTCAACCGCGCCACCGCCGCCAAGCGCCAGCCGGGTTCGGCCTTCAAGCCCTTCGTTTATCTGGCGGCGCTGGAGCAGGGCCTGACGCCGGCCACGATCCGCGACGATTCGCCCGTCACCATCAAGGGCTGGACGCCGGAGAACAACTCCCGGACCTATCGCGGTCCGGTGACGCTGCAGACGGCCTTCGCCCATTCGCTGAACACGATCGCCGTCAGGCTCAACCAGGAGGTCACGCCGCGCGAGAGCGTGCGGACCGCGCAGCGGCTCGGCATCTCGTCGGCGCTGCAGGCCAATCCGTCGCTGGCGCTGGGCACGTCGGAGGTCACGCCGATCGAGCTGACGACCGCCTACGCCACCTTCGCCAATGGCGGGCAGGGCGTGCTGCCCTATGTCATCCGCGAGGTGAAGACGCTGAGCGGCAAGGTCATCTACGCCCGCAAGGGCTCGGGCTTCGGCGCGGTCGTGCAGCCGCAGACGCTCTCGATGATGAACGCCATGTTCAACGAGGTCATGGCCAGCGGCACCGGCAGCAAGGTCAATCTTCCCGGCTGGGAGGTCGGCGGCAAATCGGGCACGACGCAGGATTTCCGGGACGCCTGGTTCGTCGGCTTCACGGCACGGCTGGTGACGGCGGTCTGGCTCGGCAATGACGACAACAGCCAGATGAAGCGCGTCTTCGGCAGCGGCCTGCCGGCCGAAATCTGGGGCAAGTATATGCGGGCGGCCCATGTCGGAGCGCAGCCCGCGCCGCTGCCGGGCGGGCTGTGGCGCAGCGGCCCGCGCTCGATCTTCGACAATGGCGCGCCGGTGGCGAGCGCGCGCCCGCCCGCCAGCACGCAGTCGGCCGACAGCGAGCGCGCCTGGGTGCCGCCGCCGCCGCAGGAGAAGAACCTGCTCGAGCGGCTGTTCGGCGGGTAGCTTTTACGGTTTCGCCGCGCGGATGCCGGCGCTCAGATGGAAGATCGCGAAGGCCGCGACGCCGAGCGCCGACATCACCAGCGGCATCGGCAGGGCGGACGCCCCCAACAGCGCGCCGACCAGAAGCCCGACGCAGGCCGAGAGCAGCATCTGGCACAAGCCGTTGAAGGATGAGGCCGCCCCGGCGCGCTCCGGAAACGGCATCATCGCCGAGGCTTGCGCCTGCGGCATGGTCAGCCCGACGCCGCAGGCATAGAGCGCCATCGGCACGGTGACGCCGAGATGTCCGCCGAAGCCGGTCGCGACGCAGGCGAGCATGATCAGCCCGCCGCCGGCGAGGCAGGCGACGCCGATAGCGATGACGCCGTCCATGCCGCGCCGCCCGACCAGACGCTGCGCGACGATCGTGCCCGCGATGAAGCCGAGCACGCCGAAGCTGAAGGACATCCCGTATGCGACCGGCGACAGGCCATGGATGCCGATCAGCACGAAGGACGAACCGGAGATGAAAGCGAACAGCCCGGCATAGGCGAGCCCCGTCAGGCAGACATAGACGCGGAAAGCGCGGTTTTGCAGCAGCACGCCGAACCCCCGGAAGATCGACAGGAAGGAGAGCGGCTGCGCCGAGCGGGCGCGCAGCGTCTCGGGCATCGCCGTGGCGATGACGCCGACCAGCGCCAGCGCGAACAGCAGCGAGGCGAAAAACGTCGAGCGCCAGCCGAAGGCGTCCTGCAGGATGCCGCCGAGGATGGGCGCGATGGCGGGCACCAGCCCCATGATCATGCCCATCCGGGCGAGTTCGCGCCCGGCGCGCGGACCTTCATAGAGATCGCGCGCCATGGCGCGGCCGAGCACGATCGGACCCGACGCTCCGAAGGCCTGCAGGGCGCGCGCCGCCGTCAGCGCCTCGATCGAGGGCGCGAACGCGCAGGCCAGCGTGGCGGCTATGAACAGCCCGAGTCCGATCAGCAGCACCGGCCGGCGGCCGATGCGATCGGAGATTGGACCCCAGACGATCTGCCCGCCGGCGAAGCCGAACAGGAAGACCGAAAGCGTCGCCTGCGCGCCGGCGACGTCGCTCTCCATCACCCGGGCGATCTCGGGCAGGGAGGGCAGGTAGAAGTCGGTCGAAAGCGGGCCGAGCGCCGTCAGCATGGCGAGGACGGCGGTCATCGCCAGCGTGTCGGGGCGGAGTTTCATCGGGGCGCGGCTCTGGCTCGGGTTATGCGGCTGATTAGGTGCGGCGGTACCGGGTGTCGAGCCTCACCCGAACCCGTGCAGTCCCGCGCCATTCCGCTTGAGCCAGGTCTCGGCCTCTTCCGTGCGCGGGCAAAGCCTGTGCGTCAGCGCCCAGAAGCGGTGGGAATGATTCATCTCCTTGAGATGGGCGACCTCATGGGCCGCGAGATAGTCCAGCACCAGCGGCGGGGCCAGAATCAGCCGCCACGAGAAGTTGAGGTGGCCCTTCGACGAACAGGAGCCCCAGCGGCTGGTCGTGTCGCGGATGGTGATCTTGCGCGCCGGGATGCCGAGCGTCGCGGTGTGGCGGGCGACGGCCGCCTCCAGATCGGCCAGCGCCTGCTTGCGAAAAAAGTCCTGGATGCGGCGCGGCACATGCGCCGCCTCGCCGGCGACCGCGATGATCGCCGCGCCGTCGCGGTCGGTCGTGGCGTGGGTGATGCCACGGACCCGCGACCAGTGGACGATCCGGTGCGGCTCGCCGCGAAAGGGAATGGTCTGTCCCGGCTCGAACGGCACCGATAGCGGCCTTTTGGCCACGCGCGCGGCGATCCAGCCGCCGTGCTTTTCCGCGAAAATCCGCCCCGCGCCGAAATCGGCGCGCTCGGGCAGGGTCAGGGTGATCTCGCCGGTCGCCTGCGAGACGCGCAGCGTCATCCGCCGCGCCGCCGCGCGCCGCCTGACCATGACCGGATAGAGCATCCCGGCATGGGGAACCTCGATCGCGTCGGGATCGGGCTTTCGCTTGAACAGGGAGAACCGCATCGCTTAGCGATGGTGCCGGATTCGCGGACGCTAAGGAAGGGCCTCAGCTCGCGATCTTCAGCGCCTTCCTGGCTTCCGTGGCGCTCTCCTCGCGGCGGCCCTTCGCGGCCTCCATGTCGAGGCTGACCATGAAGTCGGAGATGCGCGGCGCGATCTCGGAGCGGAAGCGCGAGCCGTTGAAGACGCCGTAATGGCCCACCGCCTTCTGCATGTAGTGGACGCGCATGTGGTCCGGGATGTTGACGCAGAGGTCGTGCGCGGCTTGCGTCTGGCCGACGCCGGAGATGTCGTCGTTCTCGCCCTCGACCGTCATCAGCGCGACGCGCCGGATGGCGGTAAGGTCCACCGGCTTGTCGCGATGCAGCATCGCGCCCTTGGGCATCGCGTGCTCGACGAAGACGGTCTCGACCGTCTGGAGGTAGAACTCCGCCGTCAGATCCATCACCGCGAGATATTCGTCGTAGAAGTCGCGGTGCTTCTCGGCCGAATCGCCATCGCCCCGGATCAGGTGCTTGAACATGTCGTAATGGGCGGTGACGTGCCGGTCGAGGTTCATCGCCATGAAGCCGGAAAGCTGCAGGAAGCCGGGATAGACCTCGCGGAAGCAGCCCGGATGCGGGAAGGGCACCCGCGTGATGCAATTGGCCTTGAACCAGTCGATGCCGCGGTCCATGGCGAGCTTGTTGACCTCGGTCGGCGAGCGGCGCGTGTCGATCGGCCCGCCCATCAGCGTCATCGAGCGCGGCGCGCAGGGGTCGCGTTCGGCCTCCATCCGGGCGATCGCCGCCAGCACCGGCACCGAGGGCTGGCAGACGGCCATGACATGGGTGTCGGGGCCGAGCGTCTGCAGCATGCCGATGACGTAGTCGATATAGTCGTCGAGGTCGAAGCGTCCGGCGCTCATCGGCACGAGGCGGGCATCGACCCAGTCGGTGATGTAGACCTCGTGGCCGGGCAGGAAGGCCTCGACGGTGCCGCGCAGCAGCGTGGCGTAATGGCCCGACATCGGCGCGACGAGCAGCACTTTCGGCTGCGGCTTGCGCCGCCTTTCGGTCTTGCGGTCGAAATAGACCAGCTTGCAGAAGGGCCGCTCCCAGACGACGCGCTCCTCGACCGCGACCTTGACGCCGTTGATCGTCGTCTCCGGCAGATCGAAGACCGGCTTGCCATAACGCCGCGTGGTGCGCTCGAACAACTCGCAGGAAGCCGCCATGCCGCGCCCGAACGGCGTGTAGGTCAGCGGATTGGCGGGGTTCCTGAAGGCGAGATGCATGGCGTCGGAGAGACCCCGCGCCGGGCCGACCATCATGTGAACCGCTTCATAGGCGTGATAGGCAAACGACATGGGGGCCCCATACATGCGATCACTGTCCTCGGCTGCGCGCCTCACGATCGATTGTGCGGCGCAACAGGGAACGCACCGTAGATCGTCTTTGTTCGCATTCAATCCAGCTAAAGACTAAGATTCCGCTGAGATGCCGATTTGCCACAGATTATTGCTCAGGGATTCGTCGCGGCATCGCGCCGGGGCTCCATCATGACCGCGTTCGACGCGCTGGAACCGCTTGCCACGCGCTCGGGCCGCCATCTGCGGCTCGACACGCTGGTCCGGCTGCGCTGGCTCGCCATTGCGGGGCAGAGCTTCGCCGTCGCCGGCGTGCATTTCGGGCTCGGCTTTTCGCTGCCCTTCGGCTGGTGCTTCGCCGCCATCGCCGTCTCGGCATGGCTCAATATCGCGCTCCGCATCCGCTTCCCGATGAGCCACCGCCTGCGCGAGGGCGCGGCGACCGCGCTGCTCGCCTTCGACGTGCTGCAGCTCGCGGCTCTGCTCTACCTGACCGGCGGGTTGCAGAACCCGTTCTCCGTTCTGTTTCTCGCGCCCGTCATGATTTCGGCGACGGCGCTGCCGCCGCGGCGAACGCTGCTGCTCGGCCTGCTCGCCATCGCGCTGGCGACCGCGCTGAATTTCGCGCATTGGCCGCTGCCCTGGGCCGGTGACCCACGCCCGTTCCTGCCGCCTTTCTACCAGGCGGGCACCTGGGTCGCGCTTGTGCTGGGCTTGAGCTTCACCGGCATCTATGCTTGGCGCGTCGCCAAGGAGGCGCGCGACCTTTCCGACGCGCTGACCGCGACGGAGCTCGTGCTGGCGCGCGAGCAGCATCTGTCGCAGCTCGACGGACTGGCGGCCGCCGCCGCCCATGAACTCGGCACCCCGCTCGCCACCATCGCGCTGGTCGCAAAGGAGCTCGAGCGGCTGAGCCCCCCCGAGGGCGAGATGGCCGAGGACATCGCGCTGCTGCGCGAGCAGGTCGGGCGCTGCCGCGGGATCCTGGGCAAGCTCGCCTCCCTGCAGGACGACGACGCCGGCCCACTCGACCAGTTGTCCCTGCGCCTGTTGATCGAGGAGGCGGCCGGGCCGCAGCGGCCCTTCGGCGTGCCCTTCGCGATCACGCTGACGGGGGAGAAGCCCGAGCCTGTCTGCCGCCGCAATCCCGGCATGATCTACGGACTCGGCAACATCGTCGACAACGCCGTCGACTTCGCGGCGACTAGCGTGACGATCGCGGCGCAGTGGAGCGACGCTCTCGTCACGCTGGTCATCGCCGATGACGGGCCGGGCTTCCCGCCCGACGTGCTGATGCGCGCGGGCGAGCCCTATCTGACGCGGCAGGCGCGCGAGGGCCGGGCCGGCGGCGGGCTGGGACTGGGGCTGTTCATCGCCAAGACCCTGCTGGAGCGCAGCGGGGCGGCGCTCGAATTCTCGAACCTGCCGCTGCCGGCGAGCGGCGCCGCGATCCGCATCGTCTGGCCTCGCCCGGTGTTCGAGTCCGATCTGCGCGAGCGGGGGACTACAAAGCCGGAAGCACCGGCACTACATGGGGTTAGCTGAGCCGAACCGACGTCGTGATGCGCGGACGGCGCATCCGCACCAGAATTCCGCGCGGCGCGCCCGGCGGTGGGAGTTTTCGATGCAAGACCTGCTGAGCAAGAAAGATCTGCTGAGCGAGCAAGAGCCGGGCGCGGCATCGCCCACCGACGCGGCGGACATGTCCCTGCTTCTCGTCGATGACGACAGGCCGTTCCTGACGCGGCTCGCCCGCGCCATGGAAAGCCGTGGCTATGCGGTCCGCACCGCCGAGAGCGTTCAGGCCGGCATCGCCGAGGTCGAATCCGCCGCGCCCGCCTTCGCGGTGATCGACCTGCGCCTCGCCGACGGCAACGGGCTCGACGTGATCGCGCGCCTGAAGGAGCGCCGGCCGGATGCGCGCGGCATCGTGCTGACCGGCTACGGCAACATCGCCACCGCCGTCAGCGCGGTGAAGCTCGGCGCCTTCGATTTCCTCGCCAAGCCGGCAGACGCCGACGAAATCCACTCCGCGCTGGCCGCCGCCCGCGATTCCCGGCCGCTGCCGCCGGAAAACCCGATGTCGGCCGACCGCGTCCGCTGGGAGCACATCCAGCGCGTCTACGAACTCTGCAACCGCAACGTCTCGGAGACGGCGCGGCGGCTCGGCATGCACCGGCGGACCCTTCAGCGGATATTGGCGAAGCGCGCGCCGCGCTAGGCGTTCGACCAGTCCGGATCCTCGCTCCCCGCAAGCCGCCCGGCCGCCAGTCGTGCAAAGGCGATCGTCAGCATCTTTCGCCGCGCCCCGCTGAGCGGATGGCGCGGCGGTTCGCGCAGCAGTTCGCCCCCATAAGCGTCGGCGACGATCAGGCCGACATCGTCGGGCAGGATTTCGCGTGGGAATTCCGGCGCGACCGCGAACAGGAAGCCGTCGCAATAGTCGCGGTAGTCGGGCCATTTGCCGTCGATGCGATAATCCTCGACGCCCGATTTCACCTCGATCACCAGCAATTCGCCCGAGGGCGAAAGCGCGACGATGTCGCCGCGCCGTCCATTGGCGAAGGTCATCTCCTTGACGACGGCGTAGCCGCGCGCCCGCAGATGCCGGCCCGCGCCCCGGCAGACGGCGCGGGTGATGTCGGGCCGGGTCGGCGGCGGGTTAAGGGTGGAATCGGCGAGCATTCCGACATGTTCACTCTTTGTCCGATGCGTTGCAAGTCATTGCATCAAGTCCGGCGTCGACAATCTCAAAGACCTCCCCTAGGCCTACGCGCCTTGTCGATGGTGCCGATGTCTTGCAATCCGTTCTCGCGCCCCTGCTGATCGTGGCCGTCGCAGCGCTGGCCGCAGCCCTGCTTTGCGTGGCGCTTCGCCCGCTGCTGGCGCGCTACGCACTGGCGCGGCCGAGCGCGCGCTCGAGCCATAGCGTGCCGACGCCGCAGGGCGGCGGCATCGCCGTGCTGGCTGGCGCGCTGCTGGCGCTTGGGCTTGCGCTGACTTTCGCGTCCCCGCCGGCCGAGGCGCGAAACGGTCTCATACTGGTGCTGGCGGCGGCTGTGCTGCTCGCCATCGTCGGGGCCTGGGACGACATCCGCCCGCTTTCGCCCGGCATCCGGCTTGGCCTGCAGGCGTTTTGCGTCGGCATCGTGCTGTTCCTCGCCGCGCCGGAGCTCAGGCTCTTCCCAGAAATGCTGCCGTTCGCCGTCGAGCGTGGGCTGGCGCTTCTGGCGGGCCTCTGGTTCGTCAATCTCGTCAACTTCATGGACGGCATCGACTGGATCACGGTCGCCGGCATCGTGCCGCTGAGCGGGGCGCTGGCTCTGGCGGGCGCTGCCGGCGTTCTCGATCCGGCGACGGGCTGGCTCGCGGCGGCCCTGTGCGGCGGCTTGCTCGGCTTTGCGCCCTTCAACAGGCCGGTGGCGCGGCTCTTCCTCGGCGATGTCGGCTCGCTGCCGATCGGCCTTCTGACGGCTTATCTGCTCTATAGGCTGGCCGGAACCGGCGCGCTGACGGCGGCCCTGCTGCTGCCGCTCTACCATGTCGGCGATTCCAGCATCACCCTGCTGCGCCGGCTCTGGCGACGGGAGAGGGTGTGGGAGGCGCATCGCAGCCATTTCTACCAGCAGGCGACGGTGAACGGCTTTGACGTCTCCGGGATCGTCGCGCGGGTCGCGCTGCTGAACCTCGGCCTCGTCGCGCTTGCCGCCCTCAGCCTGCGTTTCCCCGATGGCCGGGCGCAGCTCGCCTGTCTGCTGGCCGGCATCGTCCTGACCGCGCTCCTGCTGCGGCGCTTTTCGACGAGGCGTGAAGGCCTTGGCTGATCCCCTCGTCCTCGTCACGGGAGCCAGCGGCTTCATCGGTCCCCACCTCGTCGCAGGACTGCTGGCGGCGGGCTATCGCGTCCGCGTCGCGCAGCGGCGGGCCACGCCCGCGCCGGCCGGCGTCGAGACGGTCGTCACCGGCGATCTCGCGGAGCCGGTCGAGTGGACCGCCGCCCTCGAAGGCGTCGACCATGTCGTGCATCTGGCCGGGATCGCCCATGCAGGGCCGGGCCTGCCCGAGGCGCTCTACAGCCGCATCAACACGCAAGCGACGCTGGAACTGGCGCGGGCCGCGCAGGCCGCCGGCGTCACGCGCCTCGTCTACCTGTCCTCGATCAAGGCCCAGACGGCTGCGACCGGCGGCCCGCCCGCGACCGAAGCCGACCCGCCGCGGCCCGACCAGGCCTATGGCCGCTCCAAGCTCGCGGCCGAGCACGGGCTGGCCGAACTCGACATCGACTGGGTGTCCTTGCGTCCGGTGCTGGTCTACGGCCCCGGCGTCAAGGCCAACATGGCGGCGCTGCTGCGGCTGGCGCGGCTGCCGCTGCCGCTGCCGCTGGGCGCGCTGACCGCGCCGCGCTCGCTGCTGGCGGTCGAGAATCTGGTCGGGGCGATCCTGTTTTCGCTGACGCCGGCCTGCCCGTCGCGGCGCGCCTGCATCGTCGCCGATCCGGAGCCTATCGGCGTGGCCGGGATCGTCGCGGCGCTGCGCGAGGGCCTGGGCCGCTCTCCGGGCCTGTTCGCCGTGCCGCCTGCCATGCTTCGCGCGGCGGCGGCGCTGATGGGCCAGTCGCGGCGCTTCGATCTGCTGGCGGGCGGACTGGTCGCGCGCCCCGACGCCCTGCTCAGGGCTGGCTGGCGGCCGCGGGTCGGGACGGCGGCTGCGCTGGCGCGTCTTGCGGTGTCTGCTGGCGGAACTTGAAATCCGGAATCGCCTCGTCGAGCACCGCCTCGGCCATGCCCCGGTCATCGGCCTTGACGGCCGCATCGAGCCGGCCGAGCCAGCCCTGCATGCGCGGACGTCCGGCGAAGATCGGCTTGGCCGCCATCACGCCGTCGAGGCCGGTCTCGGCCATCGGCTCGTCGCGCGCGAACAGGATCTCGTTCAGGCGCTCGCCCGGCCTGACGCCGGAGACGACGATCTCGATGTCGAGCCCGGGCTCGTAGCCGGCGAGCCGGATCATCCGCTCGGCCAGGTCCAAGATCCTCACCGGCTGGCCCATCTTGAGGACGTAGACGGCGGCGCGTTCTGCTTCGGGCCCGTCGGCCCGAGTGCTCGCATTGGCGTGGGACGCTGCCGTCAGCACGAGGTCGCATGCCTCGCGGATGGTCATGAAATAGCGGATCATGTCGGGGCTGGTCACGGTCACCGGCCCGCCGCGCTCGATCTGCGCCTTGAACTTCGGCACCACCGAGCCTGCCGAGCCGAGCACATTGCCGAAGCGCACCGCGACCAGCCGCATGCCGGACGCCGCCGCGACGAACTCGGCATCGCGCGACTGGGCATACATCTCGGCGAAGCGCTTGGTCGCGCCCAGCATCGAGACGGGTTCGATCGCCTTGTCGGTCGAGATCATCACGAAGATCTTGGCGTTGGCCGCGATCGCCGCATCGGTGACGTTCACCGAGCCGAAGATGTTGGTCTTGACGCCCTCGGCCCAGTCGGCCTCCAGATAGGGCACATGCTTGAGCGCGGCCGCATGGATGACGATGTCTGGCGCAAACGCCATGAAGAGCTGCGTGATCCGGGCCCGGTCGCGCACGTCCGCGAGCGCGCCGGAAACCTTGGCGTCATGCTCGTGGATCGAAAGCTCCTCGGTGATCTTGAACAGCGCCGGCTCCGAACTCTCGACGACCAGAAGCTCGCTCGCGCCGAAGGCGGCGCAGCGCAGGCAGATCTCGGAGCCGATCGAGCCGCCGCCGCCGGTGACGACGACGCGCTTGCCCTTGAGGAAATGCCCGAGCCGCTCGCGGTCGATCCTGACCGAGGGGCGCACCAGCAGATCCTCGATCTCGAGCGGCGCGATCTCGGTGTCGCGCACGCCTTCGCCCAGCGTGTCGATCCGCGAGATCGGCAGAGCGAGCTTGCGCGTGCGCGCCAGCCAGAGTTCCGGCTGCGCCTCGGGCGTCAGCGCGCTCGGCGTCGCCACGATGCGGCGGAAATCCTCCCCGCGCGCGGCGGCGTCCTGCACGATCGTTTCGATCTCGCCCAGCAGGCCGAGCACCGGCACGCCCCGGATCGACTGGCGCAGATCGTCCGGGCGCGGCGACAGGATTCCGGCCGGGCGCATCTTTCGCATGGCCCCGGCTTCCATGGCGCGGATCACCATCTCGACCTCGACGCCGCGTCCCAGGATCAGCGCCGGCAGAGAGGCCTCGCGCACGGCGAGGTGGCGCGTGCGCGAGAACTTGAAATAGCGATAGGCCAGCCGCGGTCCGCCGAGCAGCGCGATCTGCAGCATCCAGTAAAGCGCGATCGAGATCTTGCCGAAGTAGAAGGCGCCGTAGAAATTCGGCGAGACCAGCACATAGTCGACGACAAGCAGGCTCAGCGACAGCACCGTCACCGCCTTGACGATGTTCGACAGGTCAGGCAGCGAGGCGAAGCGCCATTTCGAGCGGTAAAGCGAAAAGAACCAGTAGACGATGCCGGCATAGGCGACGAAAGCTGGCAGGAACTGCGGCAGGTAGCGCATGTGCTGGTCAAGCTGCCAGCCTTCGAAGCGGATCACGAAGACGAGCCAGATCGCCAGCGCCGTCGCCACGAGATCATGGACGACGACGGCGAGCTTTTTGAGGTCCTGCTTGGAGAAATGGGCCATGTCAGGCGGGGTATCCCGCCCCGCAGCCGGCTTGTCAACGCAAGCCGGCGGGCTCACGGGCGCTCGCGCAGCAGCCCCGCCATCAGGAAATCGATCATCTCGCCGATCGTCGGTCCCGGCATGCGCTCGCATTGCGTCATCAGCAGCGGATGGTGGAAGCGCATCATCGCGGTGCGGATGCAGCGCGTCGCCGCGACCGGATCGATGGCCCGGAACTCGCCGGTCTCGACGCCCTGCGCCACGACGCGGCGCAGCACCGCGTCGAAGCGCTCGATATGGCCGATGATCGCGTCCCAGCTCTCCTCCATCGCGGCGCAGACCATCTCCTGCATCCGCACCTGGTCGGCGAAGCGCGCCTCGTTGATCCGGTTGGCGGCCAGCAGCATCTCGCGCAGGCGCGATGCGGCCGTGCCTTCCGCGTCCGCGATGCCGCGCAGCACGGTCTCCAACTCGCCCTTGTAGCGCGCCAGCACCGCCTCGTTGATCGCTTTCTTGGAATCGAAGAAGCGATAGACATTGGCCGGCGACATCCGCAGCGACTTGGCGATGTCGGCGACAGTGGTCTTCTGGTAGCCGATCTCGCGGAAATGGCGCTCGGCCGCATCGACGATGCTGAGCCGCGTATCGCGCTCCGGATGGCTCAAGGCGGCCCGTCCTCAATGCTGATGGGATCAGGAATAACGTGTTATGACGAATTTCGTCATTCGTCAATAATGTTTGCGATCAGGGACTTATGTCAAAAGACATAAAATCCTTCCGTCACGCAACGGCATGCCGCCGCGCCAGCGCCAGGATTGCATCGACATCGAGATGCCGCGCGAGATGCTCCGCCAGACGATCGAGCGTCGTCTCGACATCGGCCTCGTAGTTCAGTGTAGAGCCGACCGGTCTACCCGCGATGCTGCTCAACCAGGCCGTCCGCACGGCGTCCGACGAAAAGACGCCGTGAAGATAGGTGCCGACGACGCGTCCGTCGCCACTGGTCGCTCCGTCGCTGCGCCCCGCGATCCGGAACGGCGCGCGCGCGGTGTCTGGCCCTTGCGTCGCGCCGAGATGGATTTCGTAGGCGCGGCCTGAAGCGTCGCTCGCCTCGTGCCGGAATTCGACCTCGCGCACGGTCTTTTCCGGAGACAGCACCGTCTCGACATCGAGCAGGCCGAGGCCCGTGGCTTCGCCGGCCGGCCCCTCGAGCCCGAGTGGATCGCGCACGATCCGGCCGAGCAACTGGTAGCCGCCGCACAGTCCCAGCACATGCCCGCCGCGCCGGCGATGGCTGAGGATGTCGATGTCCCAGCCCTCGGCGCGCAGCACGGCGAGATCGCGCATCGTCGTCTTCGAGCCGGGCAGGATGATCAGGTCTGCGTCGCCGGGCAGCGCCTGCCCGCGCGTGACGAGCCTGAGATCGACGTCGTCCTCGCGCTTCAGCGGGTCGAGATCGTCGAAATTGGCGATGCCCGGCAGCACCGGCACGGCGATCCTGAGCATCGCGTTCGGTTTGCGCTCGCCGGACCGCAGATCGAGCCCGTCCTCGGCCGGCAGCCGGGCGGCGTCCGCGAACCAGGGCACGACGCCGAAGCAGGGCCAGCCCGTGGCGGCGCGGATCGTCTCGACGCCGGGCGCGAACAGCGACACGTCGCCGCGAAAGCGGTTGATCGCAAACCCCGAGATCATGGCGCGGTCGGCCGCGTCGAGCACGGCGTGGGTTCCGACCAGACTCGCGATCACGCCGCCACGGTCGATATCGCCGATCAGAATCGCCGGCACGCCGGCGGCCCGCGCGAAGCCGAGATTGGCGATGTCGCGCGCGCGCAGGTTCGTTTCTGCCGGCGAGCCCGCTCCTTCGACGATGACGAGGTCCGCGCCCGCGCCGAGCCGCGTGAAGCTCTCCAGCACGTTTGGCAGGAAATCGCCGCGCCGCGCATAATCGCCCGAGGCGAGATGGCCGGCGACACGGCCCTGCAGCACGATCTGGCTGCCGGTTTCGCTCTCGGGCTTGAGCAGCACCGGGTTCATGTCGGCATGGGGCGCGATGCGCGCCGCGCGCGCCTGCAGCGCCTGCGCCCGGCCGATTTCGCCGCCGGGCGTGGCGGCGGCGTTGTTGGACATGTTTTGCGGCTTGAACGGCCTGATCCGAAGGCCGCGATCGGCGAAGAGCCGGCACAGGCCGGCCACGATCAGCGACTTTCCGACATTGGAGCCGGTGCCGAGAATCATCACCGCAGGTGCGCGCGAGGGGGTCAGCGAAGTCATCGCGCCTTGCTTAGGCAAGCGTCGCGAGGCGGGCAAGCAGCGCCTGCTGGCGCATAGGCGAGAGACGCTGCTGACAGAGAGGGTCACCGGTTCACGCCAATATCCCGCAGCGTCAAAGGGGCGAAGCCGCCGCGGGGGCCCGTCGTGAACCGGCAGAACCAGATAAGCATTGATCTCTGATGAATGTCAACATTCATCATTCGATATTTCGTATCGCTTTGTTTCCGGTCTGGATGGATGCGCGGGTGGCCGTCCCATGCTAGAGCGACTGCCGCTTTCCCGCCGCCAGCCTTGATCACCGCGATGAACCCGATCTTCTCGTCACTCCAGACCAGCGTTTTCGAGGTGATGTCGCGGCTCGCCCGCGAAACCGGCGCGGTCAATCTCGGCCAGGGCTTTCCCGACGATCCCGGCCCCGAGGATGTCAGGCGCAAGGCGGCCGACGCCGTGATCAACGGCTGGAACCAGTATCCGCCGATGATGGGCTTAGCTGAACTGCGCCAGGCGACGGCCGCGCATTTCAGGCGCTGGCAGGGACTCGATCTCGATCCCGAGGGCGAGATCATGGTGACCTCCGGCGCGACCGAGGCGATCGCCGGCGCTTTGATGGCGCTGATCACGCCGGGCGACGAGGTCGTGCTGTTCGAGCCGATGTACGACGCCTATCTCCCGCTCGTGCTGCGCGCCGGCGGCGTGCCGAAATTCGTGACGCTGACGCCGCCGGCCTTCGGGCTGTCGGAGGCCGCGCTGGCGCGGGCATTTTCGCCAAGGACCAGGGTCGTCCTGTTCAACAACCCGCTGAACCCGACCGCGACGATCTTCAGCGACGCCGATCTCGATTTGCTGGCATCGTTCTGCGTGAAGCATGACGCGGTCGCGATCTGCGACGAGGTCTGGGAGCATGTCGTCTTCGACGGCGCCCGCCATGTCCCGATGATGAGCCGGCCCGGCATGCGCGAGCGCACGGTCAAGATTTCCTCGGCCGGCAAGATCTTCTCGCTGACCGGCTGGAAGGTCGGGCTCGTCATGGCCTCGGCCCCGCTGATGAAGGTGCTGTCGAAGGCGCACCAGTACATCACCTTCACCACCCCGCCGAACCTGCAGGCCGCCGTCGCCTATGGGCTGGGCAAGGACGATGCCTATTTCGAGGGGATGCGGGCCGATTTCCAGCGCTCGCGCGATCGCTTCGCCGGGGGCCTGCGCGATCTCGGCTACAGCGTGCTGCCGAGCGTCGGCACCTATTTCCTCAATGTGGACATCGCCCCGCTGGCCGAGAGCGACGACGTCGACTTCTGCCGGCGGCTGGTGACCGAGAGCGGCGTCGCCGCGATCCCGGTCAGCGCCTTTTACGCGCAGGGAGCCGTGAAGACCGTGGTGCGGTTCTGCTTCGCCAAGCACGACGCGACGCTGGACGCGGCGCTGGAGCGGCTCGCTGTCCGCAAGCGTGCCGCCTGACGGGGTTCAGCGGGCCTTCCGGGATTCAGCGGGCCTTCATTGCGCCGAGCCGCGCGCTGGCCTCGACGAGATGCTTCTGCAGCGTCGCCGCATTGGCTGGAAATCCGCTGGCGCGCATCGCCTCGATCGCCGCCATCACCAGCGTCAGCCCCTGCTGCGCCAGGCCCATGTCCTTCTGCCGCTCGGCGAGCTTCAGCGTCGCGAAACCCTGATTGGCCGAACTCGTCGCCCAGAGCAGCGGTTGCGTCTCGCGCCGGCGTTCCTCCAGCGCCAGCCCGAAGGCGGCGATCGCCTCCTCCAGCACCACCGGCTCGCTGTAGCGCTCGCCCATGGCGCGCAGCACCTGGCCCATCTCGTCCTGCAGGGCGGCCCAGCGCAGCGGCTCGCCCGCGCGCTCGACCGTCGCCGAGATCCGGTTGAAGCTGTTGAAGGCGCGCTCCAGCAGGGCGAGATCGCCGCGTCGCCCGCCGAGCACGGCCCGGGCGCGGGCTATTGCGAATTCGAGTTCGATCCAGCCCGGTCCGTCGAGATCCCGATTCCAGGCCGCGAGCGCGGCCGCCAGCGCCGTCACGGCCTCCTCGAGCAGATCCTCGTCCTGACCCGATTCGCCTACGGCCAGCGCCAGAAGACCGAAACTCCCCTGCAATCCCCGCCACAGACCGGGCGCGTCTTCCCGGCGCAGATCCTCCAGCCCGGCCCGGCAGGCCGCCAGCGCCTCCGCCCGCATGCCGCCATCGCCGGTGAGGTCCGCCAGCCGCGCCAGCGCATCGGCCAGCGCTGCCTGCGCGGCGGCGTAGGCGACCGGTTCGACGAGGCCGTCGAGGCCGTCGATCAGCCGTCGGGCCTGGGCGACGGCGGCGTCGAAACCGTCGCGGCCGCCAAAATCGATGCTGATCCGCGCCAGGGCGTCGACCTGCGCGACCGCAAGCTCGCGGCTCCGGGGCAGATCGGCCAGGCCCATCAGCGCGGAGGCTTCGCTGTAGCGCTGCGCCGCTTCTTGGTAGCCTTCGGGCGCGGTTCTCAGGAAACTCGTCGCCGCGCGATCCGCGCGGAGTTCGGCCGCGGCCTGCCGGCGCTCGGCCGACAATGCCGCGAGGTTGGCGAGGTCGCCGAGCAGCGCCAGTTCGCGTTGGGCGAGCGCCTTGTCGAGGTCTCCAAAGCGACCGGCGTCGAGCGCCGCCGTTGCGGCGGCGCGACGGCGACTTTCGGTTTCGTCGGCGCTGTGGGCGTTCAGCCGGGCGCGCAGGGCCAGAAAATCATCGGCCTTGCGCTCCAGCAAAGCTTTCAGCGCGTCCGGCGGCAATGCCGTCGATCGTTTGACGACATCGGACATCATGGCGAGCAGGGCCGTCGCCGATACGCCGCGCCGGCGCGCCGTTTCGGCGATCAGCGTCGCAAAGCTGTCCGGATTCGTCACGCCGCCACCCACCCTGAGCGCCCGCATCGGCTGTCGCGGCCAATCACCTGGCGGCGATGACCGCGATCTCGACCGTGAACTGCGGCGCGGCGAGCTTCGCCTCGACCGTGGCGCGGCCGGGCGTCGCGCCGGCGACGACCCATGTGTCCCAGACGCCGTTCATCTCGGCGAAAGTCGACATGTCGGAAAGCCAGATATTGACCATCAGCAGCCTGGTCTTGTCGGTGCCGGCCTCGGCCAGCAGGCCGTCGATGATGCCCAGGATTTCGCTGGTCTGCTCGGCGACGCTCTTGCCGGCGGCCTTGTCGCAGACCTGGCCGGCCAGGTAGACCGTGTCGCCATGGACGACGGCCTTGGACATGCGGGGGCCGGGCTGAATGCGCTGGATGCTCATCGTCTTGATCTCCTGAAAGCGGGTGTTGCTGGTAGCCCGGCGGGCGCGGTTGAGCAAATGGCCGAGCCTCAACGTCAGGCTGCAGCGGGGCGGATGCAGGGATGGCGTGCTTCAGGCGAGCGTCGCCCAGCCGGCCCAGAGCGCGCCGTAGCGGGCGGCCTTGCCGGCGAAGACCAGCGCGACGAAGCGTCCGAGAGGGTAGTTCAGCGTGCCGGCGACGAACGTCAGCGGATCGCCTCCGACCGGCAGCCAGGCGAAGAGCAGCGAAGGCCAGCCGAAGCGCTCGAACCAGCCCTGCGCCTTGACGAGCCGGACGGGATCGGGCCGCAGACGCGCCGGCAGGCGCTGGACGCCATGGCTGGCGATCAGACGGCCGAGCAGCCAGTTGACGACGGATCCGGCGGTGTTCGCGATACTCGCCACGAGGAACAGCGCCAGCGGATCGACGGTCTTCGCCGCCAGCAGTCCGACGAAGACGATCTCCGATTGCGCCGGCAGCAGCGTCGCGGCGACGAACGCCGCGCCCGCCATGCCGAAGAGCGACCACAGCGCCTCCATCATCGCGGGCCGGCAGCGCGTGGGTGGGAGATCGCCAACATCGTCACAGGGTCTGGCGGCGCGTCAGCAGAGTCGGTACTCGCATGAACCGGGGCGGAAATCGGGCGTTGCGTCCTGCGTAGCCGGAGGATCACGATGTCGCCACCCGAAATCTATCAGCTCGTCTATCTGTCGACCTACAGCGCGGCGCGTGTCGACAACGGCCTGCAGGCCCTGCGCGCCATCCTGAAGTCGTCGAAGCGCAACAACGACGCGGCGCGGGTCACGGGCTATCTCATCTTCGACGGGACCAATTTCGTTCAGATCCTGGAAGGCGCCAGGGCCGATGTCGAGTCCGTCTATGAGCGCATCGGCCGCGACAAGCGCCATCATCGACTTAAGGTCATCGGCGAGACCACGACCACGCGGCGCGATTTTCCGACCTGGATCATGGGCGGGTATCTGCGCTCGCCCCAGGAAGCGGCGATCTTCGCCCATCATGGGATACAAGGCGATCTCGCACAGGCCGAACTGACGGTGGGCAGGGTCGCCGCCCTGGCGAAGGACCTCGCGACCGCTCGATCCGGAACGCCCGGATAGCGCGTCCTCAAGAGCCGGCGTTTCCGCGCGCCTCCTACAGCCTTCTCAGCGCGACCTGCTGGATGCGGTGGCTCGCGCCCTTGGTCAGGATCAGGCTGGCGCGCTGCCGCGTCGGCAGGATGTTCTCCTGCAGATTGGGCAGGTTGATCCCGGTCCACAGGCCCTCCGCGATCGAGAGCGCCTCGTCCTCGGCGATCTCGGCATATTTGCGGAAGAAGGAGCGCGGATCGCGGAAGGCGGTCTGGCGCAGCGTCATGAAGCGGTTGACGTACCAGCGGTGCAGGTCGTTCTCGTCGGCGTCGAGATAGACCGAGAAGTCGAAATAATCCGAGACGAAGGGGATCACCGTGCCGTCCTTCGGCATCCGGCTCGGCTGGAGAACGTTCAGCCCTTCGAGGATCAGGATGTCGGGCCGCTCGACCGTGACCTCGCCGCCCGGCACCACGTCATAGACCAGATGCGAATAGACCGGCGCCGAGACAGCCTTCCTGCCGGCCTTGATGTCGGACAGGAAGCGCAGGATCGCGGAGCCGTCATAGCTCTCGGGGAAACCCTTGCGCTGCATCAGCCCGCGCCGCTCCAGTTCGGCGTTCGGCAAAAGGAAGCCGTCCGTGGTGACGAGCTCGACTTTTGGCGTGTTCGGCCAGCGCGACAGCAGCGCCTTCAGCACGCGCGCCGTGGTCGACTTGCCGACGGCGACCGAGCCCGCGACCCCGATGATATAGGGCACCTTGACTTCCGCCTCGGCCATCAGGAAGCGCTGCGTCGCCTTGAACAGCCCTTGGGTTGCGGCGACGTAAAGCGACAGCAGCCGCGACAGCGGCAGATAGATCGCCACGATCTCGTCGAGCGAGATCGGGTCGTTGAGCGATTGCAGCTTGATCAGGTCGTCGACCGACAGCGTCAGCGGCGTATCGGCGCGCAGATGCGCCCACTCGTCGCGCGAGAAGGTGCGGTAGGGCGAGCCGAGATCGGGATCGGCCGGTGCGGGGATCAGGCGCTGGTCCATGGCGTGACCCGCATTCCAGGCTTCGAGGTTCAACGCGGAATCTTCTCCGGATTCAGCCCGGCCGGGAGGCTTTTTCGACGAGGCCGGACTTTGCAGTGCGAGCCTCAAGCTGGCTCAACACGTCTTGCAATGCAACATCGCGCGACTTGAGCACGACCAACAGATGATAGATCAGGTCGGCGCTTTCGGCGATCAGCTCGGCCCGGTCTCCCCTGACGGCGGCGATGACGGCCTCGACCGCCTCCTCGCCGAGTTTTTTGGCGCAGCGCTCAGGGCCGGCCGCGATGAGCTTCGCTGTCCAGGATTCGTCGGGTGAGGCCTTGGCGCGCTCGGCGATGCGGGTTTCGAGATCGGCGAGGGTGAAACTGGTCATCGCTCAGGCCAGCCGCATCGCCAGGCCCGCAGCCGCCATATGCGCCTTGGCCTGCGGGATGGTGTAGGTTCCGAAATGGAAGATCGAGGCCGCGAGCACCGCGCTCGCATGGCCTTCGCTGACGCCCTCGACGAGATGATCGAGCGTGCCGACCCCGCCCGACGCCACCACGGGAATCGAAACCGCATCCGCGACGCGCCGGGTCAAGGCGAGGTCGAAGCCGGTCTTGGCCCCGTCGCGATCCATCGAGGTCAGCAGGATCTCGCCCGCGCCCAGGCTCGCGACCTCGCGCGCATAGGCAACCGCGTCGAGGCCGGTGGCGTTGCGCCCGCCATGGGTGAAGACCTCCCAGCGCTGGGCTGAAACCTGCTTGGCGTCGATAGCCACGACGATGCATTGCGCGCCGAATTTCTCCGCCGCCTCGCGCACGAATTCGCGGCGATGCACGGCGGCCGTCATGATCGAGGCCTTGTCGGCCCCCGCCAGCAGCAGCCTGCGGATGTCCTCGACCGTCCGCACCCCGCCGCCGACCGTCAACGGCATGAAGCAGGCCTCGGCAGTCCGGCTGACGATGTCGAACAGGATGCCGCGGTCCTCGTGGCTCGCGGTGATGTCGAGAAAACACAGCTCGTCCGCGCCGGACGCGTCATAGGCCTTGGCCGCCTCGACCGGATCGCCGGCATCGACCAGATCGACGAAGTTGACGCCCTTGACGACACGTCCGTCCTTGACGTCGAGGCAGGGGATGATGCGGGTTTTGAGGGTCATGCGGAACGATCAATCGAGATCGAATGGACGCATAAGCATCTCGTCGGGACCGTAGGAGCATTCCTGCGGGAATGTGGACGTCTTCAGCCCGGTCTCAGTCGCAGCCTCGACCCTGGCCTCGCGATATGCTCTGGAAATTGCTTCTTCGGTCCGCGCACTCAAGCTAGGGCTCTCCGCCAAAATCCCCTCGATCCGAATTCGCTGAACGTTGATCGAGCCGAGCCAACTGCGTGTTCGCTTCTCCGGCTGATAGTCCCACTTCAGCATGTGAAGCAACAGCACACGGTAGGCGCTGGCATAGGCGCGAAACTCAGAGCGGCCCAAATCTCCGATCTCCTCGGCAAGATTGACGAGGTCGAGCTGACCGACCTGTCCGGCATCCAGCAACGCTGCCTGCTCGCTCGCCCAAGCGTGGAAGTCCCTCTCGTAAAGGGATGGAGCGTCGGTGCTTCGCGGTATGAGTTTCGCAATCGTCATCAGACAGTATCTATCACAAAGCCGGGCGGTCGTCAGCGCCCGTCCGCCAGCCGCGCCAGCGCCTGTGCCGGGTCGATCCGCCCGTCATAAAGCGCCCGCCCCGTGATCGCGCCCTCCAGGATCGCGGCGTCGGGCGCGCAGAGCCGCTCGATGTCGGCCATGGAGGCGAGGCCGCCCGACGCGATCACCGGAATCGTCAGGGCGTTCGCCAGCGCGATCGTGCCGTCCCAGTTGACGCCCTGTAGCATCCCGTCGCGGGCGATGTCGGTGTAGACGATGGCCGAGACGCCGGCGTCCTCGAAGCGCCGTCCGAGATCGTCGGCGGCGAGCGCCGAGGTCTCGGCCCACCCCTCCACCGCGACGAAGCCGTCGCGCGCATCGATGCCGACGGCCACCTTGCCGGGAAAGGCTTTCGCCGCGTCGCGCACGAAGCCCGGATCGCGCACGGCGGCCGTGCCGATGATGACGCGCGCAATGCCTTTCTCCAGCCAGCCCGCCACCGTCTTCATGTCGCGGATGCCGCCGCCGAGTTGCACCGGAAAGGCGACCCTGGCCAGAATCGCCTCGACGGCGGCCGCGTTCATCGGCTTGCCGGCAAAGGCGCCGTCGAGATCGACGACATGCAGCCACTGGAAGCCCTGTGCCTCGAAGGCCGCGCCCTGAGCGGCCGGGTCGTCGTTGAACACGGTCGCGCGGTGCATGTCGCCCTGCCGCAGGCGCACGCACTGGCCGTTCTTCAAGTCGATCGCTGGGAAGAGAATCACGGCGTCCAGCCCAGGAAATTGGCGATCAGCTTCAGGCCGAGCGTCTGGCTCTTCTCGGGGTGGAACTGCGTGCCGGCGATGTTGTCGCGCGCCACCATGGCGGTGACCGGCCCGCCATGGTCGGTGACGGCGAGCGCGTCTTCGCCGCGCTCAGGCGTCAACGCATAGGAATGGACGAAATAGGCGTGCAGCCCCTGCGGCCCGGTCTCGATGCCGTCGAGCAGGGGATGGTCGTCCTGCCTGTGTAGCGTGTTCCAGCCCATATGGGGGATTTTGAGGGCATCATCGTTGGGCGCGATCGGCGCGACGTCTCCGGGAATCCAGCCCAACCCCGGCGTCACGACATATTCGAGCCCGCGCGAAGCGAGCAACTGCATGCCGACGCAGATGCCCAGAAACGGGCGGCCCTTGCGGCGCACGCTCTCCTCCAGCGCCTCGACCATGCCGGCGACGGCGTCGAGCCCGCGCCGGCAATCGGCGAATGCCCCGACGCCCGGCAGCACGACGCGGTCGGCGGCGCGCACCGCCTCGGGGTCGCTGGTCAGGCGGATCGTCGATGCGATGCCCGATTCTCCGGCTGCGCGCTCGAACGCCTTGGCGGCCGAATGCAGGTTGCCGGAGCCGTAGTCGATGATGACGACCGACTGGCTCATCGCCTTTGCGCCTCGGGGAACAGCCCGATCACGGGAACCGCGCCCTGCGGCGTCTGGCGCGCGGGCGCGGCGGACGGCAGGCGCGGCGCGGACGTCTCGCCGGCCAGCGCCCGCTCGAAATAGCGCCGTTCCGCTTCGGCGAGATCGCGCGCCTCGATGACGTCTGCCAGCCGCCAGCCCTGCCGCATCAGCTTGCGGACGATCAGGTTCTGGCCTTCGAGCCCGAGATAGAGCCCGATCGCCGACTGCGCCGCGAGCAGCGGCAGCCCGCTCAGGCCGAGCCGGCTGCGCGCATAGAACAGCGCCCCCCAGGCCACGGCGAACAGCAGCGTCGCCAGCCAGAGCCGCTTGTAGAGCAGCCAGAGCCCGGTCAGCACGAAGGCAGGCCAGGTGAAGCTTTCGGGGAAAAGCCTGGCCTGCTCGATCTCCTCGCGCGCGCCGCCGGAGCCCGGCGGCGGGATCATCACGGTATAGAACGCCATGAACTCATCCTCTCAGAGCGCGCCCTTGGTCGAGGGCACGCGGCCACCCTCGCGCGGATCGACTTCCAGCGCGCTACGCAGCGCCCGCGCCAGCCCCTTGAAGCAGCTCTCGGCGATATGGTGGGCGTTGTCGCCATAGAGCGTCTCGACATGCAGCGTGATGCCGGCATTCATCGCGAACGCCTGGAAGAACTCGCGCACCAGTTCGGTGTCGAAGGTTCCGATCTTCTCCGCCCTGAACTGCGTCCTGAAGACGAGGAACGGCCGGCCCGAGACGTCGATGGCGACGCGGGTCAGCGTCTCGTCCATCGGCAGATGCACGTCGGCATAGCGGCGGATGCCCTTCTTGTCGCCAAGCGCCTGCTTCAACGCCTCGCCGAGCGCGATGCCGGCATCCTCGACCGAGTGATGGTCGTCGATCTGGGTGTCGCCCTTGACGGTGACGGACGTGTCGATCAGCGAATGGCGCGCGAACAGGTCGAGCATATGGTCGAGGAAGCCGACGCCCGTGGCGATCTCGGCCTTGCCGGCGCCATCTAGCGTGAGCCTGACCGCGATGTCGGTCTCGTTTGTGCGGCGGTTGACCTCGCCAGAACGCATGACGGCCTCTGTCGCTTGCTGAATTGCGCGCCGCTTTAGCAGGCGATCGGCGCGAAGGCCATCGCGATCGCTGCGGGACGGCGCTCATTGCCCGCCATCGGTCTTGCGTCGCGCGGTTCTGCTGACAGAATGCGACAGCCGAGGCAGCTATCAGCAACGCTTGGCTCACCGGGTTGAGGGCGGTTCGATGGCGCAGGCAGAAAAGGCAAGCGCGTTCGCCGCGCTTCACGCCAAAGGCAGGCCGCTGGTCCTCTACAACATCTGGGACGCCGGCAGCGCCCGCTCGGCCGCCAGGGCGGGCAGCAAGGCCGTCGCGACCGGCAGTTGGTCGGTGGCGGCCGCCCATGGCTTCGACGACGGCGAGGCCATTCCGCTCGACCTCGTCGAAACGCTTGTCGGCCGCATCGCCTCCTCCGTCGCATTGCCGCTCAGCGTGGATTTCGAGAGCGGCTTCGCGCGAGATCCCGAGGGCGTCGCTAGGAACGCTGAACGAATCATCACCGCAGGCGCGGTTGGCCTGAACTTCGAGGACCAGATCGTCGGGGCGGGTGCGCTTTACGCCATCGGGGACCAGGCGCGGAGGATCAAGGCCATCCGGGCCATGTCGGACCGGCTCGGCATTCCCGTGTTCATCAACGCCAGAACCGATCTTTTCCTGCTGGAAGCAGACAGGAATCGCCACCCGGGACTGATCGATACGGCGATAGAGCGGGCGCTGGCCTATCAGCAGGCGGGCTGCAACGGGTTTTTTGTTCCCGGTCTGCTCGACGAGGGCGGCATCGCGACGATCTGCGCGGCGCTGACCCTGCCGGTGAACGTGATGGTGATGTCCGGCGCGCCCGATCGCCGGACACTCGTCGGGCTCGGCGTGTCACGCATCAGCCACGGCCCGGGCCCATATCTGGCGGCGCAGGCCCATCTCGTCGAACGATGCTCCGCCGATCTGGCGGCTGTCTGACGGCGGTGGCCCGAACCGGTTCAGAAACATCCTTGCGCGGGGCAGCGCGTCATGCAGGAACTGGCCGGGCTCGCGCAGCCACAAGCCGTCATAGGTCTTCGACTTCGCCTCCGAGATCAGCACGTCCTGCGGCAGCGGCACGAGCGTCCCGTCCCAGCCGGGCCACCACAGCCGGCCCTTGGCCCAGTGATGCGCGACGAGCGCCCGCTCGCAACGATAGCCATGGAAATCGAAGGCCGTTTTGCCGTCCGTGACGAAGATGTGGTTGCCGGTGAAACCCTCGGCGGGCCTGATCCAGACGGCGCGAAAACCGCTGTCCGGATGGGCCTCCAGAAACGCATAGGCGAGGATGTGGCACGCCCCGCAGGCGAAGAAGACGCGCTCGGGCAGATTCCAGCGTTTGACGGGCTCGCTCTTGATACCCGGCCTCAGCCTGAACATGTTGACGGCTCCTGATCGCCGAGGCCGAGGCCCGAATCGACATGACCGAGACTAGCAACGCTCCGCTGATGCACGCGACCACGATCCTGATGGTCCGCAAGGACGGAAAGGTCGTGATCGGCGGCGACGGGCAGGTCTCGCTCGGCCAGACCATCATGAAGGGCAACGCCAAGAAGGTGCGCCGCCTCGCCAAGGGCGCGGTGATCGCGGGCTTCGCCGGCGCGACCGCCGATGCGTTCACGCTGTTCGAGCGGTTGGAGACCAAGCTGGAGCAGTATCCGACGCAGTTGCTGCGCGCCTGCGTCGAACTCGCAAAGGACTGGCGCACCGACCGCTATCTGCGCCGTCTGGAGGCGATGCTGCTGGTCGCCGACAAGGAGGTCTCGCTGCTGATCTCGGGCACCGGCGACGTGCTGGAACCGGAAGCCGGCGAGCACGGCTCGGTGATGGCGATCGGCTCCGGCGGCAACTTCGCGCTGGCGGCCGCCCGCGCTTTGGTCGACGTCGAGACCGACGCCGAGACGATCGTGCGTAAGGCGATGAAGATCGCCGGCGACATCTGCGTCTACACAAACCATTCGCTCGTGATCGAGACGCTGGAGGTGGCGTGACCTGTCCCATTCCAAACGAAATTGCCTTCGCGCCGGTGACGCTCGCCGACCTGCCGATGCTGGGCGACTGGATGACCCGGCCGCATTGGCGGGACTGGTGGGGCGATCCGGAAACCGAGCTTGCCCAAGTCCGCGACATGATCACAGGCGTCGATGGAACCTGCCGCCCGTTCATCTTCTCTCTCGATGGCGAGCCGGCCGGCTATATCCAGGTCTGGGATGTCGGCCCGCATCAGATCCCGGAATGGGCCGACGAAAACCCCTGGCTGATGGAGTTGCCGGCGGACGCGGTCGGCGTCGATCTTTCGCTGGCTGATGGCGCGCGGCTGTCGCAGGGCATCGGCTCCGCCGTGCTGCGCCGCTTCGTCGCGATGCTGCAGGCGGAAGGCTGCGGCACGATCGTCATCGACCCCGATCCGGAGAACGGCCGCGCCGTCGCGGCCTACGCCAAGGCCGGTTTCCGGCCCGTGCCGCATCTCGAAGGCAGGACGAAAGGCGTGCTCATCATGCAGTTTCAGCAGGATATTGCTTCCACATGACCTCTTTCTCCCCCCGCGAGATCGTCTCCGAGCTCGACCGTTTCATCGTCGGCCAGAACGACGCCAAGCGCGCCGTCGCCATTGCGCTCCGCAACCGCTGGCGACGCCAGCAGCTCGAAGGCCCGCTGCGCGAGGAGGTGTCGCCGAAGAACATCCTGATGATCGGGCCGACCGGCTGCGGCAAGACCGAGATCGCGCGAAGGCTTGCAAGGCTCGCCAACGCGCCCTTCCTCAAGGTCGAGGCGACAAAATTCACCGAGGTCGGCTATGTCGGCCGCGACGTCGAATCGATCGTGCGCGATCTGGTCGAAGTCGCGATCGCGCTGGTGCGCGAGAACCGGCGCAAGGACGTGCAGGCCAAGGCCCATGTCGCGGCCGAGGAGCGCGTGCTCGACGCGCTGGTCGGTTCGACCGCGAGCGCCGCGACGCGGGATTCGTTCCGCCGGAAACTGCGCGCCAACGAGCTCGACGACAAGGAGATCGAGGTCGAGATTTCGACCGGAGCCTCCAACACGCCGATGTTCGAGGTTCCCGGCATGCCGGGCGCCTCGATCGGCGCGATCAATCTGGGCGACATGTTTGGCAAGGCCTTTGGCCAGAAGGGCAAGCCCAAGCGCATCCTGGTCAAGGAGGCCTATGGCCCGCTTCTGACCGAGGAAAGCGACAAGCTGATCGACCAGGAGGCGATCATCCATGCCGCGATCCGCGAGGTCGAGAATAACGGCATCGTCTTCCTCGACGAGATCGACAAGATCTGCGCCCGCGAGGGCAAGGGCGGCGCCGACGTGTCTCGCGAAGGCGTGCAGCGCGATTTGCTTCCGTTGATCGAGGGCACGACGGTCGCGACCAAGCACGGCGCGGTCAAAAGCGACCACATCCTGTTCATCGCGTCGGGCGCGTTCCACGTCTCGCGCCCGTCCGACCTGCTGCCGGAGCTGCAGGGCCGCCTGCCGATCCGGGTCGAGCTGCAGCCGCTCGACATCGAGGATTTCAAGCGCATCCTGACCGAGACCGAGGCCAGCCTGATCAAGCAGACGGTGGCGCTGATGGCGACCGAGGAGGTCGCGGTGGAGTTCACGCCCGATGCGATCCACGCCATCGCCCGCATCGCGGTGGATGTGAATTCGACGGTGGAGAACATCGGCGCGCGGCGTCTCCAGACCGTGATCGAGCGCATTCTGGACGACATCTCCTTCACCGCGCCCGATCGCTCGGGTGAGGCCGTCACCATCGATGCGGCCTATGTGGAAAGCCGCATCGGCGATCTGGCAAAGAACGCCGATCTGAGCCGGTTCATTCTGTGATGCAGCCTACGGCCGACCCTGCGTCGGCCCCCTCCCGCCTCGCCCGCGATTCCGCCGTCGTCGGCGCGGCGACGATCCTGTCGCGTTTGCTCGGCTTTGCCCGCGACGTGCTGATCGCGCGGCTGCTCGGGGCCGGGCCGGTGGCGGATGCGTTTCTGGCTGCGCTTAGGTTGCCCAACCTCGTGCGGCGCGTGCTCGGCGAGGGCGGGCTGAACGCGCCCTTCGTGCCGCTTTATCTCGCCACCAAAGGTGAGGCCGGCGACGCGGCCGCGCAAAAATTCGCCGGCGAGGCGGCGGCGCATCTGGCGCTGCTGCTGCTCGTGCTGGTCGGGCTCGGCGAACTCTTCGCGCCCTGGGTCGTGCTCGGGCTGGCCGGCGGCTTCGCCGATGAGCCGGCGACGCTCGCATTGGCGGCGCATTACACGCGGCTGATGCTGCCCTTCCTGCTGCTGACCACGCTGGCGGCCATGCTGGCGGCGCTGCTCAACGCGGAGAAGCGCTTCGCGCTGGCCGCGCTCGCGCCGACGCTGATGAACGCGATCCTGCTCGGCGCATTGCTGGCTCTGCTCGCCTCCGGCGGCGAGCCGGCTTTCGCCGCGCCATGGCTGGCAGGGTTCGTCAGCCTGACCGGCCTCGCCCATCTCGCCATGATCCTGTTCGGCCTGCGCCGGACAGGCTTGCCCCGCCTCAGCCTGCGCTGGTCGCCGCAGATGACCAGCCTGATTCGCACCGGCGGCGCGACCCTGCTCGCGGCCTCGTCGGCGCAGCTCGTTCTCCTGGTCGCGACGCAGATCGCCTCGACAGAGCCGGGCTCGGTCGCGGCGCTCTATTACGCCGACCGCGTCTTCCAGCTTCCGCTCGGCTTCGTCGGCGTCGCGATGGGGACCGTGGTGCTGTCGGAAATGGCGGCAGCCTCGGCCGCCGAACACGATGCCGCGCTCGGCCGGGCCTTGGTGCTGGGGCTTGCGCTCGCCGTCCCCGCCGCCACCGCGCTCGTCATGCTGGCCGATCCGATCGTCTCGGTGCTGTTCGAGCATGGCCGCTTCGGCGCGCAGGATCGCCAGCGCACGGCCGCGGCGCTCGGCGCCTTCGCGCTCGGCCTGCCCTTCGCTGTCATCGCGAAAGTGTTGGGGCAGGTCTATTTCGCCCGCCAAGCGCCGCGCCTGCCGCTTCTGGCGGGAGGTCTGGCGGTGCTGGTCGCGGCCCTCGCCGGCCAGATCCTGGCGACGGAGGGACGCGCTGCGGAAATGGCCGCGCTCGCCGCGAGCCTCGCCTTCGTCGCTCAAGCGGGGTTGCTGGCGTTCATGCTGAGGCGCTCCGGTCTCTGGCGGCCGAGCCTGTCATCGTTGCGCCCGATCGGCGCTACGCTTCTCGCCAGCGCGGCGATGGGCGTGGCGCTTGGCGTCGCTGGCGACGCGCTCGCTGGCGCGCTCGCGCCCGGCCAGCCGACGCTTTGGCGTGTTGCCTCGCTCAGCCTGCTCTGCGCTGGCGGGTTCCTCGCCTACGCCCTGCCGGCGTTGCTGCTGGGCGCGTTCGGCCCGGCCCGCATGAGCTTCGGCCCCTTGCGTAAGCGGCGGCCATAAGCCAGAACGCGCCTCCTTCTTTTCGGATCGTGATGACGGAGCGCCCCGATGGCGGCCTTTCACCAGCGCGTCTTCTCCGGCATGCAGCCGACCTCGACGCTGCATCTCGGCAATTATCTCGGCGCGCTGACCAACTGGGTCGCGATGCAGAAGACGCACGACTGCATCTATTGCGTCGTCGACATGCACGCGATCACGCAGTCTTTCGACGTCTGGGGCGGTCCAGTGGAACTGACGCGGGCGACGCGCGAGGTGACGGCCGCCTATGTCGCCGCCGGCGTCGATCCCAAGACGAGCATCATCTTCAACCAGAGCCAGGTGCGCCAGCACGCCGAACTCGCCTGGGTGTTCAACACGGTCGCCCGGCTCGGCTGGCTCAACCGCATGACCCAGTTCAAGGAAAAGGCCGGCAAGGACAGGGAGAACGCCTCGGTCGGGCTCTATGATTACCCCGTGCTGATGGCGGCCGACATCCTGCTCTACAAGGGCACGCATGTGCCCGTGGGCGAGGACCAGAAGCAGCATCTCGAACTGGCTCGCGACATCGCCCAGAAGTTCAACAACGACTTTTCCGCGCGCATCGCCGAGCGCGGGCTTGGAACCGGCGATCTGGGGTTCTTCCCCTTGCCCGAGCCGATGATCCAGGGCCCGGCGCCGCGCGTGATGAGCCTGCGCGACGGCACCAGGAAGATGTCGAAATCCGATCCGTCCGACTATTCGCGCATCAACCTGACCGACGACGCCGAGACCATCGCGACCAAGGTCCGCAAGGCCAAGACCGATCCCGAGGCGCTGCCCTCCGAGGAGAAGGGGCTGGAGGGACGGCCAGAGGCGGAAAATCTGGTCGGCATCTATGCCGGCCTCTCGGGCGCGACCAAGGCTTCCGTGCTCACGGAGTTCGGCGGCGGCCAGTTCTCCGCCTTCAAGGGCGCGCTGGTCGATCTCGCCGTTGCGAAGCTTGCGCCGATCGCTGGCGAGATGCGCCGGCTTTTGGCCGATCCCGGCCATATCGACGCGATCCTGAACGACGGGGCCGACCGGGCGACGGCGATCGCGGCCCCTGTGATGGCCGACGTCAAGGACATCGTCGGCTTCGTCGGCCGCCGCTGAGGAGCGCTATTCGCGCCGCAGTTGCGCTGACCAGGTCTTGCGCTGACGTTGCGGCGCGGTTCACCATGCCGGCTCCTGGAAGCGGCGACAGGATGAGATCATGGTCAAGCGACGGCGGTCCTATGAAACGGGCCATCGCCCGAAATTCCTCGCGGTTGTCGACGACAGCGGCGAATGCGCCAAGGCGGTGCGCTTCGCCGCGCGCCGCTGCGCCCGCGTCGGCGCGGCGATCGTGCTGCTCGGCGTCGTCACCCCGCCCGAGCACGAGACCTGGCTCGGCGTCGGCGAGGTGATGCAGGCGGAAGCCGAGGACAAGGCGCAGAGGCTCCTCGACGAGGCTGCGGCTTCGGTGCGCGCGCTCGCCGGCCTCGAACCGGAGAAAATCGTCCGCACCGGCGACAAGGCCGATGAGGTCGTCAAGCTGATCGAGGCCGACGAGGACATCTCGCTATTGGTGCTGGCTGCTGGCGCGGGGCGCGACGGCCCCGGCCCGCTGGTCAGCGGCGTCGCCGGAAAATCGGCCGCCAGCTTCCCGATCCCGGTCGCGATCGTGCCGGGTCATCTGGAGGACGAGGAGATCGACGCGCTGGCGTGATCGGCGGAATGGCGCTGGAATGATTCCAGCGCCGCGCCTATATCCAGTGCAGGAACGGCGGCCTTGACCCGCCGGCGCCGGAGGATTTGTCGATGTTCATCCAGACCGAAGCCACGCCCAACCCCGCAACCCTGAAATTCCTGCCCGGCCGCACGGTGATGGCCGACGGCACCCTCGAACTGCGCGAGGCCGACCAGGCGCGGCGCTCGCCGCTGGCCCAGCGCCTGTTCGGCGTCAGCGGCGTCTCGGGCGTCTTCCTGGGCTCGGATTTCATTACCGTCACCAAGTCGGACGGGGAGTGGCCGCATCTCAAGCCCGCCATTCTCGGCGCGATCATGGAGCATTTCATGTCGGGCGCGCCCGTCCTCGCGGACGGCTCGCAGGCCGACGTGATCGAGGAGGGCGAGTTCTTCGCGCCAGAGGACGCCAGGACCGTCGAGACGATCAAGGATCTGCTGGAAACCCGCATCCGCCCGGCGGTGGCCGGCGATGGCGGCGACATCACGTTCCGCGGCTTCAAGGACGGCACGGTCTATCTCGCCATGAAGGGCTCCTGCGCCGGCTGCCCATCCTCGACCGCGACGCTGAAGCACGGCATCCAGAACCTGCTGCGACACTTCCTGCCGGATGTGCGCGAGGTCGAGGCGGTCTGACCATAAGCGACGGCTGATGCGTATCCTCGCCATCGACACAGCGCTCGGCGCCTGCTCGGCCTGCGTGCTCGACGCCGGTTCGGCGCACCCGGTCGCCATCGAGCAGGTCGCGATGGAGCGCGGCCATGCCGAGGCGCTGATGCCGATGATCGAGCGCGTCATGAACGCGGTCGAGGGCGGGTTCGTCTCGCTCGACCGCGTCGCCGTCACGGTCGGCCCCGGCAGCTATACCGGCCTGCGCGTCGGCGTCAGCGCGGCCCGCGCCATCGCGCTCGCGGCCGCGATCCCTGCCGTCGGCGTCACCACGCTGTCTGCCACCGCCGCGCCGCTGATCGGGCGCGAATCCGGCCGCGTCATCGCCGCCGCGCTCGACGCCCGCCACGGCCAGGTCTGGTTTCAGGCGATGACCTCGCAGGGCAAGCCGCTGGTGGCGCTGCGCCAGGTCAGCCATCGCGACGCCGCCCGCGCCATCGGGGCAGGCCCGGTCAGCATCGTCGGCTCGGCGGCGCAGGCCGTCGCCAACGAGGCCTGGGCGATCGGCCTCGACGCGCTGATCCTCGACGAGAGCCGCGCGCCCGATGTGATGTGGGTCGCACGGCTGGGCCTGATCGCCGATCCGGAAGCCGCGCCGCCGCGCCCGCTCTACCTCAAGGCCCCCGAAACGACGCCGCAGGACTCGGCCCGCCTGCCCCGCCGCTGAAAACGAGTCTTGTTTCAGCGCAAGTCTGTGCCATCAAGCGCCATGGACTGGCTGCGCCGACTGCTCAATCCCGAATCCGGCCCGGCCCGCACCGGGCGGCTCGATGTGCGCCATGCCCGCCATGTCGCGGCGCTGCACCATGCCGGCGGCTTCGCGCGCGGCTGGGAGCCGGGCGAATGCGCCGCGCTGCTGGCCGATGCGTCGGTGCTCGCCGACGGCGTCTATCCCGGGCAGGGGCCAAATCCCGTCGGTTTCGTGCTCTCGCGCATGGCGGCGGGCGAGGCGGAAATCCTCAGCATCGTCGTCGCGCCCGGACGTCGCGGCGACGGGCTCGGGCGGGGTCTTCTTTCGGCCCATCTCGGCCAGCTCGCGGCGCGTGGCGTCGGGCAGGTCTTCCTCGAGGTCGAGGAGGGCAACCTGCCGGCCGAGCGGCTTTACCGGCATTTCGGCTTCCGCGAGGTCGGCCGCCGCAAGGGCTACTACATCAAGGCCGATGGCGGCCGGACCGAAGCCGTGACGATGCGGCTGGATCTTGCATGACGGATTGGCTCGCATGAGGGGATTTGCGCCCGGCGCCATCCTGCGGCTCGGCTGGCTCGGCGCGGCCACGCTCGTGCTGCTGCCGGCCCAGTTGCTGGCGGTCCGGCTCGGCCCGAGGACGGCGGCTATGGTTCCCCGGCTCTATCACCGCCTCGTCTGCCGGGCGCTCGGCGTGCGCTGCGCCGTGACGGGATCGCCGCCGCCGGCCGGCGCGGGCGGGCTGATCGTCGCCAATCACGTCTCCTGGCTCGATATCTCCGTGATCGGGGCGCAGCGCCCGCTCTGCTTCGTCGCCAAGACCGAGGTCGCCGGCTGGCCGGTGATCGGGCTTCTGGCGAAGCTCCAGCGCACCGTCTTCATCGACCGCATGCGCCGCTCCGCCACCGCCGAGGTCGCGGAGCAGATGGGCGCGCGGCTTTCGGCCGGCGAATCAATGGTGCTCTTCGCGGAAGGGACGACCGGCGACGGCACCCGCATCCTGCCCATGCGCTCCTCGCTTCTGGGGGCCGCCCATGCCGCTCTGGGCGAGGGCGGTGGCGACATCGCCGTTTATCCGCTGGCGATCAGCTACACCGGCATCCACGGCATGGCGGGCGGGCGGGCCGAACGCAGCGATCTGGCCTGGTATGGCGACACCGAGCTTGCGCCCCATCTCAAAGCGGTGCTGGCGATGGGCGCGATCGATGTCGTGCTGGCCTGGGGCGAGCCGATCGTCATGGGTGCAAGAACCTCGCGCAAGGAGGCGACGAGGCTTGCCGAGATCGCGATCAGGAGCGCGCGGCAGCAGGCGGTGACGGGGCGGGCGGCGGACGTACATTGAGAATCTGCCGGTTGGCGCGCGCATTGCTTTGACGAGCCCAGCGCTCCAAATCATTTCCCCGAACCGCGATCCGGGGTAAGGAGACGGTTTGGAGCCTCACGACCCGCCGCGCATGAAAAAAGTCCACATCAAGTCCTTCGGCTGCCAGATGAACGTCTATGACGGGCAGCGCATGGCCGATATCCTGGGCCGGCAGGGCTATGAGGAGACCGCGAGCCCCGAGGGCGCCGACCTGATCCTGCTCAACACCTGCCATATCCGCGACCGCGCGGTGCAGAAGGTCTACACCGAGCTCGGCAAGCTGCGCGATCTGAAGAACACCCAACGAGCCGAAGGCCAGGACACCCGCATCATCGTCGCCGGCTGCGTCGCGCAGGCCGAGGGGGCCGAGATCCAGCGCCGCCAGCCGGCGGTCGATCTCGTGGTCGGCCCGCAGGCCTATCACCGCCTGCCCGAGCTGCTGGAGCAGGCGCGCGCCCGGCGGACCGTCGATACCGACCTGCCGGTCGAGGACAAGTTCGGCCATCTCCCGGCGCCGACGCCGAAGGCGATCCGCGCGCGCGGCATCTCGGCATTCGTCACGGTGCAGGAAGGCTGCGACAAGTTCTGTGCGTTTTGCGTCGTGCCCTATACGCGCGGCGCGGAGTTCTCGCGGCCGGTTTCGCAGGTGCTTGCCGAGGTCGAAAGGTTGGCCGCAGCCGGCGTGCAGGACGTCACGCTGATCGGCCAGAACGTCAACGCCTATCACGGGCAAGGCGAGGGCGGCGTCTGGGGCCTGGCGCGGTTGATTCATGCGGTCGCCGACATCCCCGGCATCAGCCGCGTCCGCTACACCACGAGCCATCCGCGCGACATGGGCGACGACCTGATCGCGGCGCATCGCGATCTGCCGCAATTGATGCCCTTCCTGCATCTGCCGGTTCAGGCCGGCTCCGACCGCATTCTGGCGGCGATGAACCGCAGGCACACGGCCGACGAGTATCGCCGGCTGGTCGACCGGATTCGCGCGGCGCGTCCCGACATCGCGCTGTCGTCGGATTTCATCGTCGGCTTCCCCGGCGAGAGCGACGCCGAATTCGAGGACACGATCCGTCTCGTCGACGAGATCGGCTTCGCCTCGAGCTATTCCTTCAAGTATTCGCCCCGTCCCGGCACGCCCGCGGCCGATCTCGTCGAGCAGGTCGCGCCCGAACTGATGAACGAGCGGCTCCATCGCCTGCAGGAGCGCATCGAGCACCATCGCCAGGCCTTCAACCACGCGATGGTCGGACGCACGGTCGAGGTGCTGCTGGAGCGGGTCGGCCGCCATGCCCGCCAGCTTGCGGGAAAGACGCCCTGGCTCCAGGCTGTGCAGATCGAGACGGAGACGAATCAGATCGGCGACAGGGTCCAGGCAGTGATCGAGCGCGCGGGGTCGAATTCACTGTTTGGCCGGCTGGCTTCGCCTGCCGCCGGCTCCGGCAGGGACATCGCGGCATGAGCCGGATCGTTTCGAGGCCGTTTATCTTGCTCACAGGCCGCGCCTGTCATCAGCTTGAAATCGTCGCGTTCGGTTATGAAACCTTGAGACCCGGCCTCGCGATTTCGCGCGGCCGGCAACCCCGCCAGGGAGACGACGCATTTGGCACAGGCTGACCAGGCGACTCCGAGACAAGACCGTGGTCCGCGGCGCGATCAGCCGTCCCAGCGCGTCGAGAGCCTTGCGCGCGAAACGCTGTCGCGCGACGGACTCCCCGCCACCGAGGTGCTGCTGTCCTTCGACGACAACCGCCTCGCGAGCCTCGTCTTCGGCCATTACGACCAGAACCTGGCGCATCTGGAACGCAGGCTCGGCGTCGTCGCCAGCCCCAATGGAAACCACGTCACCATCAAGGGGCCGCGCGAAACCGCCGAGCAGGCCGGCCGCGTGCTGAAGACGCTCTATGCCCGCGCGATGGCCGGGGCCTCCGTCACGCTGGGCGAGGTCGACGGCGCGATCGAGGAGAGCAATGTCCAGCGCTCGTTCTTCCCGAGCGAGAACGCCGGCAAGGCGTCGTTCGACGCCATCGTGACGCGCAAGCGCGGTCCGGTGCGCGCCCGCAACGCGGCGCAGGACGCCTATCTGCGCCAGCTCAAGCGCAACGAACTCGTCCTCGCCGAGGGGCCGGCCGGCACCGGCAAGACCTGGCTCGCGGTCGGCCACGCCGTCTCGCTGATCGAGCAGGGCGTGGTCGAGCGCATGGTGCTGTCGCGTCCCGCCGTCGAGGCCGGCGAACGGCTCGGCTTCCTGCCCGGCGACATGCGCGAGAAGGTCGATCCCTATCTCAGGCCGATCTACGACGCGCTCAACGATTTCATGGAGGCGCGCCATGTCGAGCGCGCCTTGCAGACCGGCATGATCGAGATCGCCCCGCTCGCCTTCATGCGCGGCCGCACTTTGACCAATGCCGTGGTGCTGCTCGACGAGGCGCAGAACGCCACCTCCGTCCAGATGAAGATGTTCCTGACCCGTCTCGGCGAGGGCTCGCGCATGATCATCACCGGCGACCCGTCGCAGATTGACCTGCCGCCCGGCCAGCGCTCGGGACTGATCGAGGCGGTCAGGCTGCTCTCGGGCGTCGAGGGCGTCGGCCATGCCAAATTCGAGGAGGGCGACGTCGTCCGCCACGATCTGGTGCGCCGCATCGTCATGGCCTATGAGGGCGCGGCGCGCCGCGAGCGCGAGGAGCGCGAGGAGCGCATGCGTCCGCCAGAGCCATCTGCTCCGCTTGAAGACGAGAGCGAGGGGCTTAAACGCACCCTGTCGCGGGAGCGGCCGCGATGAACGACCGACCTCGCGCGCGGCGCCCGGCGCCGCCTGCGACCTCCTCACAGGCCGGGAGCATCCGGCCGACGCTGTCTCTCTCGGTCAGAATCCAGGCGAAGAGCTGGCGAGCGCTCGCCGGTTTGCGCGGGCTGATCGACGCCGCCACGGACGCCGCCATCGCGGTCTCCCCTGTCAAGCCGCTCGACGGAGCCGAACTCAGCCTGCTGCTGACCGACGACAGGCGCATTCGCATCGTCAACCGCGACTGGCGCGGCTTCGACAAGGCGACCAACGTCCTCTCCTTCCCGGCCGCCCCGCCCGACAGGATCGCGAACAGCCCCGCGCTCGGCGACATCGTGCTGGCCTACGAGACCGTGGCGCGCGAGGCCGGGACCGAGGCCAAGACGATCGAAGACCATCTCAGCCATCTCGTCATCCACGGCCTGCTGCACCTGCTCGGCGAAGATCACGAGACCGACGCCGACGCCGATCGCATGGAGGCGCTCGAAATCGCCGCGCTTGCGACACTCGGCATCGCCGACCCCTATGCGGACCTGCAGCCGCTCGAAGAAACCCCCGTTCTCTCAAAAGCATCATGAGCGACGACAGTCGATCCACCGCCAACGATCAGGCCGGCCGCGGCCTCGGCCATTGGCTCGGCCATTTCCTCGACAGGCTCGGCCTGCGCGGCGGCGGCACGATCCGCGAGGACATCGCCGAGGCGCTCGCGCAGGACCAGGAGAACGGCCAGTTCGCCGATCTCAGCGCCCAGGAGCGGGCGATGCTGTCCAATGTGCTCAGCCTGCGCGAGCGCCGCGTTGGCGACGTGATGGTCCCGCGCGCCGACATCGTCGCCGTGCCAAGCGACGCCACGCTGGACGAGGTGCTGACGATCTTCGGCAATGCCGGACATTCGCGCCTGCCGGTCTTCGACGATTCGCTCGATGATCCGCGCGGCATGGTCCATATCCGCGACTTCATGACCTTCATCGCCGGTCGGGCCAAAACTGACTCCGACAAGATGACCGAGGAGGCGACGATCCCGCCGAGCGCGCCGCTGCATGATCTCGCAGCCGTCGATCTGAACTCGACGCTGGCGGCGGCCAAAATCCTGCGGCCGGTGCTCTATGTCCCGCCCTCGATGCCGGCGGTCGACCTGCTGGTCCGGATGCAGGCGACGCGGACCCATATCGCGCTCGTCATCGACGAGTATGGCGGGACGGACGGGCTGGTTTCGATGGAGGATCTCGTCGAGATCGTGGTCGGCGACATCGAGGACGAGCATGATCTCGACGACGGCCCGGCGATCGCGCCCGCCGCGGACGGGCGCTATGCGGCCGACGCGCGCGCCACGCTGGAGGAATTGAAGGAAGCGACCGGCATCGACCTGTCTCAGGCCGAGATCGCCGAGGACATCGACACGCTCGGCGGACTGATCGTGACCCTGGCCGGCCGCGTGCCGGCGCCGGGCGAGACGATCGAGGGGCCGCAAGGCCTGGTCTTCGAGATCGTCGAGGCCGATCCGCGCCGGATCAAGCGCATCAGCATCCTGCGCCGCGGCGATGTCGCCGCGGATCCGGTCTCGACCGCGGGGTCCAACTGATGCGCCTTTCGGCGGTTGCCGACGGCGTCATCCTCGCCTGGGGCTGGCGTCGCCGTCTGATCGCGCTCGCGGCGGGGGCATCGGGCGCGCTCGCCTTGCCGCCGCTCGACCTGTGGCCGCTGATCGTCCTGCCTATGACCGTCGCGGTCTGGCTGATCGACGGCGCCGTCGGCGAGACGGCATGGCGACGCGTCCGGGCGGCCGCGGCCGTGGGCTGGTGGTGGGGTTTCGGCTTCTTCCTTGCGGGTTTGTGGTGGCTGGGCGCGGCCTTTCTGGTCGAGGCCGACAAATTCGCCTGGGCGATGCCGCTCGGCGTCGTCGCGCTGCCGGCGGGCCTGGCGATCTTTCCGGCGCTCGGCTTCGCCTGCGCGCGACTGCTCTGGCCCCACGGGCCGGGGCGCATCCTGATGCTGGCCGTGGCGCTGGCGCTGAGCGAATGGCTGCGCGGCCATGTGCTGACCGGCTTCCCCTGGAACGTCTACGGCATGATGCTGGCCGGCCAGCCGCAGATCGCGCAAATCTCTTCGGTGGTCGGGCTTTATGGGCTGACGCTGGTGGCGGTCGCGGTGGGAGCGTCGCCTGCGATGCTTGGCGGACATGAGGGCGGCCTGCGGCGCTGGCATGCGCCCGTCGCGGCGGTTCTGGTGCTGGTCGGGCTCGTCGGCTTCGGGCTCTGGCGCATCCCGGCGCAACCCTCGCCGACGGTCGCCGGGGTGAAACTGCGGCTGATGCAGCCGAATTTGGCGCAGGACGCCAAATTCAGCGCCCGCAACAGCGAGGCCATCCTCGCCCATTATCTCGCGCTGAGCGACCGGGCGACCAGCCCGACCACGCTCGGCGTCCAGGATGTGACCCACCTGATCTGGCCGGAATCGGCCTTTCCCTTCCTGCTCGGCCGCACGCCGGCCGCGCTGGCGCGGATCGCCGCGCTGCTGCCGCCCGGAGCAACCCTGATCACCGGGGCCGCGCGCGCGGGCGAGGAACTCCCCGGCGAAAGCCGACCGCCGATCTTCAATTCGGTGCAGGTCGTCGACGACGAGGGCGTCATCCGCTCCAGCTACGACAAGGTCCACCTCGTTCCCTTCGGGGAATATCTGCCGGCCCTTCTCGATCGGCTGATCCGCGGCGTCGGCCTTTCGGAGTTCGTCTCCGTGCCGGGCGGCTTCGCTGCAGGGCTTCGGCGTCTGCCGCTCGCCATCCGCGGCCTTCCGGTCGCGGCCCCGCTGATCTGCTACGAAATCGTCTTTCCGGGCGAGGCGACGCCGCAGGGTCCCAGGCCAGGCTTCCTGCTCAACCTGACCAACGATGGCTGGTTCGGGCAGACCAGTGGGCCCTATCAGCATTTCGCCCAGGCGAGGCTTCGCGCTGTCGAGGAGGGATTGCCGCTGGTGCGCGTCGCCAATACCGGCATCTCGGGCGTCGTCGACGGGTACGGTCGCGTGACCGGCAGCCTGGGGCTCGGAAGCGAGGGCGTGCTGGACGCAAGCCTGCCCCAGATCGCGCCAGTTACGCTCTACGCGCAGTTCGGCGATGCCCTGTTCGCGGGGCTGATCGGCGCATTTCTGTTGCTCTCACGCATCTGGCAGCGCTGATCATCCCATCTGGAACTTTTTATGGGAAAAAGGATAGTAGTTCTCGTTGGAACCAGATAAATTGACAAAATGAATTCCCGCCTGCCGGATTGAAGGCGTCCGATCCTAGCCACCAAGGTCAGCCGATGATGATCAAGAAGGTGCCGAACCCGATCGACCGCCATGTCGGCGCCCGCGTCCGGATGCGCCGCATGCTGGCGGGCGTCAGCCAGGAAAGGCTCGGCGAAGGCCTCGGCCTCACCTTCCAGCAGGTCCAGAAATACGAGAAGGGCTCGAACCGGATCAGCGCCAGCCGTCTCCAGCAGATCGCCAAGATGCTCGACGTGCCGGTGTCCTTCTTCTTCGACGGCGCGCCGACCGGCGACATGCCCCAGGGCGGCTTCTCCGATGCGGCCTCGACGGCCTATGTCTCGGACTTCCTCGCCACCAGCGAGGGCGTGCAGTTGACCAAGGCCTTCGTCCGGATCAAGAGCGCTCGCGTGCGCCGCCGGGTCGTCGACCTTGTCGAGGCTCTGGCCGAGGAAGACGGCGGAATCGCTTGATCCGGCGCTTTTTCGTTCGTCAGGACGAACGAGGCTCCCGATAAACGGATTGTGCTGCTTGACGGCGAACGCGTCCGCTGCAAAGAGGGTGCCCGCTTTCGCCGGCTGATCGTCCGCTGCAGCCGATCGTCCGCCCCTCCTCATCGAAGGATGCCTAGCCCGTGTCACGCCAGAACTATCTCTTCACCAGCGAGTCGGTCGGCGAGGGCCATCCCGACAAGATCTGCGACCGGATTTCCGACGAGGTCGTCGACCTGTTCTTCAAGGAAGCCGCCAAGGCCGGCATGGACGCCGCCCAGGTGCGCGTTGCCTGCGAAACCCTGGCCACGACCAACCGCGTCGTCATCGCCGGCGAGGTCCGCACCTCGCTCGACGAGAAGGCGATGAAGAGCAAGGTCAAGTCGGCCGCCCGCAAGGCGATCAAGGCGATCGGCTACGAGCAGGACGGCTTCCACTGGAAGAAGTGCAAGATCGACGTGCTGCTGCACGCCCAGTCGGCCGATATCGCCCAGGGCGTCGACGCCGCCGGCAACAAGGACGAAGGCGCGGGCGACCAGGGCATCATGTTCGGCTATGCCTGCCGCGAGACGCCCGAGCTGATGCCGGCGCCGATCTACTACGCCCACAAGATCCTCGAAGTGCTCGCCAAGGCCCGCCACGCCAGGGAAGGCGGCGCAGCCAAGCTCGGCCCCGACGCCAAGAGCCAGGTCACGGTCAAATACGAGAACGGCAAGCCGGTCGGCGTGACCCAGATCGTGCTCTCGACCCAGCACACCGACGACAGCCTGTCCTCGGCCGATGTCCGCAAGATCGTCGAGCCCTATATCCGCGCGACCCTGCCCGAGGGCTGGGTCTCGAAGGACACCGTCTGGCACGTCAACCCCACCGGCAAGTTCGTCATTGGCGGTCCCGATGGCGACGCCGGCCTGACCGGCCGCAAGATCATCGTCGACACCTATGGCGGCGCGGCCCCCCATGGCGGCGGCGCGTTCTCGGGCAAGGACCCGACCAAGGTCGACCGCTCGGCGGCCTACGCGGCGCGCTATCTCGCCAAGAACGTCGTCGCGGCCAAGCTCGCCGAGCGCTGCACGATCCAGCTTTCCTACGCCATCGGCGTCGCCAAGCCGCTCTCGATCTATGTCGACCTGCACGGCACCGGCAAGGTCGACGAGGCCCGGCTCGAGGCGGTCCTCGGCGAGGTGATGGACCTGACCCCGCGCGGCATCCGCACGCATCTGCAGCTCAACAAGGCGATCTACGCCAAGTCGGCGGCCTATGGCCATTTCGGCCGCAAGGCCGGCCGCGACGGCAGCTTCTCCTGGGAGAAGACTGATCTCGTCGACGCGCTGAAGAAGGCCGTCGCCTGAGCGCATCCGCGATCGAGCGTCATTCGGGCCGGAGCCTCGCTCCGGCCCTTTTTCTTTGGGCGAGCGTCATCTAGGAGCGCGCATGACCGACGAGCATCACGACGAGCGCGCCTTCTTCGGCCGGCGCAAGGGCAAGGCGCTGCGGCCGGGCCAGAGCGCGCGGATCGAGGGCGTGCTGCCCCGCCTGCGCCTGCCCGAGGGCGAGATCGCCGATCTTTCGACGCTGTTCGCGCGCCCGATGACGGCGGTCAGGCTCGAGATCGGCTTCGGCGGCGGCGAGCACCTGCTCCACCGGATGCGCGAGAGCCCGGATGTCGGTTTCATCGGCGTCGAGCCCTTCGTCAACGGAATGGCGAAATTCTTGAGCCAGATCGAGCGAGAGGGGCTGGACAACATCCGGCTCTGGGACGGCGACGCCGCCCTCATGCTGCCGCGCCTGCCGGCGGGTTCGCTCGACGCCGTCGATCTGCTTTATCCCGACCCATGGCCCAAGCGCCGCCAGCGCAAGCGCCGCTTCGTCTCGGAGCGCACGCTGGAACTGCTGGCGCGCGCGCTGCGGCCGGGCGGACGCTTCCGCTTCGCCAGCGACATTGACGATTATGTCGGCTGGACGCTGTCGCGCCTGCTGGCCTCGGCCGATTTCGACTGGACGGACACGCGCGCCGACGACTGGCGGCAACCTTATCCCGGCTGGGTGCGGACGCGCTACGAGGCCAAGGCCGTGGCGGCGGGCCGCGTGCCGAGCTATCTCACGGCTGTGCGTCGCGCATCCTGAGGAAGCCCAGCACCCGCTGCGCCGTCGAGGTCTGCAGGTTGCGGAAGCTCTGGCGCGCCTTCTCCACGGCGGAGTCGGACTTCCCCAGATCCTTTCGCAGCCCGACCAGCGCCCGCGTCGTTTCCCACGACCAGCCGAGGCCGCGCGCCACCAGCAGGATCGCGTCGCGATCGGGCCCGAGGATGACCTGCTCCGTCGCGGGCAGGCCGAGCTGGGCCAGCACGGAGACCGCGCCCATGGCGTGCTCGGCCGCGCCGGCGCTGGCGAACTCGGCGACCTTCGCCTCGTTGAGCTGGCCGGCCTCGTTGAGACGCTGGATATCGGCCAGCGCGGCGCTGATCCTGCCGATATCGTCGCCGATCTGCGCCTGGGCCGCCACAGCCTCGGCGCCGCGCTCGATCGCGCCGTCGACCGCGCCGGCCATGGCCGGCTCCATCGAGGCGCTGAGCCGGCGTCTTGCCGAGTTCTTAGCCGCGATCATCAACTGTTCGCCCAGTTCCGACGGGATGTCGCGGCGGTTGCCGAGCGTCGCCTGTAGCGCGTCGTCCTGCACCGCGCGCATCACCAGAACGCCCATGCCATGGCGCGAGAACCGCGCGCTCTGGTTGGAGGCCACCGCATGGGTGACGACGCGGCCGCCGCGCAGGATCAGGAAGTCCGTCACCGGCTCGCCGAGATCGGGCCGCTCGGTGATGGCGAGCATATGGTCGCGGCCCTTGGCGGCGGAGATCGCGACCAGATCCTGGTCGCTGAGCCGCGGCGAGGCGATCAGCACGGGGCGCGCCACGGCGATCTCGTCGAGCGCGAGCTGGCGCACCACGCCGCTGGGCGCATTGGGAACCTCGGCCAGCCGCTCGGACAGCTCGATGCGCGCCCGCACCTCGATCGCCCGCGACAGCCGGCCGATCACGACGTCGAAGACGCTGACCTGATCCTCCGCCATGCCGGGCGCGGTGCTCAGGAAAAGGTCCGTGAGGCGCGCCAGTATCTCGACCCGCTCCTCGCCCGAGCCCCGCACCATCGTCGCTTCGAGATCGCGCAACAGCGCGCTGACCGAACTCATCCCGCAACCCCGCTCAAACAGAACGGGCCGATGATGGGCGACAAGAATGACCATCGCGTTAGCGCCGGCGCAGAAACTCGCGCGTGGTCGTCGGTGGGAGAAGGCGGCTTGCCAAGGCCGGCTTGCCAAGGCGGCTTGCATGGAACCGCAAGGCGGACTAAATAGCGGCTGACAGCTCTGGTAGCGGCGTAAGCCGACGATCAAGAGCGGGCCTGCCGGCCCGCTCTTTTTTGTTGGGCGCGCGTCCTGCCAGGGCAAGCTGGGCAGCCCGGGCATGAACGAGCCGATTTCACCGGATCAGGACCATCGCATCGTCGTCGAGCACGGCTTCGCCGCGCGCGTCGCGGCGATTATCGAGCCGGCGATCGTCGATCTCGGCTATCGGCTGGTGCGCGTGCGCGTCACCGGCCAGAACGGCTGCACCGTGCAGATCATGGCCGAGAGGCCGGACGGCACGATGACCGTCGAGGGTTGCGAGGCGGTCAGCCAGGCGGTCTCGCCGGCGCTCGATGTCGACGATCCGATCCAGGCGGCCTATCATCTCGAAGTCTCGTCGCCGGGCATCGACCGTCCGCTGGTCCGGGCGGGCGATTTCGAGCGCTGGGCCGGGCACCTCGCCAAGATCGACACCGACACGATCGTCGCCGGACGCAAGCGCTTTCGCGGCATCCTGCGCGGCGTCGCCGGCGGCGACGCGCTGCTTGCGCGCGACGATGCGAAATCGGACGAGGAGCGCGACGTCGCGATCCCGATGACGCTGATCTCCGACGCCCGACTGGTGCTGACCGACGCGCTCGTCACCGAATCGCTCAGGCGCGGCAAGGCCGGCCTGCCGCCGGAGATGCCGCCGGTCGACGAGATTCCGGCGCCGCCGAAGGGCAGGAAGAAGTCGCTGGGTCCACGTCCGGACAAGACACCGGCTTTGAACAAGAAGAGCGGACCGGCTCCGCGCGAAACAAAAACGGAAGAGGAGTGAGCGTCATGGTCGTCAGCGCCAACAGGCTCGAACTGCTGCAGATCGCCGATGCGGTCGCCCGCGAAAAGTCGATCGACCGGCAGATCGTCGTCGACGCCATGCAGGACGCGATCGCCAAGGCGGCGCGCTCGCGCTATGGCGCCGAGACCGACGTCCATGCCGAGATCAACACCAAGACCGGCGAGTTGCGCCTCGCCCGGCATCTCCAGGTCGTCGACCTCGTCGAGAACGGCGCAATCGAGATCACGGTCGCCGAGGCCAAGCGCCACAATCCGGCGGCCCAGGTCGGAGACGTCATCGCCGATCCGCTGCCGCCCTTCGATTTCGGCCGCATCGCCGCCCAGTCGGCCAAGCAGGTCATCGTGCAGAAGGTCCGCGAGGCCGAGCGCGACCGGCAGTACGACGAGTACAAGGATCGCATCGGCGAGATCGTCAACGGCGCGGTCAAGCGCGTCGAATACGGCAACGTCTTCGTCGATCTCGGCCGGGGAGAGGCGATCATCCGCCGCGACGAGATGATTCCGCGCGAAACCTTCAAGGTCGGCGACAGGGCGCGCGCCTATGTCTACGACGTGCGCCGCGAGCCGCGCGGCCCGCAGATCTTCCTGTCGCGCACCCATCCGCAGTTCATGGCCAAGCTGTTCGGCCAGGAAGTGCCCGAGATCTATGACGGCATCGTCGAGATCAAGGCGGTCGCCCGCGATCCCGGCTCGCGCGCAAAGATCGCCGTGATTTCCCGCGATTCCTCGATCGACCCGGTCGGCGCCTGCGTCGGCATGCGCGGCTCGCGCGTGCAGGCCGTCGTCGGCGAGCTTCAGGGCGAGAAGATCGACATCATCCCGTGGTCGCCCGACATCGCGACCTTCGTCGTCAACGCGCTGCAGCCGGCCGAGGTCGCCAAGGTCGTGCTCGACGAGGAGGCCGACAAGATCGAGGTCGTGGTGCCCGACGAGCAGCTTTCGCTCGCCATCGGCCGGCGCGGCCAGAACGTGCGCCTCGCCTCGCAGCTCACCGGCTGGGACATCGACATCCTGACCGAGGCCGAGGAATCGGAGCGCCGCCAGAAGGAGTTCCTGAGCCGCACCGAGACCTTCATGAACGCGCTCAACGTCGACGAGACGGTCGGCCAGCTGCTCGCCTCGGAAGGCTTCCGCACGGTCGAGGAGGTTGCCTATGTCGAGCTTTCCGAGCTCGCCTCGATCGAGGGCTTCGACGAGGACACGGCAGGCGAAATCCAGTCGCGCGCGCAGGAGTATCTCGCCGCCATCGAGGCTGAGTTCGACGAGAAGCGCGTCGCGCTCGGCGTCGAGGACGAACTGCGCGAGGTCGAGGGCGTCACCACGGCGATGATGGTCGCGCTCGGCGAGAACGACGTGAAGACCGTCGAGGATCTCGCCGGCTGCGCCACCGACGATCTCGTCGGCTGGACCGAGCGCAAGGATGGCGAGAGCACCCGCCATGCCGGCTATCTCGACGGCTTCGACCTGTCCCGCCACGAGGCCGAGGCCATGGTCATGGCCGCGCGCGTCAAGGCGGGCTGGATCGAGGCGCCGGTCGCCGAGGATGCGGAGCCGGCCGAGGACGAGGCCGCCGGGGCCTGAGGCGGACGGCCGTCATGAACCCGGCTGGAGCGGCGCGCGCGGATAGCAGGGACGGGCCGGAGCGCAGCTGCGTCGTCAGCCGGACGGCGAAGTCGCCCGACGATCTGATCCGCTTCGCCGTCGGTCCCGACGGCGTGCTGACGCCCGATCTCCGGCGCAAGCTGCCGGGGCGCGGCGTCTGGGCGAGCCTCAGCGCGAAGACCGTGGCCGAGGCGATCAGGCGCAAGGCCTTCGAGCGCTCGCTCAAGACGAAGGTCGTTGTGCCCGCCGATCTCGTGGCGCTGATCGACGCCCTGATGCTGCGCGACGCGCTTCAGGCGCTGGCGATGGCCAACAAGGCCGGGCTCGTTCAGGCGGGCTTCGCCAAGGTCGAGGCGATGGTCGGCTCGGGCCGCTGCGCGGCCGTGATCCAGGCCGGGGACGGCGCGGAGGATGGCAAGCGCAAGATCGGCCAGGCCTTGCGGCGCGTCGAAATCGCCCGCGAGACCGACGGGCTGAAGCCGCGGAAGGTGCCGGTCGTCGGTATTTTCGCAGGCGCTGATTTGGAATTGGCGTTGGGGCGACCACATGTGATACATGCGGCGCTTGCTCCGGGACCGGCGGCCGAGGGTTTCCTCTCCCGCTGGCGTCGGCTCGTCCGCTATCGGACGGACGACGCCGGTGCGATCGAGCCGGATGATCTGGCCGACCCCGTGGAAACAGATGACGTGACGACGCGCGCGGCGGTTCCGGATGCGACAGATCCGGAAGTGGCAACGCCAGACGCGGCGAGACCGAAAGCGGCAGGACCGAACGAATAATGAGTGATACCAAGACCCCGGGCGACAAGACCTTGACTGTGAGTCCCCCGAAGACCCTGACGTTGAAGCGCCCCGAGCAGAGCACTGTTCGGCAGAGCTTCTCGCATGGGCGCTCGAAGCAGGTCGTCGTCGAGGTCAAGCGCCGCGTCGCCGGCCCCGACGCCAAGGATGCGGCGCCCGTCCGCGCGCCTCAGGTCGCGGTCCAGCCCGCGCCGACCCGCGCCGCGCCGCCTCCGGCTCCTGTCGCTCCGCCGCGTCCCGCCGGGGGCATGCTGCTACGCACCCTGTCCGAGGACGAGAAGGATGCGCGTCAGCGCGCCCTCTCCGATTCCCGCAGCCGCGAGGCCGACGCCCGCGCCGCCGCCGAAGCCGAGGCGCGCCAGCGCGCGGCGGTCGTCGAGCGCGAGCGCCAGGAGCGCGAAGCCGCCCTCGCCCGCCAGCGCGAGGAAGAGGAGCGCCGCCGCCAGGAGGACGACCGCAAGCGCCGCGTCGAGAGCACCGCCCGTCAGCGCGGCGACGAGCCGCAGGCCCCGCGTCCGCCGCGCGAGTTCGCCCCCGCGCCGCAGGCCGAGGGGTCATCCGCCCCCGCCCCGTCCTATCAGCCGGCGCCGCGTCCGGCTCCCTCCGGCCCGCGCCCCGATTTCGCGCCGCGCACCCCCATGCGCGATGTCGGCGCCCGCCCGCCGCGCATCGACGCGCCGCGTCCGCCGCGCGCCGATGGGCCGCGTCCGCCCCGTCCGCTCGACGCCACCGCGCCAGGCGAGCCGGCCGTGGCGCGCCCGGCGCGCCAGGCGCCTTCGGCCGCGGCCCCCCGCAGCCGTCCAGACGATGGCGAGGCGAGGCCCGCCTTCCGGCGTCCCGGCGGCTTCGCCGGCGGCCCACCGCGTGGCGCGCCCGCGCCCGCGCCCAAGACGCCCAAGGTCGGCGAGAAGCCGCGCGGCCGCCTGACCCTCTCGACCGCGACGGGCGGCGACGACGAGCGCACGCGCTCGGTCGCGGCCTTCCGCCGCCGCGTCCAGCGCATGACCGGGCATCGCGCCTCTGACGTCGCGAAAGAGCGCGTGATGCGCGAGGTGGTGATCCCCGAGACGATCACCATCCAGGAACTCGCCAACCGCATGACCGAGCGCGGCGTCGACGTCATCCGCCTGCTGATGAAGCAGGGCGCGATGCACAAGATCACCGATGTGATCGACGCCGACACCGCCCAGCTCGTCGCCGAGGAAATGGGCCACACCGTCAAGCGCGTCGCCGATTCCGACATCGAGACCGGCCTGTTCGACGATGCCGATGCCGAGGACACGCTGGTCTCGCGCCCGGCCGTCGTCACCATCATGGGCCATGTCGACCACGGCAAGACCTCGCTGCTGGACGCGATCCGCCAGACCCATGTCGTCACCGGCGAGGCCGGCGGCATCACCCAGCATATCGGCGCCTATCAGGTGAAGACGCCGTCGGGCGCGCAGGTCACCTTCATCGACACGCCCGGTCACGCCGCCTTCACGGCGATGCGCGCCCGCGGCGCCAAGGTCACCGACGTGGTGGTGCTCGTGGTCGCGGCCGATGACGGCGTCATGCCGCAGACGGTCGAGGCCATCAACCACGCCAAGGCGGCCGGCGTGCCGCTGATCGTGGCGATCAACAAGATCGACAAGGCCGACGCCGCGCCTGAGCGCGTGCGCGCCGAACTGCTGCAATACGAGATCCAGGTCGAGACGCTGGGCGGCGAGACGCTGGAGATCGAGGTTTCGGCCAAGACCGGCAAGAATCTCGACAAGCTGCTGGAGGCGATCGCGCTTCAGGCCGAACTGCTCGACCTCAAGGCCAATCCGGACCGCGCGGCCGAAGGCACCGTGATCGAGGCCAAGCTCGACCGCGGCCGCGGACCCGTCGCCACCGTGCTGGTCCAGCGCGGCACGCTTCGCACCGGCGACATCGTCGTGGCGGGCTCCGAATGGGGCCGCGTCCGCGCCCTGATCGGCGACACCGGCGCGCATATCAAGGAGGCCCCGCCTTCGCTTCCGGTCGAGGTGCTCGGCTTCAACGGCACGCCCGAGGCCGGCGACCGCGTCGCGGTGGTCGAATCCGAAGCGCGCGCCCGCGAGATCACCGATTATCGCGAGCGCCAGAAGCGCGACCGCATCGCCGCGCGCGGCGGCGGCTCGGGCGCGGGCCGCTCGCTTGCCGAGATGATGCGCGACCTCAAGGAAGGCGCGGGCCGCAAGGAGTTCCCGCTCGTCATCAAGGGCGACGTGCAGGGCTCCGTCGAAGCCATCGTCGGCACGCTCGAGAAGGTCGGCAACGAGGAGGTGCGCGCCCGCGTGCTGCAATCGGGCGTCGGCGGCATCACCGAATCCGACATCACGCTCGCCCAGGCGTCCGGCGCGGCCGTGATCGGCTTTAACGTGCGCGCCCACAAGGAAGCGCGCGAGGCGGCCGAACGGGCCGGCGTCGAAATCCGCTACTACAACATCATCTACAACCTCGTGGACGATGTGAAGGCGGCGATGTCTGGCCTGCTCGCTCCGACGCTGCGCGAAACCATGCTCGGCAACGCCCAGATCCTCGAAATCTTCGCGGTCTCGAAGGTCGGCAAGATCGCCGGCTGCCGCGTCACCGACGGCACGATCGAGCGCGGCGCCAATGTCCGCCTGATCCGCGACAACGTCGTGGTTCACGAAGGCAAGCTCGCCCAGCTCAAGCGCTTCAAGGACGACGCCAAGGAAGTCGTGGCCGGCCAAGAATGCGGCATGTCCTTCGAGAACTATCAGGACATGCGCGCCGGCGACGTCATCGAGTGCTACCGCGTCGAGGAGATCAAGCGGACGCTCTGATCGTGTCCTGACAGGCACGGCGCGCGCTTCGACCTTTCATCCTGCAGGCCATGGCCGGGCTCAAGCCCGGCCATGGTGTTTGAACCGTCCATCCGGTCCGATCCCGGAGAACGAGAGCCATGGCGAAACCAGCGAAATCCTCAGGCGCGAACCAGCGGCAATTGCGTATCGGCGAGCTGATCCGCCATGCGCTCGCCGAACTGCTGTCGCGTGGCGACATCCATGACGAGGTTCTGGCGAAGCACGTCGTCACTGTGCCCGAGGTCAGGCTCTCGACCGATCTCAAGCTCGCGACCTGCTTCGTCATGCCGCTCGGCGGCGGCGATGTCGGCCCCGTGCTGAAGGCGCTGAACACGCACAAGAAATACATCCGGGGCGAGATCGCCCACCGCGTGAATCTGAAATTCGCGCCCGATATCCGCTTCCTGCAGGACGGGAGCTTCGCGGAGGCGCAGCGCGTCGATGCGCTGCTCCATTCCGACAAGGTGCGCCGGGACATCCTGAAGCAGCCGCTCCGGATCGACCAGCTCGACGCGGAGGAGAGCCCCGCAGGCCGGAAGGAGGCCGAGGATGAGTGACGTCGTCGGCTCCGATGAACAGGCCGCGCAGCGCGACGTCGGCGGCCAGACCTTCTCAGCCCGCCCCAAGAAGCGCGACGTCCATGGCTGGGTCGTGCTCGACAAACCGGTCGGCATGACCTCGACCCATGCGGTCGCGGTGGTCAAGCGCGCCTTTGCCGCCAAGAAGGCCGGCCATGCCGGTACGCTCGATCCGCTGGCGTCCGGGCTCCTGCCGATCGCGCTCGGCGAGGCGACCAAGACGGTTCCCTTCGTCATGGACGGCCGCAAGGCCTATCAGTTCACCGTGGCCTGGGGCACGCAGACCAACACCGACGACACCGAGGGCAAGGCCGTCGCGACCTCCGACGCGCGCCCGGAGGAGGCCGCCATCGAGGCGCTGCTGCCGCGCTTCACAGGCACGATCAGCCAGGTGCCGCCGCAGTTCTCGGCGATCAAGATCGCCGGCGAGCGCGCCTACGATCTCGCCCGCGACGGCGAGGAGGTCAGGCTGGAGGCAAGACCCGTCGAGATCGACGCGCTACGCATCATCAGCCATGACGGTGCGACCACGACCTTCGAGGCCGAATGCGGCAAGGGCACCTATGTCCGCGCCATCGCGCGCGACCTCGGCGTCGCGCTGGGCTGCCTCGGCCATGTCGCGCATCTGCGCCGCACCCGCGTCGGCCCGTTCGACGTAGGCGACGCGGCGTTGGTCGAGGCGCTGCGCGAGAGCCCCGAAAGCGCCGAGACCGCGCTCCGGCCGGTCAGCGCGGCGCTGGCGCTGATCCCCGAGGTCGTGATCCATCGCGACGCGGCGCTGCGCCTCAAGCGCGGCCAGAGCGTGCTGCTGCGCGGACGGGACGCGCCCGTGGAGGCGCCGGCTGTCTACGCGACCTGCGGCGGCGTGCTGATCGCGACCGGCGAGATCGCGCAGGGCGAATTCGTGCCGCACCGGGTGTTCAACCTTTAGCGCGCCCGTCTCGTCGGCCACGCCACGTCATCCCCCCGTCGCCAATCCTTCCTCGACCTCGCTCGCGGCAAAGCTGTAGCGCCGCGAGCAGAACTCGCAGGTCACGCCCAGCGTGCCGTCATCGGCGACCATCGCCTGGCGGTCCTCGCCAGAGAAGCCGCGCAGCATGCCGAGCACGCGCTCGCGCGAGCAGCGGCAGGCCTCATGCACCAGCACCGGCTCGAAGACCCGCGCGCCGCGCTCGTGGAACAGCCGATAAAGCAGCCGCTCGCTCTCCAGCAGCGGATCGAGCAGTTCGTGGTCCTCGACCGTCTCGACCAGCGAGCGCGCTTCCGCCCATGAATCGTCGTCAATGCCGTCGGGATCGGGATTGGCCATGATCTCGTGGCCCTCGGGGGCGTCGCCGGGGTGGATGTCGGCGGCGCGCAGGCGATCGACCGAATGCGGCATGAACTGCGCCAGCAAGCCGCCGGCCCGCCAGCGTCGGCCTTCGCCGGTGACGATCGAGCCGACGCCGAGCCTGATCCGGCTCGGGATTTGCTCCGACTGGCGGAAATACTGATGCGCCGCCTCTTCCAGGCTCTGCCGGGTCAGCGCGACCACGCCCTGATAGCGCGTCGTCGCCGAGCCCTGGTCGACCGTCATGGCGAGATGGCCCTCGCCGAGCAGCTCTCCCGTGCTCAGCGCCCCGGCCGCGATCGCCTCGGTCAGCTTGGCCTCGTCGATATGCGCCACGGCGCGGTAGCTGTCAGGCGCGTTGAAGTCGACCACCATCATCGGGATCGCCCCGTCGCTCTTGGTCTGGAGCTGGAAGCGGCCCTCGAATTTCAGCGCGGTGCCGAGCAGAACGGCCAGCGCCGCAGCCTCGCCGAGCACGCGCGAAACGGGCTCGGGATAGTCGTGCCGGTCAAGGATGGTGTCGAGCGAAGCGCCCAGCCTGACGACGCGGCCGCGCACGTCGAGTTCGGGCACGGTGAAGGGCACGACCCGGTCGTCGAGCGCGGCGGCATCGCCCGCGATAGGAAGCTCGGCCATCAGGCTGCGGCCCCGCCGAAGCACCAGGCGAGAATCCCTTTCTGGGCGTGCAGGCGGTTCTCGGCCTCGTCGAACACCGCCGATTGCGGCCCGTCCATCACCGCGTCCGTCACCTCTTCCCCACGCGATGCCGGCAGGCAATGCATGAAGATCGCGTCCTTCTCGGCGCGGCCGAGCAGGCGCTCGTCGACCTGGTAGGGCCGCAGCAGATTGTGCCGGGTGCCTTCCTCGTCGCCCATCGAGACCCAGCAATCGGTGATGACGCAGTCCGCCCCCTCGACGGCGGCTTCCGGGCGCGAGGTCAGCGTCAGCTTCGTGCCTTGCTTCCGGGCCCAGTCGAGCAGAGCCGGCGGGGGGCTGAGTTCCTCCGGGGTTGCGATCGCCAGCTCGAAATCGAGCCGGCCGGCGGCATGGATCCATGAGGTCAGGACATTGTTGGTGTCGCCGGTCCAGGCGATGCGCCTGCCGGTGATCGGCCCTTTGCGCTCCTCGAAGGTCATCACGTCGGCCATGACCTGGCAGGGGTGCTGGCGCTTGGTCAGGCCGTTGATCACGGGCACGGTTGCGTGTCTGGCCATCTCGACCACGGCGTCGTGGTCGAGCATGCGGATCATGATCGCGTCGACATAGCGCGACAGCACGCGGGCGGTGTCGGCGATGGTTTCGCGCTCGCCGAGTTCGATCTCGCGGCCTGTCACCATCATCGGCGAGCCGCCGAGCTCGCGGATGCCGACATCGAAGGAGACGCGGGTCCGCAAGGATGGCTGCTCGAAGATCATGGCGACGACCTTGCCGTCGAGCAGGCGGTCGCCAACGGCCTCGCTGGTGCGCCGGCGCGCTTTGATCGCCGCGCCGGTCGCCAGCATGGCGCGCAGCTCCGCCGCGGAGAAATCGGAAAGATCGAGGAAATGGCGCGTCACGGGCGCGTCCTTCGCGTCACGGGATCGGAGTGTGGGTTGGGCTATTCGGCGGCGGGCCGCTTCAGCGTCGCCTCGATGGCGCGCGCCGCGCGGTCGAGCCTGGCCACCGCCTCGCCGACCTCCTCCTCGCTGATGATCAGCGGCGGCAGCAGGCGCACGACATTGTCGCCGGCGGCCACGACGAGCAGCCCGTTGGCGCGCGCCTCGGCGACGAAGTCTGTGTTGAGCGTATGCAGCTTCAGGCCCAGCATCAGGCCCTCGCCGCGGATCTCCTCGATCACCTCGGGATGCTGGTCCTTGAGCTGCGCCAGCGACTGCCGCAGCCGCAGGCCCGTTTGCGCCACGCGCGCGAAAAAGCCCTCTTCCAGAACCACGTCGAGCACGGCGTTGCCGACCGCCATGGCGAGCGGGTTGCCGCCGAAAGTCGTGCCGTGGGTGCCGAGCGTCATGCCCGACGCCGCTTCTTCCGTCGCCAGGCACGCCCCCATCGGAAAACCGCCGCCGATGCCCTTGGCGATCGACATGATGTCTGGCGTCACGCCGTAATGCTCATGGGCGAAGAATTTGCCGGTGCGGCCGACGCCGGTCTGGATTTCGTCGAAGATCAGGATCAGGCCGTGCTCGTCGCAAAGCTCGCGCACCAGCTTCAGGAAGCGCGGCGGCACGGACCGGAGCCCGCCCTCGCCTTGGATCGGCTCGATCATCAGGGCGGCGGTCTCAGGCCCGATCGCGGCCTTCAGCGCCGCCTCGTCGTCGAAGGCGACCTGGTCGAAGCCGTCGACCTTGGGGCCAAAACCCTCGATGTATTTCTGCTGCCCGCCGGCGGCGATGGTCGCCAGCGTCCGGCCATGGAACGCCCCCTCGAAGGTGATGATCCGGAAGCGCTCGGGATGCCCCTTCGCGGCATGGTGTTTCCGCGCCATCTTGATGGCGGCCTCGTTCGCCTCGGCGCCGGAATTGGTGAAGAACACGCGTTCGGCAAACGTCGCCTCGCAGAGGCGGCGCGCCAGCTTCTCGCCGTCCGGCATCGCGTAGAGGTTGGAGGTGTGCCAGATCCTGCCGGCCTGCTCGGTCAGCGCCCTGACCAGATGCGGATGGGCGTGGCCAAGGGAATTGACGGCGATGCCGGCGCCGAAATCGAGATAGCGCGCGCCATCGGCCGTGATCGACCACGGGCCCTCGCCGCGCTCGAAGGCGACGGGCGCGCGGGCATAGGTCGGCAGCAGGACGGAAGGAGCGGCGGATACAGCGGAAGCGGAAGTGGTTGTGGGCACGGAAGTCATGGGAGACGATCCTCGTGACGAAAGGGCGATGCGGAGCTGGACCTGGTGCGTGAGGCAGGCGGGCATGGGCGGCATCGTGCCGGCCGCATGCGACCTGCCGGCGACATCATCGTCGCAGACGTATCCGGACCTCTCGTCGCGTCGTCAGCCGCATGGCCCAAATCCCGAAAGCTTCCGCACCTTCAAAAACATAAGCGCCGCCCGATCGGGGCGGCAGCCATGGGCGAACTATGCGTAACGCCCTCCGCCCTGTCAATTCCGCCCCAGCCATCGGGCCCTCGGGTGACCGCAGGGTTGGCGTTGCCGAAAAGATTCACCTTGACGGTTCCTTGAGGCTTTGGCTGGGGAAAAGCCGAAATCCGATTCGCGGACTCTTGTCGCCGAGTCCGGCCATCTTGTATGGTCTGGTCAGTCAGATACGACATCTCGTGCGGCGTCCCCCAGTTACCGTCAGTTTCGGCTGTCACGGCTCCCGTTGTCCGCGGGCGTCGCCGGTATCGGATTCCGCCATGATCCGCCCGTAGAGCCAGCCCGCGAGGCGCTGGCCTTGAAGAACAGCAGGTGAAGCCGATGACCGAAGCCGGAACATGGACCGAAGATCGCGTCGAGCTTCTCAAGAAGCTCTGGAGCGATGGGCTGAGCGCCAGCCAGATCGCGGGCGAGCTCGGCAACGTCACGCGCAACGCCGTGATCGGCAAGGTCCACCGTCTCGGCCTGTCGGGCCGCGCCAAGAACCCCGCCTCGCCGGGCGTCGCCCGCGCGACGCCCAGCCGCAAGCCGTCGACGCGCTCGCCGAGCCACCCGATGGGCGGCGGCAATGGCGGCGGCATGACGCGGGGCGCCAATGCGCTCGCCCAGCAGTTCCAGCCCGATGCGGACGCCGATCCGCAGGCCGCGCCGGCCCCGACCCTGTCGGAGGATGTGGTGGTGCCGTTCTCCGAGCGCGTCACCATCATGGACCTGCGCGAATACATGTGCCGCTGGCCGATGGGCGACCCGACGACGCCGGAGTTCCGCTTCTGCGGCGGCCGCTCGCAGACCGGCATGCCCTATTGCGGCTACCACGCCCGCATCGCCTACCAGCCCGCCGCCGACCGCCGGCGCGACCGCGGCCGGGTCGCCGCCCGGGTCTGAACGGTCGCCTTGCACAACACGGAAAGCCGGCCTTCGGGCCGGCTTTCCCGTTTCGGATGCTCAGTTGCCGAAGACCGTGTTGAGCTGGCTGCCAACCATGATGAAGGTGGTGCGCTTGGGCATCTCCTTCAGCCGCACCGCGCCGATATAGGTCATTGCCGAGCGCACGCCGCCCATCAGCTCCAGCATCGTGCCCTCGACCGGGCCGCGATAAGGCACCTCGACGGTCTTGCCTTCCGAGGCGCGGTATTTGGCGACGCCGCCGGCATAGCGCTTCATCGCGGTGTCCGAGGACATGCCGTAGAAGGTCATTCCGACCGCGACCTTTTTTCCGTCGCGCTCCTCGTAGCGGATGTCGCCTTCGCATTCGTCATGGCCCGCCAGCATGCCGCCGAGCATCATGAAATCCGCGCCGGCGCCGTAACCCTTGGCGAGGTCGCCCGGCACGGTGACGCCGCCATCGCCGCAGACCAGCCCTTTCAGCCCATGCGCCGCGTCGGCGCATTCGATGATCGCCGAGAGCTGCGGATAGCCGACGCCGGTCATCTTGCGCGTCGTGCAGACCGAGCCCGGCCCGATGCCGACCTTGACGATGTCGGCCCCGGCCAGGATCAGCGCCTCGGTCATGTCGCCGGTGACGACGTTGCCGGCCATGATCGCCGCGTCGGGAAAGGCCTCGCGCGTCGCCTTCACCGTCTCGACGAACTTTTCCGTGTAGCCGTTGGCGACGTCGAGGCAGATCTTGGTGATCGGCGACTGCGCGTGCACAGCCTTGAGCTTGTCGTGGTCGGCGTCGGTGGTGCCGAGCGAATAGAAGGCGTTGGCCGCGTCCGGCTCGCGGAAGAACGCGGTCAGCTCGTCGACATCGTAATGCTTGTGCAGCGCGACCATCGCGCCGTGCTTCAGCAGCGCGCGGGCCATCGCCATGGTGCCGACCACGTCCATGTTCGCCGCGATCAGCGGAAAACCGCTCCAGTCCCGGCCGGTATGGGCGAAGCGGAAGCCGCGGTCGACGTCGACCTCGGCGCGGCTGTTCAGCGTCGAGCGCTTGGGCCTTATCAGGACATCGCGGAAGTCGAGCTTGGGGTCGTTCTCGATACGCATGGCGGCCTCGGCGCGGCTCGCACGCGAGGCGTCGCGCGCGCCGATTCATAGCCGCTCTGGATGCCGGCAGGCAATCTCAAGCCACCACGCTCTTGGCCAGCATGCAATGCACGCCCTTGGAGCCGTTCACCGTCTGGGTGATCCGCAGATCGGCGGCGAGCGAGCACAGCATGTAGGCCTGCTCGCGCGTCAGCGCGCTGCGCTCGCAGATCAGGCCGATCATCTCGCGCAGCGCGTCCTTCGCGCAGATGTCGAGGTCGGGATGCATCGCCATGGTGATGTGATGGGTCGGCGTCTCGGCGCGCGGCGTGGCGAAGGACAGATCCTCGCGCAGGACGATCTCGAAGGTCCCCTCCAGCGCGGTCTCGATCGCGGTGACGCAGACCTCGCCGTCGCCCTGCGCGGCATGGCCGTCGCCGCAGGAGAACAGCCCGCCCTCGGTGAAAACCGGCAGGTAGAGCGTAGCCCCCGCGCCGAGTTCCTTGTTGTCGAGATTGCCACCGAAGGCGCGCGGGATCAGCGAGGTCAGCCGGCCCCAATGCGGCGGCGGGGCGGTGCCCATCACGCCGAAGAAGGGTGAGAGCGGCAGCTCCATGCCCCAGGGCAGCGTGCCGATGTTGCGCTCGGCGTCGAGCCCGATATGGATCAGCGCGTGCCGGTCGAACTCCTCGGGCAGCGTGCCGGCGAGCGGCTTGATCATGGTGTAGCCCCAGTCGGTCCGGAGCTTCACCTCCCTGATCCGCACCTCCAGCACCTGCCCCGGTCTGGCCCCCTTCACCGCGACGGGCCCGGTCAGGATATGGCCGGGCACCATGCGCTCGGCCTTGGCGTGAATATCGTGGATCTCGGGCAGCGCATGGAAGCCGCTTCTGGGCTGGTGCTCGGCTCCGCCGGTGACGGTGCGGATCGTGACGCTGTCGCCGCTCTCGATGGTCAGGACCGGCTTCAGCGCCGCGTCGAAATAGCCCCAATGGCAGGTGGACAGGCCGGCTTCGATCTGGTGATGGCTCATGGCGGTCGATGTCCCGATCTCAGGGTTCGGCGGGCGGCGCGGGTTTCGGGCGCGCATTCTTGCGGATGGTGTAGAGCGTCGCGGAAATTACGATCGCCGCGCCGATCCAGGTGGTCAGCGCCGGAATCTCGGCGAAGAAGACGAAGCCGGTCAAGCTCGCCAGGATCAGCCGGCTGAAATCGAGCGGGGCGAGCGCGGCCGCCTCGCCGACCTGATAGGCTCTCGTGATCAGCCATTGCCCGGCCGTGCCGAACAGGCTGAGCACCGCGAGCCAGAACCATTGCCCCAGTGTCGGCGCAACCCACCAGAGCCAGGCCGGCAGCGCGAGCGCCACGATCAGCACGATGCCCTGCCAGAGCAGGATGGTTTCGGTGCGTTCGCTCGCCGCCATCATCCGCACGCTCACGGTGATGCCGGCGCTGAACAAGGCCCCGCCCACCGCCATCATGGCGTTCGCATCGAGTCCCCCGGTCGAGGGGTTGAGCATGATCAGCACGCCGGCGAAGCCCAGAATGGTCGCGGCCCAGCGCCGCGCGTCGACCTGCTCCTTGAGCACCAGCACCGCCGCGATCGTCACGAACAGCACCTGGCTGAAGCCGATCGCGGTCGCCTGCGCCAGCGGAATGCGGATCATCGCGGTGAAGCCCAGCAGCATGGCGATCAGGGTGACGACGCCGCGGATCAGTTGCAGGCCGGGCCGCGTCGTCCTGACGAGGACCGGCAGGGCCGCGCCCGCGAAAGCGGCGATGATCAGGCTCATGATCACCTGCCGGATCAGCAGGATCTGGACCAGCGGAATCGCGGCTCCGACATGCTTGATCGCGCCGACCATCACCGCATAGACCAGCAGCGCCGCCATCATGTAGACCGAGCCGCGCAGGTTGGGGCTGGCCCCGCGCCACCAGAGCGAGGCGCGCAGGCGTCGCGCCGCGAGCCGCCCCGGCGCGGCAGCCGGAACGTCGGGCGCCGCCAGCACGATCGGCGGCGTCTCCGTCGGCTCGCCTGCCGGCGCGCCGGGACAGCCCTGCTCGGGCTCGTCCTCGCTCGCCGACCGGCCCTGCCGCCCGCTGTCCCGGTCCTCGCTCATCGCCTCGTATCATCGGACGCGCGTGGCGCATCCCGCACGGTCCCCGACCGCCAGCCGGCAGCATCGGCGATGCCGGCCGGGCTGACCATGGCGTGCGCGGCATGACGGGGTTGCGGCGGGCCTCGAAAGGCCGTCACGCCCTCCGCACAGGGACGCCATTCGCGCCCCGGCCTGTCGGTTGCGCGGAAGGCGGTGTAGGAGCCGCTCGGACGACCGTCGGCGGCCGCGCGGAGGATGAGCGACGACATGAGGCAGCTTCTGTCCGATCTGATCGGCGGCCTGCGCTCGCTCTCGCCCCGGCGCTTTCCCTATCGCCGCTTCGCCTTCGCCCTGCTGCTCGGCGGGCTCGGCGGCTGGCTCTTCGTCCAGGCGCGTATGCCGCTGCCCTGGATGCTGGGCTCGATGGTGTTCTGCACGGCGGCCGCCCTGCTGCGGTTGCCCGTAGCCGCGCCGCCGGTGATCCGCCCGCCGATGACGGCCGTCATCGGCGTCATGCTCGGCGCGGGCTTCAGGCCCGACATCGTCCAGCAACTGCCGAACTGGCTGCCGACGCTTCTTGGCCTCGTCGCGTTAATGGTCGCCTGCGCGCTCTGCTGCGTGACCTATTTCCGCCGCGTCGCGGGGTTCGATCCGGTCACGGCCTTTTTCGCCGGCATGCCCGGCGGGCTCGTCGAGATGGTCACGGTCGGCGAGGAGAAGGGCGGCGACGCGCGCATCATCGCGCTGATCCATTCCGCCCGCATCCTGCTCGTGGTGATGACGCTGCCCTTCATCGTGCAGTGGATCGAGGGCGTCTCGCTCGGAGCGACGAGCGCTTCCGGCCCCTCGCTGGCGCAGACGCCGCTTGTCGCCGTGCTGGCCCTGATCGGCTGCGGCGTCGCCGGCGTCGTCGTCGGGCACTGGCTCAGGCTGCCGGCGACATATCTGCTCGGCCCGATGCTCGTCAGCGCTGTCGTTCATCTGCTCGGCTGGAGCGATTCGGTCCCGCCGTTCGAGATCGTCAACGCGGCGCAGCTCGTGCTCGGCGTCACCATCGGCTGCCGCTTCATCGGCACGCCGCCAGCCCTGATCCTGCGCGTGCTGATGCTTTCGCTCGGCTCGACCGTGATCCTGCTGGCGCTGACGCTGGCCTTCGCCTGGGCCGTCGCGCAGGTCTCGGTCCACCACCACGTCCCGCTGATCCTGGCCTACTCGCCCGGCGGGCTCGCCGAAATGAGCCTGATCGCGCTGGCCCTGCACACCGAGGTCGCCTTCGTCGCCGGCCACCACATCATCCGGGTCTTTCTGGTGATGATCAGCGCCGGACCGATTTTTGGACGGATGGGGCGCAAAGCCGGCGCGACGCCTCCGGACTCGAAACCCGAGGCGTAGTCAGCCGCCGGCGGCTGCGAGTCCCCGCGCGAGCCCCGCCGCCAGCGCCGCCTGCTGGCGCGCCAGAAAGGAAGCGCCGTCGCGGCGCTGCGGATCGCCGGCCGCGATCTCCGCCAGCCGTCGCATCAGCGACCCGGCGAAATCCTGCGGCGTGTCGGCCAGCGTGAAATTGTCGGGAATCTTGGTGAAGCCCCGGCAGGACAGGGTCGTGCTCACCGCTGGCAGGCCGAGCTGCATCGCCTGCGCCGTCTTGAGCTGGACGCCGGTGCCGGCCCGGCTCGACAGGGCGACGATCCGGCACGAGCGCAGGAAGTCGTCGGCGTCGTGGACGCGCCCGAGCAGTTTCGCCTGGCGTGGCGGCTCGGCCATTCCGGGCGGGAGCCGGCCCGCGACCGCGACCGTGACGTCGCCTGGCAGCAGCGGGCAGATTTCGCGCAAGAACCAGTCGAGCCCGATGAAGTTCGGCGCCCAGCTCCAGGTCCCGATCAGGCCGATGTCGTAGGCGGCGGCTACGTCGGACGCGCCAGATGTGGGAGCCGCGCCCGAGACCAGCGGCAGCACGGCGGCCTTGTGCTCGTGGGCGGGCCCGAGCGCGGCCCTGTCCTCCTCGGCCAGCGTCCAGATGAAGCGGGATTTCTCCCACAGCCTGCGCTCGATCGCTTCCAGCAATCGCGCCTCGCGGGCATAGAGCCAGCGCATGATCGGATTGCCGGCATGGGCGGCGCTCTGGCGCGCCGAGACATGCTCGATATTGTGCTCGACGAGCACGCAGGGGCCTAGCTCCAGCAGCTCCGGAAACGCGCCGGGCAGCATCACCGAATTCAGGATCAGCGCGTCGAACGGCCCTTGCGCCCGCACGGCCTCGACCAGCCGGCCCGCGCCCGCGAGACGGAGCTTGGCGCAGGCGACCGGCAGGTTGGAGCGCATCGCCTCCCCCAGCCAGCGCAGCTTTCGAGCCTTGCCGACCTCGGCGTTCTCGATTTCGACCTGGCCGATCACCACGCTCCCCGCCGGATCGGCGGCAGCCTCGCCCGGCCGCAGGAAACCGAAGGCCGTGACCTCATGTCCGGCCGCGCGCAGCGCCGAGAGGATCGCCGCATTGGCGATCTCGAAGCCGGTATCGGGTTTTTCGACCGGGATCAGGGCGGTGAGGAAGGCGAGGCGCAAGGATGTGTCCGGCTGATGAGGCTGGCGCGAGGAAGGCCGCAACTGCGCGGCCCGGTCAAGAGCGGCCGCATGCGATGCTGAAGGGATCGTCGCCGCGCAGGCCGGCTCTTCGGGGTTCGCGCTCACCGAACCTTAAGCGGGCCGCCTTACGCTGTCGCCATGGCCGGCAGCTCACACAAGCGGATGGACGATCCAGCGAACGGCGCCACCGTGCGCGCCGTCAGAGGCATGGACGGGCCGGAAACCTTTTCCATCGTCGCGCAGTCTCCGACGGATGCGCTCGTCGGCGTCGAAAGCGTCGTCTGCGTGCCGACCTTCAGGCGGCCCGACATGCTGGAGGAGACTTTGCGTTCGCTGGCGGCCCAGACCGGCGGGCATGACGTCGCGGTCATCGTCGTCGAGAACGAGGGGGTGGCGCGCGAGGGCGCGGCCCGCGCGACGGCGCTGCTCGAAGCCGGCCTGTTCAAGGGCTTCGTCATCGTCGAGCCGCGCCAGGGCAACTGCAAGGCCTACAACGCCGCCTGGCGCTGCGCGCTGACGCGGCTGCCGGCGCTGCAAAACCTGTTGGGCATCGACGATGACGAGCAGGCCGAGCCCGGCTGGCTCGACGCGTTTCTCACGGCGGCAAGGACCGCTCCGGCCGAGCTGTTCGGCGGCGCGGTCGTGCCGCGCTTCGAGGATGGCTCGCGCGCCTGGCTTTCGGCCCATCCGGTCTTCCGCTCGCATTATGCCGTCTCCGGACCGGTGCCGCGGCTCTACTCCAGTGCCAACTATCTGATCCGGCGACAGGTCCTGGAGCGGCTCGGCTTCCCCTTTCTAGACGAGCGCTTCGATTTCACCGGCGGCGGCGACGCGGACTTCTTCACGCGCGCCAGGCGCGCGGGCTTCCGATCCTGGTGGGTGCAGGAGGCGCTGCAGCGCGAGACCATGCCCGAACGGCGCACGCGGACCGACTGGATCGCCGCGCGCGCCCGCCGCAACGGCGCGATCTCGACGGTGATCGAGCGCCGCATGCTGCCGGGCCTTTCCGGCCGGCTGCTGGTTCTGGCCAAGTCGCTCGGCCTGCTGGCGGCGTCGCTGCCGCGCGGCCTGGTGCTCGCGCTGCGAACGGGGTCGGGCCTGATCGGGCTCTATCACGCCCAGGTCGCGCTCGGCCGGCTCGCCTCGGAGTTCGGCGTCGAGGCCGAGCAGTACCGGAAGCCCGAGGCCAACTGAGCCGAAGGGTCGCGACTTTGCTCAGCGCGGGCGCGCCTGCGCCGCGACGGCGCCCAGCGCCGCGCTCAGCGCTTCGCGCTGATGGTCGTTCCACGCCTTCGCTGCCGCGTAGGCCCGCTCGCCGAGATACCGCCGCGCAGCCTCGCTGCCGACGAGCGCGACAACCGCGTCGGCGAAGGCCCGGGGGTTGCGGTCCGGTACGGTGACGACGCCGCCGGCGAAGGCGGGTCCGAGTCCGCGCGAGCCCGTCTCGGTGCTGACGGTTCCGACGCCGGCCGCCATCGCGTCGAGCAGCTTGATGTTGATCCCGGTGCCGGCCTCGATCGGGTTCAGCGAAAGCGGGGCGAGACGATAGGCGTCGAGCAGGTCCGGCAGGAAGCCATGCTTGACGATGCGCGGATCGTCCGGGATGTGGTCGCAGACGCCGCCGACGACATGCAGTCTGAATTGCGGGGACGCGGCCACGATCAGCGGAAGCGTGTGTTCGAGGAAATGTCGGATCGAGACGAGGTTCGCTCCGTTCGACGAGCCGACGAAGGCTCCGCCGACGGCGTCGTGACGGTCGAGCCGCCGCGACAGATCGACGATATGGCTGACCGTGGCCATGCGCGGCGGCTCGCCGCCGAGCCGCTCGGAGAAGCTGCGCGCCTCCTTGTCCTGGATCGCCAGGACGACGTCGGCCCGCCGGAAGGCCCTGCATTCGGTTTCGGGCGAGACCGAGAACCAGTAGTCGCGCTCGGAGCTAGCGCCGCGCACCGCCAGATGCCGGTCGGCGAAGGAATCATGCGTGTCGAGGATCCGCATCACCGCCTTCGGAAACGCCTCGAAGGCGCGCGTGTTGAAGATGTACTCGACCATCACCGCGTCGTAGCCGCGCCGCTTCTGGAGCGAGCGGATCTGGCGCGAATAGGGTGACTGGTAGATCTCGTCGAGCCCGAGATGGAAGGCGTCGGCTCGCCCCATGGCGCGCCTGATCCGCCGGCCGACGCGCATCGCGCTGCGCCTGGCGTAATAGAGTCCGCTATCGAGCCGGCCGCGGCTGAGCACATGCACCTGGTCGGCCCCGAACTCGGCCGCATGCGCCGCGCGGTCGAGATCGGGCTCGACGCGCGACGGCAGGAAGATGAAGTGGGTCTGGTGCCCGAGGGTCCGCAGCGTGCGCGCCAGGTTGAGGATGCGGCGGCGGTTGCCCTCATAGGTCGGAAAAACCGGCACGTTCGATACGATCGCGATCGTCATCGCCGGGAGCAGGGCTGGAGCATGGGCGTTCATGATGGGGCGTCCTACGGCGTCACGCGGTATTTCGAGGTCAACCTGAGACCGATCACGCCGATCAGCAGCGCGAACCAGACGGGGTCGGCCCGGCGGAAGAAGAAGGTCTCGAGGCAGGCGGAATAGATGCAGAACAGCCAGATGCGGAAGAAAAGCTCCGCCAGGGCCTTGTTCTCGAACGTCGGAATGGTGCGGTGGTGGTCGCGCAGCGGCAGCAGGATCAGGACGAACAGCGCCAGCGCCGCGCCGGGCAGGCCGAGGCCGATCGCGAGGTCGAGATAGCCGTTATGGCCGTGGACCATGCCGTTCGAGATGCCGCTCTCATACTCCTTGGGCTCCGAGAACAGCACGAAGTCGCTGCCCCAGAAGCCCTCGAAGCCATAGCCGAAGAGCGGGCGCTCCCAGAGCCGGTCGAGCGCGAAGCGCCAGATCTCGGTGCGGCCGGTGAAGGTCTGCCCCGGACTGAGCGACTGCACGATCTCGTTGATCGATGGATAGAGCACCGAGCCGATCGTCGCCGTCAGCAGCAGGGCGAGCGGGCCGAGCGCGATCAGCCCGCGCAACCAGATGCTACCGATCCGGGCGCAGGCGAAGCCGACCAGAACGACGAAGGGACCGAGCCCCATAGAGGTCTTGGAGCCGGTCATGAACAGGAAGGTCGCGGCCAGCCCGAGGATCACGGAACCGAACCGCATCGAATACGAGGCGGCGACGAAGATGCCGATCAGCATCAGGATGACCATCATCGCGCCGGCGATGTTCTTGTGGTCGAACAGCCCGCGCCAGGCGCCGGCATGCTCGGGCTCCAGCACGTCGCCGCCGGAATGGATCGCCACGTCGCGGAAGACGACGAGCCCGGCATAGCAGATCACCAGCACGATCAGCGCGGCCACGCCGAGCAACAGCGCGAAATGGCGCTGGCCTCGCGGCAGCAAAGGCAGCGTGCCGGCGATCACCAGAACCACCAGCGTGAAGCGCAGCGCCCGCATCGAGATCTCGGGATTGGCGGAATAGACCACGCCGACGACCATCCAGGCGAGCAGCAGGAGCCAGGCCGGCCTGACATAGGCCAGCGCCGCCCGCCCGCCGGCATTCGCCGCGCAGAACAGGCCCAGCACCGCCATCAGCGAGAAGCTGATCTGGTTGACGACGTTGCTGGTGTCTTCGGTCTCGACGAAATAGCTTCCCTTGAAGGGCGCGGTCGAAACCCAGACCAGCAGCAGCGCCGCGACGAAGACGAGACTGCGGAGATAATAGCCTGCGTCGTCGGCAGTCTCCGCCGACGCGGCCTGTCTCCAATCGATGCCGCTCGCGCTCATCAGGCTGCGTTGACGACGAAGCCGCGGATCTTGGCGGCATCGGCCCCGAGCGCCGCATTGGCGCGCTCCAGATCGGCGATGCCGACCTCGCCTTCGCGGATGACCAGCACGATGGCGTCGACCGCCTGCGCGAAGCGCTCTGACAGCGGATCGCTGCCGATCGCCGCGCCGTCGATGATGACCGGCCCGAACCGCCGAGCCGCGCCGAACACCTCATGGGCGATCTGGTCGGCGCTGACCGCGTCGCTGCGGGCGGATCGCGGCAGGAAGAACAGGCCGGTGCCTTCGTCCTGCCGCGCGGCGCGCACCAGCCCTGCCGCGCCGGTGGCGATCTCGTAGAGGCCGATTTCGGCGTCGGGCGCATAGACGCTGGTCAGGCTGGCGTCGCCAGCGCCGGCGTCGATCAGCAGCGCCGGGTGGCCCGATGTCGCGGCCTCCAGCGCCAGATTGAGCGCGACCGTCGAGGCGCCCGCCTGCGCGCGCAGGCCGAGGACGAGAATGCGCTGCTGTCGCGGCTCCGCCGGGCTGGAAAGCGCCGCGCCGAGGCTGCGGATCGCTCTGGCGAAGCCGGCATTGGGCTTGTCGAGCACATCGACGAGATGGGCCTTGAGCTGGAAGACCGACGACGCCTCGCCGTCGTTGCGCCGCCAGCGCCGGTGCCGGACGGCGGGCAGCGTCGCCAGCAGCGGCGCGGCTCCGGCCTGCAGCACGTCGGGTATCCTGTCGGCCTGGCCGCCCGTGATCGTGGCGAAGCGGCGTATCAGCGCGCGCCCCGCAGGCGCAGGCGCGGCCGCCATGGGGGCTTCTTGCGCCGGGTTCCCGGCCGCCGGTTCTTTGGCTTTGACCTCGCCATGCCTGTCGTCCGCCGGAACGCCGCGGCTCCACAAGCGGAAGCCCCGTCGGCCTGTGGGCGGTCCCGTGTCCGGCTGCGTCGGCGGCAGGCCGGAGCCGCCCGCCATCGCGAGCCCGAGCACAAGCACGGCGCCGAGCCCGCCGCCGGCGACCCCGCCCAGCATCGCGATCGTGCGCCGGCTCATCCCGGATTTCTGCAGCGGCGGCATGGCGTAGCTGATGATGCGGGCATTGGTGGTGTCGATGCCGGCAAGCTCTCCGGTCTCGCGCGCGCGGCGCAGGAAGGCGTCATAGACGACGCGGGAGGATTCGACCTCGCGCTCGAGTTCGCGCAGTTCGACCGAGGCGCGGCCGGCGGCATATTGCGAGGTGGTGAGCTGGGCGACGCGCTGGGCGATCTGCTTTTCGGCCTCGACCGCCCGGTCGTATTCGATCTTGGCGGCGCGGGCGATGCGCGACAATTCGTCGGCGATCTGCCGGCGCGCATCGCGCACCTGCGCCTGCGCCGCGCCCAGCGCCGGATGGCGCGAGCCGAGCGAGGCCAACAGGTCCGCTTCCTTGCTCAGCGCCGCGCCGAGTTGCGAGCGCAGCGCCGTCATGGTGTTGGACGCCACCGCCTCGGGGATGGCGCCGGCCTCGATCGCGCTGGCGCGCGCCGCCAGCGTCTGGTCGTATTTGGCCTTGGCCTCGGTCACCTTGGTCCGCAGCGCGACGAGCTGCGCGTTGTTGAGCGCGAGCTGCTCCTCGCCGATCGACTTGCCGCCGACCCCGACGATGTTGTTGGCCTCCTTGTATTTCTCCGCCTTCTCCTCGGCGATCCGCAGCCGGTTGCGAAGTTCCTCGAGCCGGCGCGTCAGGGCGCCGGTGGCGCGCTGGGCCGCGTCGGCGCGCACCGAGGCCTGGTCGTCGAGATAGGCGTTGGCCAGCGCGTTGGCGATGCGCGCGGCCTTGGTCGCCTCGCGCGAGGTCACCGCGATGTCGATGACGAAGGTGCGCTCGCCGCGCCGCACCGCGACCTGCTTGTCGAGCGCCGCCAGCGCATAGAGCAGTCCGTCGCGGGGCGGTTCGCCGCCGCGCGGCAGCAACTCGGCGATGAGGCGCCACAGCCCGGTCTTGGTCGCCTCGCCGCCGAACTCCGGATCCTTGTCGAGCCCTTCGGTCTCCACCACGCGCGACTTGATGCTGTCGGATGCGATGACGCGGGCCTGGCTCTCCAGATAGCCGGTCGTCGAGGTCGGATCGCCGCCGGTGGCGTTGGGCGAGACCTCGTTCTGCAGCACGCGCAGGTCGCGGGGGTCGATGAAGAGCTGCGCCGTCGAGACGTATTTCGGCGGGATGAACAGGCTCGCGAGCCCGGCCAGAACCGCGCCGATGAAGGCAGCCAGCAGCACGAGGCCCTTGCGTCGCCACAGCGTCGTAGCGAGCCAGGCCGGGTCGGTCAGCCGTGCAAGCAGCGGCTGCTGGTCCTGTGGCTGTGGCGCGGGTCGGCTGCGGCGGTCCCGCCGCTGCTGCGTCTCGTCCGTGGCCGTATCGGTGTTGAACATGACGCTACGCTTCACTCTGCAACCTCTGCCCGGATGCGGCAGGCCAACCCTGCCGCCTCAGGTTCTCTTGGCATCGATGACTTGGTCATCAGCTCGCGCCGCGCCGGTAGCGGTCGAGCACCTTCATCATCAGCTTCGGGCGGAAATCGGCGTCCAGCGGCAGCGGCCGGGCGCTCGCGCCGTCCTTGCGCGGAAACGTCTCGTGGATCCAGGAATAGCGGTCGCTCAGGCCCCAGGTCACGATCGCCCTGGGTTGGCGCACGGAGACGATGGCGTTGAGATAGGTCGAGACCAGGCTGGCCGCGGCGCGGTCGCGCGTCTGTGGGTCGGCCGGCAGTTTCCAGTCGATGACGTCGAGTTCGGTGATCTCGACATCGAGATCGAGCTTGCCGAGCTCGTACATGAACTGCTGCAGGCCATGGGTGTCGATCGGGTTCTCGGCATAGAGATGCGCCTGCATGCCGATGCCGTGGACCGGGACGCCCTTGTCCTTCAGCCTGCGGCAGATATCGAGCGCGATCTGCCGGCGCCGGGCCACGCCGGGCCACGGCTCCTCGAAATTGAAGTCGTTCAGCACCAGTCGCGCCGACGGGTCGGTACGGGCCGCCGCGCGGAAGGCGATCTCGATATGCTCGGGGCCGAGCAGGCGCTGCCAGATCGTGTCGCGATAGGGTTCGCCGGGCGTCGCGTCGAAGCGGATGACCTCGTTGACCACGTCCCAGGTCGCGATCCTGCCCTTGTAGCGGTCGACGACGGTCTCGATATGGCGCACGAGTTCGCGCTCGGCCTCGGCCCGGGTGCTCATCGTCTTGGCCCAGGCCGGCAAGGCCTCGCCCCACAGCAGGGCATGGCCGCGCACGGCCTGCCGATTGCCCTCGGCGAAGGCGATCATCTCATCGGCGCCGGAGAAATCGAAGCGCGCGCGGTCATGGCGCAGCGCCTCCCATTTCAGGTCGTTCATCGGCACGATCACATCGCAATAGCGCCGCAGCGCCTCGCGATAGCGGGGGTCGGCCCGAAAGGTTTCGATCTGCGCGGCAGAGCCGATCGGCACCGGGCCGCGGCTGGCTGCCGCGGGGCGCGCTCCGGATCCGGCCGCCGCCAGCATCGCCGCCCCCGAGATCAGTGTCTTCCTGCGCGTCATCGCTGTCATGTGTCGTTCCGGATCATTGTGTTTCGGAAAGCGCCGCAGCCTGTTTCGTTTAGGGTCAATCAACACGTCCGGGCTAAACAGAACGCCTTCGACGGTCCCGCTCAGGCAGGGTCCGGGCCAGAAGCGCCGCCCGAACGGACCCCATGTCGCCTGACCGCGCCGCCATTTACGCCTACCTCACGATCCTGAGCGGCTCGGCTGGCCGCCTCGTCATCTCCCTTGTCTACTTCCTCATCGTTGCGAATACGTTGACCCTCGGTGAATTCGGTCTGTTCGCCACGGCCTCGGCCACGGGGCTGATCCTGTCGCGGCTTCTCGCATTCGGGTTCGTCTCGCCGGTCTACAGGGTCGCGACCGTCAAGGCGCGGCTGCTGGGAACCTATGCGGCCGGTTTCGCCGGGCTCGCCGCGCTGTCGATTCCGGTGATCGTCGTCGCCGCGGCGGCCGTTTACGCAGCGCTGTTCTGGGGTCGGCTGGCGGCGCTCTCCTTCGCCCTGATCGTGACCGCGGAAGTGGTTGGTTGGCGGCTCGTCGAAGTCGTCGCGATCGTCAACAACGGGCTCAGGCGTTTCCGCCAGGCGGCGTTGCTGGTGGTCCTCGGCTCGTCGCTACGCACGGTGGCCGCCGTCGCCTTCTACCTGTTCGGGCAGGCGAGCCTGACGATATGGGTTTTCGCCTATCTCGGCGCGACCCTGGCGACGGCGCTGATCGCGGTCCTGTTCTTCATGCCGGCGCTGCGCTGGCGCTTCGACAGGCGCATCTTTGCAAGGCGCATGCACGACGCCGTCTTCGCGGCGGCCGCGGACATCGTCTTCTACATCCAGGCCGAACTCGACAAGCTCCTGGTGCTGGCGCTTGCGGGAGAGCGAATGGCGGGCCTCTACGCCATCGCGATGCGCGTCATCGACCTCACCGCCATGCCGGTGCGTAGCTTCAACCAGATGCTGGTCCAGAAGATCATGAAGGAGCGCGGTTTCGCCGGCGGCTTTGGCGGGCTCGCGGCTGTCGAGGCCGGCATCGCGCTGATCTCGATCGGCGGGCTCGCGGCCGTGATCGTGATGCTGAAACCCTTCCCCGGCATGCTGGGCCGCAACGTCGCGGAAGCGGCCTATCTGTTTTTGCCGATGCTGGCGGTTCCGGCCTTCCGCAACCTCGTCGAATACCATGCCGAACTGCTCTATGCCCGCGAGCGGTCAGGCGCGCGCATCGCGTTGCTCTGCGCCGTCACGGGGTTGAAGGCGGCGCTGATTTCCTGGGTGATGCTGCGGTTTGCAGCCGGCGACGCCTGGGCGCTCTGGCTCAACGCCGTCTTCGGGCTGGTCTACCTGCTTTCGGCGGCGGTGACATACCGGCTGCTCGGGCAGGCCGCGCGCTGATCTGGGCCTTCCGCGCCTGGGCCTTAGAGCCCGTCTCGAAACTCGCTCTGGCGAGTCGGCTGGCGTGGCGTTCGAGAACCGGAGCGGAGCGGACTTATTGTCCGTGAGCACCGGAAGCGCGGAACGCCTCGTCAGACGGACGCCGGAGTAGAGTTTCGGGACGGGCTCTTAGACGGACTGCGCCTCGAACAGCGCCTTAAGCTGCGCCACCGGCTGGCCGATGAAGGACTGGACGCCGACCGCGACCTGGCCGCGCTCCAGCACCTCCTCGAAGGAGCGCAGCGAGGCGATGCCGCCTGCGTCGCCGCCCCAGTAGACCTTGCAGAGTTCGTGGCTGTCGGCGACATGGCCCGACGCCGCGAGCCCGAGCACCCGTTCGACGAAATAGCCGTAGATCAAATATTCCGAGAACTGGCGCTGGCGCGCGATCGCCTCGACCCAGCCGCGCCCGCTGACGGCCTCGATATGGCGATGCAAGGCCAGCACATTGTCGCGCCGCCAGGTCACGAGGTTGTTGATGTAGTCGGCGCTTGGCATGGCGGGCGCGGGCAGGCCGAGCAGGTCGGCGGCCATGCCGCACCAGGAGACGTGCTCGGCCATGTCGGCTGTGATGCCGTCCGCCTTCGCATAGAGCCTGACCGCGCCGTTCGTCGTCAGGCTGTCCAGCGCGAACGGGCGGAGGAACATCATGTCGGAATCGGCGAAGAGCACGACGTCCTCGCGGCTCGCCAACGGCAGCGCGAACTTCCGCAGTTGCTGTGCATGCCAGCCGCGCAGGGGCGGCACGCCGCGCCTGAGCGCGCCAAGGCTCGTCCAGACCCGACGCTTGCCGAGGCTGAACGGGTCGGGCCACGCCCTGAGCCAGGGTGGAAGCAACTCCGATTCCGGCAGCACGGTCCGGCGCGGGCCTTCCAGCGACTTGAACAGCGCGACATCGCCATCCTCGACCAGGATGTAATGCATCGCATGGCCGCTGACGAAACGGTCGATGCTGGCGCAGAGCAGCCGGCAGCGCTCGACGTCGCCGGCATAGCTCGGCGTCGCGATGGCGTAGCTCAGCCTGGTCTGGCTCAGGTTCACGGCCGGGTCCGCCGGCCAAGGAGCTTCAGGCGCAGCATCCGCAGCAGGAAGACCGGGTTGCCCAGCACATAGCGCCGCCAGAGCCGGCCGGGTTCGAGCCAGAGCCGCCAGGCCCATTCCAGCCGCAGCGCCCGCACGATCTCCGGCGCCCGCGCCACCTCGCCGGCGAGGAAATCGAACAGCGCCCCGATTCCGGCCGCGACATGGGCATGGCGGGCGTCGATCCGCTCGGAGATGAAGGTCTCCTGCAGCGGATTGCCCAGCGCGACCAGCAACAGGTCCGGCGGCTCGGCCGCCAGTCTCTCCAGCATGACGGCCTTGCCGTTCTCGTCGATGAAGCCATGGCCCGCGACGTCGAAACGGTGTCGCGAGAACTCCCGCGCCAGCCTTGCCGCGGCCTTGTCGGCGACACCGGGCCGGCCGCCGAACAGCGCCACGCGCAGCGGCCGCGCCTGCCTCGCCAGCAGCGCGGGCGTGAAGTCGGTTCCGTTCAGATTGGCCGGGAAGGGCGCGCCATGCAGCATCCGCGCGCCGATATCGACGCCGACGCCGTCCGCCAGGACAAGGAACCCGGCGAGCCGGCGGCGCAGGCTTTCGTCATGCGCCGCGAGGTTGACCAGATGCGCGTTGCAGAAGGCGAGCTTCAGATGGCGTCCGTCCGTCATGGCCTCGCCGACCACGCGTAGCGCTTCGGCCCGATCGAGCACGGCGATCGCGACGCCGCCGATATCGCGCGTCGCCACGGGCGTCATGGCCGGCGCGGGCGCGTCGGTCGAAGGGTCGAGGGTCAGGCTGGTGGCCACGATGAGGTTCGTCCGGACGTCGCGACGATCATGTCATGGCGCAACCGCGCGCCGGGTCAAGCCGAACCCTTCCGGAGGGTGAATGCGGCGTTGTCCCCAGCCGGGTCGCCCGCTTGTCCGCCTTGCCGGTTTGGCCGCGCGGCATTGTTCCAGTTTGGCACGACGCCGGTTCGGAAGCGGCCCGCGCGCCCGGGGTTCCCAGCCGCATTCCGTTGAAAATCCGTCCGAAATCGAAAAATCGGCCCCGTTCTGGCGCAGCCGCCGGCGGCATGTCGCTTGCGGCCTGTCCGGCACGATGCCTTCGCGATCGGAGATCTGTCCCGTTCCGAGCCGCCGCATCGCTGGAGCGCAGGCATGATGATGAGCGTCAATGATCTGAGCTATGCCGCCGCCACCGCGGCCGAGGAGCGCGCCAACTCCTGGCGTCACTGGATCGGCCTTGTGACGGCGCTGATCGACGCCGCGGTCGTTCTCGGCATCGTGGTCCTGACCTCGGTCGCCTATCATCTTCAGGCTTACGGCCATGTCGGCGATCACCAGATCACCTTCGAACTGGCGAGCATGATCGCGGCGATCTTCGTCTTCACCAACCTGCTGCGCTCCCGCTACCAGATCGCCAACTACCTTTCGACCAAGGGGCAGGTCGCCTCGGCCTTCACGGTCTGGAACATCACCATGGTCGCCTTCATCGCGATCGTGTTCATGGCCAAGATCGTCGATCATTACTCGCGCGCCGTGGTGATCGCGACCTATCTCGCCGGTATCCCGCTGATCTCGCTGGCGCGCTCCGGCATCGTGCGGACCGTCTCGATGGCGAGCAAGACCGGGCTGATCACCTCCGAGCGTGTCTTCCTGATCGGCCGCGAGCAGGACGTGATGTCCTTCGTCTCGCGCCACCAGCCCTGGAATATCGGCTTCGTCATCGTCGACGTCGCCTTCCTGCGCGACGCGCAGCGCCGCCGCATCAACGATCCCGCGGCCGCGCTCGCAGCCGATCTCGCCACGGCGGTCGCCCGATGCCGCCGGATGCAGCCCGATGCGGTCTTCATCGCCATGCCCTGGGCCGACCAGGACACGATCGACGCCTGCGTCGACGCTTTCATGACGCTTCCAGTCGCGATCCACCTGACGCCCGAAAAGATCATGGACCGCTTCGACAACCCGCATATCGTCCGAACCGGCTCGCTCGCCAGCCTGCGCCTGACGCGGCCGGCGCTGTCGGTCGTCGAGATCGCCGTCAAGCGTGGCTTCGACCTCGTCGCGGCCAGCGCGATCCTGCTGTTCACCCTGCCGCTGCTTCTGGCGATCGCCGGCCTGATCCGCCTCGACTCGAAGGGGCCGGTGCTGTTCATGCAGCGCCGCTACGGCTTCAACCAGAAGGCCTTCCGCATCTTCAAGTTCCGCACCATGACGACGACAGACGATGGCGACGTCATCCTTCAGGCGACGCGCGACGATCCGCGAATCACACGGGTCGGCCGCGTGCTGCGGCGCTACAATCTCGACGAGCTGCCCCAGCTTCTCAACGTCATCGGCGGCCAGATGTCGCTGGTCGGGCCCCGCCCGCACGCGCTCGCTCATGACCACGAATTCCAGCGCAAGATCGCGCGCTATGCGCGGCGCCACAACGTCAAGCCCGGCATCACCGGCTGGGCCCAGGTCAACGGCCTGCGCGGCGAGACCGATACGGAAGACAAGATGGCGCGGCGCGTCGCCTGCGACCACTGGTACATCGACAACTGGTCGTTCTGGCTCGATCTCGCGATCCTGGCCCGCACGGTTCTGAGTCCGCGCTCCTATCGCAACGCGGTGTGACTCGATGAGCCCGGCAGGCGAGGCGGGTTCGCGAGCAGCGACTGCCCGGTCCGCGCCGCCGGGCGCTTTGCACGCCAGCCCGGCTGATCTAGGGTTTATCTCTCGGATCAAAGCGGGCCTGGCCATGAACCAAATCGATTTAAACGGACGCGTCGCCATCGTCACCGGCGGCGCGCAAGGTATTGGCCGGGCCGTCGCCGCGCGGTTTGCCGCCAGCGGCGCCAAGGTCGAGATCTGGGATCTCGATGGCGGGCTGGCGGCGGAGGCGGCAGCCGAGATCGGCCCCGGCGCCAGCGGGATCGCCATCGACGTCACCGACGCCGACGCGGTCAAGGCCGCGGCCGATGCGCTCGAAGCCCGGCTCGGCGGCGTCGACATCCTCGTCACCAGCGCCGGCATCGCCGGCCCCAACCACAAGACCTGGGAATACCCGGCGCAGGACTGGGCCAGGGTGATGCGCCTGAATGTCGACGGCACGCTGCACTGCTGCCAGGCGGTGATCCCCGGCATGCTGAAGCGCAATTACGGCCGGCTGGTGCTGGTGGCCTCGATCGCCGGCAAGGAGGGCAATCCCAACGCCTCGGCCTATTCGGCATCGAAGGCGGCGGTGATCGCGCTGACCAAGTCGCTCGGCAAGGAACTGGCGACGCAGGATATCGCGGTCAACTGCATCACGCCGGCCGCCGCCCGCACCCGCATCTTTGACCAGATGAGCGAGGAGCATATCGGCTACATGCTGGCGAAGATCCCGCGCGGGCGCTTCCTGCAGCCCGACGAGGTCGCCTCGATGGTCGCCTTCCTGGCCTCGGCCGAGAACAGCTTCACCACGGGCGGCGTTTTCGACCTTTCGGGTGGCCGCGCGACTTACTAGTCTCCACGCCATGACCCAGACGCTCCCCTCCGCCGCCGTGCTCGGCGCGCGCGCTTTCGCCGCTCTCGATGGCTTGAATCGTTTCACCGACGAACCCGGCAAACTGACCCGGCTCTATCTGTCGCCCGCCCACCGGCAGGCGGCGGAATGGACGCTCGGCGCGATGGAGGTGGCGGGCCTCGCCGCCCATATCGACGCGGCGGGCTCGGTGCAGGGCCGGCGCGAGGGGTCGATTCGGGGCGCGCCTTGCGTGATGATCGGCTCGCATATCGACACGGTGAAGGATGGCGGCCGCTTCGACGGCAATCTCGGCGTGGTCGCCGGCATCCTCGTCGCGCAGGCGCTGCGCGACGCCGGCGTCGTCTTGCCCTTCGCGCTGGAGGTGATCGCCTTCGGGGACGAGGAGACGGTCAGGTTTCCGACCTCGTTCTCGACCTCGGCCGCGCTGGTCGGCCGCTATGACGAGGGCTGGTTCACCGCCCGCGACGCGGACGGGGTGGTTTTGCGGGATGCGCTGATCGGCTTCGGCGGCGATCCCGACGGCATTTTCGCGCTCGCGCGAAAGCCGGGCTCGATCAAGGCCTATCTCGAGATCCATATCGAGCAGGGCCCGGTGCTGGAGGCGCAAAACGAGCCGGTCGGCATCGTCACGGCGATCAACGCGCAGAAGCGGGCGCGCGTGCGGATCACCGGCGAGGCCGGCCATGCCGGCACGGTGCCGATGGCGCTCCGCAAGGACGCGCTCGCTGCCGGCGCCGAGATGGCGCTAGCGCTTGAGGCGATCGCCGGCGGGCACGAGGACGCGGTCGGCACCGTCGGCGTGTTCAGGCCCGATCCCGGCGCGACCAATGTCGTGCCCGGCGCGCTCGATTTCACCATCGACTTCCGCGCGCCGAGGAACGAGACGCTGGCGAGCATGGACGCCGCGATCGGCGAGCGGTTTGCCGCGATCGCGGCGCGGCGCGGCGTCGGGCTGACCATCACGCCCTATTCGCACGATCAGGCGACGCCGATGGCGGAGGCCCTGCAGGATGCTCTCGCCGCCGGCATCGCCCGCACCGGCTCCAATCTGAGCGCGCGCCGGCTGCCCTCGGGGGCGGGTCACGACGCGATGGTCATGGCGCGGCTCTGCCCCGCCGCGATGCTGTTCGTCCGCAACGAGAAGGGCATCAGCCACTCCCCGCTGGAGAACATGACCGAGGCCGATGCCGGGATCGCGATCCGCGTGCTGCTGGAGACCGTGCTGGAGCTTGCCCGCCAGGAGGGCTGACGGGCGGATTCGGGCGAAGGCTTCAGGCCGCCTTCGCGCCGAGGCAGGCATTGATCTTGCCGAGCAGGCGCGGCAGGTCGATCGGCTTGGTGTCGAAATCGGCGCAGCCGACCTCGACGCTTTTGGCCCGGTCGCTCGACAGCGCATGCGCCGTCAGCGCGATGATCGGGATCGGGGCCGTGCGGGCAGAAGCCTTGATCAGGGTCGTGGCCTCCCAACCATCCATGTCGCCCAGGGCGACGTCCATCAGGATCAGGTCGGGGTTTTCCTGCGCGGCCATCGCCACGCCTGTCGGCCCGTCTGGCGCGCAGGCGACGGTGAAGCCCTGCCGCTGCAGGCGCCTCGTCAGCATGTCGCGGTTCATCTCATTGTCTTCGACGAGCAGGATCTTAGGCATGCGTGCCCACCGTGGTTGCCGTTCTCGGGGTGTTGCGTTGAAGGACAGCCGCCATGCGAGCGCCGAAGCGGTCCGTGGGAGTTGCGGCAGAATCCGGCGTCTCGATCGCCACGCGCGGCTGCTCTTCGGTTGTCGGCATGACCGGGACGATCACGGTGAAGGCGCTGCCGACGCCCTCCTGGCTCTCGACGACGATGTCGCCGCCCATCAGCCGGCAGAGCTTGCGGCTGAGCGCCAGGCCCAGGCCGGTGCCGCCATATTTGCTGGCGCTGGAATCGTCGCCGACGGTGAACTGCTCGAACAGGGTCGCGATCTGCCCCTTGGCGATGCCGATGCCGGTGTCCTCGACACGAAAGCTCACCATCGGGAAGCCGTGCCGTGCCGTCCGTTTGGCGATCAGCCGGATGGTGCCGCCATGCGTGAACTTCACCGCATTGTCGAGCACCTGCAGGAGGGCCTGCCGCAGCTTGCTGCCATCGCAGATGATGCTGCCAAGTGCCGGATCGAAATCCGTCAGAATGACGTTGCCGGCGCGCCCGGCCGCAGCGCGGTGGTGATCGACCGTCTCCTCCAGAAGAGGGATCACGTCGACCGGCTCGGAATCGAGCTCCATCTTGCCGGCCTCGATCTTCGACAGATCGAGAATTTCGTTGACCAGCCTGAGCAGATGGTGGCCGGCGCTGTGGATGCGCTCGAGATCGGCCGCGGTTTCGGCGTCGTCCTCGTCGGCGGCGTCTTCGAGCAGCAACTGGCTGTAGCCGATGACGGCGTTGAGCGGCGTCCGCAGTTCATGGCTCATCTTGGCGAGGAAATCAGCTTTGGCCGCTCCGGCGCGCTCGGCCTCCTCGGTGGCGCGGCGCAGCTCGGCGGCGGTGGCGAGGTGGCCGCGCATCTCGCCTTCCAGTTCACCCTGCGAGGCCAGCACCTTGGCGTAGAACAGCGCCATCATCGTCACATAGAGCGAGGCGGCGACCGTGGAGACCAGTCCCAGGCCCTGTAGCGCGGCGAAGTCCATCGCCGGGACCTTGGCGAAGCCGCCGAGCGAGAATGCCCAGAACACCGCGAAATTCGCCGCGAACATGGCCAGCACGATTAGCCGCAGCCTCGGCTCGGAGCCGATGTAGAAGAACGCCAGCAGCGGGATCGTCAGCACCCAGGGCAGGGTCGGCGAGGTCACGCCGCCATAGAAGAAGCAGCTCCACAGGATGCAGAATATCAGGTTCTGGATCGAGATCAGCGCGAGCAGATGGTAATGGCCGATCGCGCGCAGCACGAAGGGGAAGACCCAGAAGCCGGTGATGCAGGCGGTGAGGACCCAGATCGCATAGCCGGGGTTCGGATCGAGGATATAGAGCGCCAGCGGCACTGTGTTGCCGATGAACGGCCCGAACAGGTGGCTGATCAGGAACATCCGCGCCTGCTTCCGCATCTCGCGGTCGGCGGCGATCTCGGCCGGGATGAACCAGTCGACGAGATCGTTCAGGGCCGCCTGTGAGGTGGGGAGCGAGATCGCCATTCTGTCCTGATCGCGGCCGGATTCGACTCCATCGGCATCGCGCCAGACCGGTCATGGGCGCGACGCGACCACCATGACCAGCTTGCGTTAAGGCTGCGTAAACTGGCGGCCCAATTCAGCAACGCCGCCAGGATACGACACGGGCCGCCTCCCGGATATACTGCTGCAACGTCGCTCCGCCGTCGTTCAACCTCCGCTCGCATTGGTGAGGAGACCGAATTTTAACTTGGGTGAGGTAAATCTCCTTGCTGACGACGATGGCGCAGAACCGTCGATACGGGGCATCTGGATGAACTGGCTGATCCACATCATCGACTGGTTCGTTCCGGAATCGTCGAAATTCGAGCGCTCCGAGCTCAGCCTGGGCCGCAATTTCGTCTTCACGCATCTGTTCGGACCGCTGCTGTCGCAGTCGATCTCGCTGTTCCTTTACCTGACCGATCCGGCGCCCGGCTTTGCCTGCTGGACGATCATCATCTGCACCTGGCTGTTCTGGTTGCTGCCATTCGTCCTGAAATATACGCGCAACCTCCAGCTTTCGGCGCTGATCTCGGTCGAGTTGCTCGCCTTCACCGCGCTGTTCGGCGCGTTCCACTACGGCGGCGTATCCTCGCCCTTCCTGCCTTGGCTGATCGTCAGCCTGCTGCTCGGCTTCTTCTACCTGTCGGACAAGCCGCTGCTGGTGATCGTGCTGTTCGCGCTCAACATCGTCAGCTTCTATCTCGCCTATGTCCTCTACGGGTTTCCGCAGCTGGTGCCGCTGTCGCAGCTCGAGCCGGTCGGCTGGATCTCGATCCTGTCGGCGACGATCTACATGTCCTGGATGGCGATCTACTACGCCAACATCACCTCGATGCGCTCGGATATCGAGCGTGAGACCGAGCGGCATCGCGCCACCGCGATCCGCCTGCGCCAGGCGAAGGAGTTCGCCGACGCCGCCAACCGCTCCAAGTCGATCTTCCTGGCCAAGATGAGCCACGAGCTGCGTACGCCGCTCAACGCCGTGATCGGCTACAGCGAGATCCTGCTCGAAACCTTCGAGCCCGATGCGCGCAACGAGCACAAGCGCGTCGATTTGGCCCGCATCAATGCGGCCGGCAAGCATTTGCTCGCGCTCGTCGCCGATGTCCTCGACCTGTCGAAGATCGAATCCAACAGCATCGAACTGAAGATCGAGAGCTTCGATCTCGCCGAATTCGCCCGCGACGTCGTCACCACCACGCAGCGCCTCGTCGCCGAGAAGGGCAATGCGCTGACGCTGGACTGCCTCGGGCAGCTCGGTGTGGTGTCGACCGATGCGACCAAGCTGCGTCAGGTCGTGCTCAATCTCATCAGCAACGCCGCCAAGTTCACCGAGAACGGAACCATCGGCCTGACGGTGCGCCGCGATCGCAAGGGCGCGGCGGACTGGATCGAGATCCAGGTCCGCGATACCGGCATCGGCATCACGCATGAGCAGCTCCAGCGGCTGTTCCAGAATTTCGGCCAGGCCAGCGCCGCGACGGCGGGCAAATATGGCGGCAGCGGCCTCGGCCTCGCCATCAGCCAGAAGTTCTGCGCCCTGATGGGCGGCGGCATCAGCGTGACCAGCGACTTCGGCCGCGGCTCCTGCTTCAGCGTCCGCATCCTGGCCGATCTGACGCCTCGGGACGCCGCCCTGCCCGAGACTGCCGATCCGCCTCTCTCGTTCGCACCGGCCATTTGAGGCACGACATGTTGAGGCAAGCGATACCGGGGCAAGAGATACCGGGGGAAGACATGCTGGGTAAAGACATGCTGCGGCAAGACATGCGGGAGAAAGACATGCCTGCTCCCGCAGGGCCGGCTCTCGACCTGACTGCCGTGACCTCGCCTCAGAAGGCGCCGGCGCCGCCGAGCCTGCTGATCGTCGACGACGTCGCCGACAACCGCGCCATCCTGGCGCGCCGCTTCCAGCGCCGCGGCTTCGAGATCGTCGAGGCGTCGAGCGGCCGTGAGGCGTTGGCGCTGGTTTCGTCACGGCATTTCGACACGATTCTGCTCGACGTCATGATGCCGGAGATGGACGGCACCGAAGTCTTGCGCCGGATTCGCGCCGGCCATTCCGCCAGCGCATTGCCGGTCATCATGGTCACCGCCAAGAGCCAGAGCGAGGATGTCGTCAACGCGCTGGCGCTGGGCGCGAACGACTATGTCACCAAGCCCGTCGAATTCGACGTGGCGCTCGCGAGGGTGAACAGCCAGATCGAGCGCAAGCGCGCCGAAGACGAGGCGCGCCACACTGCGGAAAGGCTGCGCCTGCTGAACGAGGAGCTCGAGGCGCGCGTCAGCGAACGCACGGCCCGGCTGGTCGCGGCAAACCAGCAGCTTGAAACCGAGATCGCCCAGCGCCACGAGACGGAAGCCCGCAACGCCTATCTCGCGCGCCACGACATTCTGACCGGACTGGGAAACCGCCTGATGCTGCGCGAAGGCCTCGCCAGCGCGCTGGCGAACGGTTTCATCGCCGACGGCCCGCGCGCCTGTGTCCTCTTCATCGATCTCGACGGCTTCAAGAGCATCAATGACGGGCTCGGCCACGCCGTCGGCGACGAGATGCTGAAGGTCGTGGCCGCGCGCCTGCGGCAGGAGACGGGCCCGCGCGATCAGGTCGTCCGGCTCGGCGGCGACGAGTTCGCCGTGCTGACCGCGGCAAAGGATGGTATCGGCTCGGCCTCGCGCCTCGCCGGCCGGTTGATCGAGGCGCTGAGCGCGCCGGTCGCGATCGACGGCAACCCTGTCCATGTCGGCGCGAGCATCGGCATCGCCATGGCGGGCGTCGACGGGCAGACCGGCGAGGAACTCATGAAGGCCGCCGACATGGCGCTCTACCGCGCCAAATCGGAGGGGCGCGGAGTCTGGCGCGTGTTCGACCCTGCCATGGATGCCTGCGCCCAGGCCCGCCGCCTGCTCGAGCTCGATCTTCGCAACGCGCTCAGCGAGGGCGAACTGGCGTTGTTCTACCAGCCGCTGGTCGACGTGAAGACGCACGCCATCACCGGCTTCGAGGCGCTGATGCGCTGGCGCCATCCCGAGCGCGGCTATGTCTCGCCGGCCGACTTCATTCCGGTGGCCGAAGATCTCGGGCTCATCGTGCCGCTCGGCGAGTGGGCGCTGCGCCAGGCCTGCGTCGAGGCGGTCAAGTGGCCGCCGCACGTCAAGATCGCCGTGAACCTCTCGCCGATCCAGTTTCAGCGCGGCAATCTCGTCGCCGTGGTCGTGAGCGCGCTCGCCGCGTCTGGCCTCGCGCCCCAGCGGCTGGAACTCGAGATCACCGAATCGGTCATGCTCGACAAGTCCGCGCGCAATCTCGATACGCTCAAGGCCCTGCGCGAGCTCGGCGTCAGGATCGCGATGGATGATTTTGGCACGGGCTATTCGAGCCTGAGTTATCTCCGCAGCTTTCCGTTCGACAAGATCAAGATCGATCAGTCCTTCATCCGCGATCTCGGCAACGGAATCGAAAGTCAGGCGATCGTCGACGCCATCGCCGGACTCGGCGCGACCTTCGGCATCACGACGACCGCCGAGGGAGTCGAAACCACGGCCCAGTTCGATCTTCTGAGCGCCAATGGCTGCAACGAAGTCCAGGGACGGCTCTTCAGCATGCCGGTCCCTGCCGACGAGGTGCCCGGATTGCTGACGGCGCATCCCGGTCGCGGTCCGCGCGGCTGACACGGGTTCAAGTATTCTCGATTAATCAGTTTTTAAGGTTAACGCGCGAAGCTGGGCCTTAGGAATCGTCGTGATTCCGATGCTCTGGGTTCGACATGATCAGCTTCCGATCGGCCATCCTCGGTTTTCTGTGTGCCTGCGCCGGCGCAGCCGGCGCGAACGCGGCCGATCTCGGCATCCGCAAGAGCTACGAGCCGCTCCCGCCGGCTGCGTTCGACTTCAAGCGCTTCTACATCCATGCCGGCCCGGCGGGGTTGCTCTATTCCGAGGGCGCGAAGATGCGCGCGGCGGGAACGCCGATCCCCGGCGCCGACGTCCGCATTCCCGATTCGCTGACCGTCGCGATCGAGGCGGGCTACTTCTTCACGCCCAATTTCGCGCTCGGCTTCGCCGGCGGTTTCCCGCCGCTGGTCAAGGTCGAGGCCAAGGGGTCGATCAACGGGCTCGGCACACTCGGCAAGGTCGCCGGCGGCCCGACCGCGCTGACGGCGCAGTATCATTTCACCGGCATGGGCAATTTCCAGCCCTATGTCGGCGTCGGCCCCAGCCTGATGATCATCTTCCGGGACCAGGATCGCGTGGTCACCAATCTGAAGACCGACCATGCGCTCGGCGTCGCCGCCCAGGTCGGCTTCAACTACATGTTCAACGAGAACTGGGGCGTCTTCTTCGACGCCAAGAAGGTCTATCTGCGGGCCAAGACCGCAGGCAATCTCGGCCCGGCGCCGATCAGGGCGACCGTCACGCTCGACCCGCTGGTGCTGCATACCGGCGTGACCTACCGCTTCTGAACGTCGCCGCGCGCGCGGCGCAGCCGCAGGGCGAGGTCGAGCGCGTGCGCCAGCCCGCCCAGCGCCAGGCCGGCCAGCACGACGAATCCGGGGCCGCCCGCGAGCGCGGTCCTCAACGCAGCCAGCAGCCCAAGTCCCGCCAGCGCGATCAGCACGATGTCTCGGCGCGGCAGACCGTGCCTCGCCCGCAGCGCAAACAGCACCGACGCCTCGACGACGAGAACGACGATCGCGAGATCGACCGCGTGCAGGACGAGCGACGGCGCGATCATCGGCGCGCGCCTGTCATGGAGCGCTCACGTCCTGCTCACGTCCGCGCCACGCCGAGCAGATGGCCGAGATCGTTGAAGAAGACCCGGACATGCGCCATGAACCTGCCGCGCACCAGCGCCTTGTTCATGTAGGAATCCCAGGTCAGCTTCTGCACGTCGGGGTCCTTGCAGATCGCGACGAACTGCTCGCGGCGCTTGTCGTTGCGATACCAGATCCATTGCAGCAGCCCGAGCACCCAGAAGACCCGGCCATGATCGGCCATGAAGCGCTTGCGCGCCGTGGCCAATGCCCGCGCATCGCCCGTCGCGAGCGCCCTGTCGACAGCCTCGCCCGCGAGCCTGCCGCACAGCATGGCGTAATAGATGCCCTCGCCCGATGCCGGCGCGACGACGCCCGCGGCGTCGCCGGCAAGAATGACGTCGCGGCCATTGTCCCATGTCTTCAGCGGCTTCATCGGGATCGGCGCGCCTTCGCGGCGGATCGTTTCCGCGCCTTCGAGCCCGGTATCGGCGCGCAGGCGGGCCACCGCGTCCTTCAGCGAAAAGCCCTTATAGGCGCTCCCCGTTCCAATGCTGGCGGTTTCGCCATGGGGGAAAACCCAGCCGTAGAAATCGGGGGAAACGCGGCCCTGATAGATTACGTCGCAGCGCCGCGAATCGTAATGCGCGCCGGCCTGCGCGGGCGCGCGGACGATCTCGTGATAGGCGAAGACGAAGGGCGGGCGCCTCATACCCGGCATCGCGGCGCGCGCCAGATTGGAGATCGCGCCGTCGGCGCCGATCACCATGCGGGCGCGCAGGCTCGACAGCGCCTCTTCGCCCTTGGCGCGATAGTGCAGCCGCGCCGTGCCGTCGGCGTCGCGGCTGAACTCCTCGAAGGTGCCGGTGATCCGCGTCACGCCGGTCTCGGCCGCGCGCTCGCGCAGCCATTCGTCGAAATGCTCGCGGTCGACCATGCCAACATAGCCGTCCTCGATCGGCATATCGACGCCGATGCGGGAGGGCGCGACCATCCGCGCCGAGGTGATGCGCGCCACGATCTGCGAGGGCGGGATCGCGAAATCGCGGATCGCGCGCGGCGGAATCGCGCCGCCGCAGGGCTTGATCCGCCCGGCGCGGTCGATCATCGCGACGCTGCGGCCGGCCTTGGCGAGATCGGTCGCGGCGGTGGCGCCGGACGGCCCGCCGCCGACGACCACGACATCCCAGATCGGTTCGATGGGCGACATGGCGTTCATCGGAATCATCCTGATGTCGGGCTGAGGTCGAGCGTCGGATGGGGGACGGGCCGGTCCCGCGCGGCGGCCTGCCGCGAGACCGCGATGGCCAGGCCCGCCGAGACGAGGAAGAGCACGGCCTCGGCCGTGAAGACGGCGGCGTAGGCGAAGGCCGGCGACGACATGACCTGTCGCGCGATGTCGCTCGCGCCTGCGCCAATCAGCCCGCCGAGACCGAATGCGACGCCCTGCGCCGCGCCCCACAGACCCATCCGCACCCCCTGTCGGCCGGGCTTGCCCTGTCCGACGAGGCGCATCATCGAGCCGATCGCGGCGACCGCATAAGCGCCGTTGGCGACGCCGAGGCAGAACACGACCGGGCGCAGCGGAAAACTCGGTCCGATAAAGGCCGAAACCGAGAGCCCGGCGAGCGCGACGGCGGACGCGATGCAGCCGCCGACGGCCCAGAGCCGAAGCGAGCCCGCTTTCGCGCCGGCGAAGGTCGTGACCAGCGCCACCAGCACCATGCCTGCGAGCACGCCGCCATTCTGCACGCCGGCGAGTTTCGTGCTTTCGCCCGGGGTGTAGCCGAAGACCGTGCCGGCGAAGGGCTCCAGGATCAGGTCCTGCGCGCTGTAGGCGATCATCGAGATGAAGACGAAGATGGCGAAAAGGCGCGCTTGCGGCTCGGCCCAGACCTCTGCCAGCGCGACCTTGAACGAGGTTTCGGGTTGGGCTTCGACCGCAGCCGTCGCCGCTTCGGCCGTGTCCTCGACGCCATGGACCGCAAGCAGCGCCGCCAGCATGGCGAGCGCGCTGACAGCCCCGGTGACCGCGACGAGGCGGGTCGTCGAGAACGGATCGAGGAAATGGCCGGCGGTCGCGGCGGTGACGATGAAGCCGGCGATCATCATCACCCAGACGACGGTCGCCGCCGCAGGCCGTCTCTCGTCGGCGACGCGGCGCGAGAGCAAAACGAGCAGGCAGGTGCCGCTCGCGCCCACCCCCATGCCGATCATCAGGAAGGACAAAGCCGCCAGCGCCACGCCCGGCCAGAACAGGTTTTCCATCAGCGCGACGCTGAGCGCCGCTCCGAAACCGCCGAGCGCGAGCGTCGCCATGCCGCCGAGGATCCAGGGCGTCAGCCGCCCCCCGACATCCGAGCCATGGCCCCAGCGCGGCCGCAGCACCTGCACGGCGTAATGGAGCGCGACCAGCAGTCCCGGCAGGATCGCCGGCAGGGCGAGTTCGACCACCATCACCCGGTTGATCGTAGAGGTCGTCAGCACGACGATGGAGCCCAGCGCGGTCTGGACGAGGCCGAGCCTGACGATGCCGAGCCAACCCAGCGCGGGTTTCATCACGCGCTCCCGACCAGCAGGCCGCGAATGGCGAACGCGGCAGCGAGCATGCCCAGCACATAGAGCGTCGTGCCGGTGGCGTTGTACCAGGCGGCGCGTTCGCGCGGAGCCCTGAGCAGCCTCGCCATCAGCGCCAACTGCGCTAGCACCAGGATCGCGACGATCGCCGCATGGACCGGCTGGCCCCAGGACCAGAGCAGGGCGATGACGACGAGCTGCGGCAGCGCCATGACCCAGCAGGCGAGCTTGGCGGCGCGGTCGACGCCGAGCTGGACCGGCAGCGACTTCAGCTTCATCACCCGGTCGCCCTCGACCGATTTGAAGTCGTTCAGCGTCATGATGCCATGCGCGCCGATGCCGTAGAGCAGCGCGATTCCGATGGTGCGGCCGTCGGGCGCGCCGCCGATCAGCGCGGCTGCGCCCGTGAACCAGGGCAGGCTCTCATAGCAGAGCCCGCAGGCGGCGTTGCCGAACCAGCCATTCTGCTTCAGCCGCAGCGGCGGGGCGCTGTAGACCCAGGCCAGCGCCAGCCCGACGCAGGCCGCGATGAGAACCGCGACGCCGAGCAGGGCCGCGACCGCAAGCGACAGCATGGTCCAGGCGATGGCGATATAGAGGCCCCAGCGGCCGGGAATCCGGCCCGAGGGAATCGGCCGGTCCGGCTCGTTGATCGCATCGACATGCCGGTCGTACCAGTCGTTGGCGGCCTGGCTGGTGGCGCAGACGAGCGGGCCGGCCAGCAGGATGCCGAGTGCGATCTGCGGCATATGGGAGCCGAGCGGCTGTCCCGACGAGACGACCCCGCAGCCATAGGCCCACATCGGCGCGAACCACGTGATCGGCTTCAGCAGTTCGAGCACCGCCGCCGGCTGCGGGCGGCTGGAGATCGGCGCGGGGATGCTGAGGCGCGTCATGCCGGGAGGCTAGAAGCGCGCCCCAAAAGCGTCAACAAAAATTGACGGATGAGAGGAAGAAAATGTCAGGCCGAGTTGACAGATTTTGGGCTCAGTTCAACTCGCCCAGATCGTCGTCGTCGAGATCGCCGAGCCCGTAGCGCCGCAGCTTGGCGTAGAAGCTCTGGCGGCTCAGGCCCAGCATCTGCGCGGCCGAGGCGCGGTTGTCCCTGCTCAGCTCGAGCGCGGCCTCGATGCAGAGCTTTTCGATGACGTCCGTCGTCTCGCGCACCAGATCCTTCAGCGAGACCCGGCCCACCAGTTCGGTCAGATGCTCGACCGAGCGCGGCAGCGAGCGGCCGCGATGGCCTTCCAGCGCGGTGCGGACGCCGAGGCTGCGGATGACGAAGCCGTAGCACGGCGTCTCTCCGTTCAGAGCCGGAACAGCCGAGAGTTCGACCTCCTCGACGCTGCCGAACTCGCCGCGGATGATCGTGCTGAAATTCCGCACGACGCCGTGCTCGGTCAGCGTCACCATCAGCAGCGGCAGGTCGATGCCGGGACGACCGAGCCAGCGTTCCAGCGGCTGGCCGAGCGCCTGCTGCTTGCTTGCCTGCTGGGTCAGGTCGAGAAAGGCGCGGTTGGCTTCCAGAACCTTGAAATCCGTGCCGATCACGACGAACCCGTCGGGGAATTTCTCCAGCACGCCGAGCACGCGGCTGGCGACCTTGTCGCCGGACTGGCCGCCCTCAGTATGCAGCGGCGTCAGGCGGACCAGCAGATAGGCGGCGTTGTCCTGCCGGAACGCCGAAGCCGAGGCGCGGAAGCGCCGGCCGGCGGCGAGGCCGATCTCGGTCTCGTCGGCCTTGCCGGTCGCTTGCGCGGCGCGCAGCATCAGTTGCAGCGGCTCCGCGCTTTCGGGCGCCAGGCAGGACGCAAGCGCAACGGCCTGAAGCCGGTCATTGGCCAGATCGAGTTCGCGCTGCGCGGCCGGATTGGCCTCGATGATCCTGTGGCTGCCCGCATCGACGATCACCACCGGCTCGGTGGCGAGGTGGAACAGCATGCGATAGCGCGTCTCCGCCAGCCGCAACCGGGCGTATTCGCGCTCCATCGCCTGCTGCGCCTCGACGAGACGCTGCTGCAGGTTGGAGAAGTTGCGAAGGTCGCGCCCGAGCGCGACGACAGTGCCGTCCTCGCCCACCTGCATCGCGGAATAGCGCACCGGAACGTCGCCGCCGCTGACGGCGGGATGGTTGATCTCGCGGAACTGCACGGCGGTCTCGTTGCCGGCATTGGCCAGCAGATCCTCGACCTTGGGCCGGCTCTCGACCGTGACGATGTCGACCCAGCGCTGGCCGATCCAGGACTGGTGGCCCTCGCGGCGCAATTCGTCGGTTCCGAGCGAGACGTCGCGGACGATGCCTTCGGCGTCGATGACCAGCGCGACGTCGCTGGCCGCCGTGATCAGGCTGCCGGCGATATCGGGCGCGAGCCTGCCGAGCCAGCCGGACTGACCGGTGAAGCCGCGCGTCGGCATCTGGGGCTGGAAGACATTCATTGCGGCGAAGGCCCGGTTCCCTGACTGTGATGGCCTGCAAGCGAGGCTATAGGCAGATAAGGCTGCGTAAGCTCTTCAACAAGAAATCTTTTTGCCGTCGAGGATTTCCTCGATGCGGTCGACGGCTTCCGCGGCGTCGCGCGCACCGAAATCGGCGCCGAGCGAGGCGGCGAGTTCCGGGGCCCCGACGAAGAGATTGCCACCGAGCATGATCCTGACGCCGGTGTTCAGAGCGTGGTCCCGGACCGCCTTGACGACCGCGCCGACGCTGGCCGAGGCGACCTCGCCGCTCGCCGAGAGGCCGACCGCGTCGAACCATTCGGTCCGCACCTGTTCGAGCAGGATCGCCCTGGAGGGCAGGAACTCTGACTGGACATGCCACCCGGCGCGGCGGAAGAACTCCTCGACGATGGCCAGGCCAAAAGTGTGCTGCTCGCCGGGAACGACTGCTAACAGGAGTCTGCGCCCGCTGCCCTGCCGCGCCGGCTCGGCCTCGAAAGCCGGCCCGAAAATCCGCAGCAGTTGCTGCAGCCGCGAGAGACCCAGCGTCACGTCCACGAAGGTGCAGCGATCCTGCTCCCACAAGACGCCGAGATGGCGCGCCGTCGCCGAGAGCACGCCGGTGATGACGGCTTCCGCCGACATGCCCGCGGCGCGCAGGCCGTCGAGATGGGCGCGCGCGGCGTCGAGCGGCTGATGGACGATCATCTCGGCGAAGCGGGCGACATCCTGATCGGTCACGATGATCGCCGTCGCAGCCGGTGCTTTCGGCGTCGGGAGCGCTGCGGCGCGGTGGGCCAGCATCAGCCGGGGAATAATCTCGTCTTCGATCGTGCGGGCGAGATCGCCTCTCAGTTCGGGCGGCGGCGCGGTGTCCTCGCTCGGGCACCAGAGCGCGCCCTTCAGCCTCGAAAACCCGGCCGCCTCGTCCTGGGACAGCCCCCGGTCAGCGAAAACCCCGCGTCCTGAATCCGGCATAAGGTCATCTCCCTTGGGCGGGCGACCTTCCAGCGCAGGGGCTCTGACGGCCCTGTCATTCGGCGATTGCAGGATAGCGACCGACGATCCGGAAGGCTGTTTCTCTCGACCTGGTACAGGGGAGTGAAGCATGCCAAAGCCCCCTCGGCAATCGTGAGGTTCGAGTTTTTTAGCCGGAGATCCGGCGTTTGCCTGCAATCTCGTGGTGGTTCCAAAGGAAAAGGCGGTCGGCTCAGGCCAGACGGATGCGCCGCCCGAGATGGGGCGTGGCGTGCCGCGTCCGCATCGGCGGCGCAGGATCGGGAGCCTACTCCGATTTCGTCGACTGTCCAGTCTTTATGACATCTATTCGAAAAAGAGTGTCAATCAGAGTTGACACATAGGTAGGCTCACGCCAATCTCGGCTGCATGAGCGCTGCTGCCTCCTGCGGCGGCGTGGCGGACCGGAGACGTCCGATGCCAGCTCGGACTGCGCGACCCAGGCGACAGGCGCTCTATACGGCGGAGCAACGTCGGCGGCGCGACGCCTCGCGCTGGACGCTGGTGCAGGGCCTCCTCGCCCCGCTGCAGTTCCTGGTCTTCCTCGCCAGCCTGGCGCTGGTGCTGCGCTATCTCGCGACGGGCGCGGGCTACGAGGCCGCGACGCTCTCCATCATCCTCAAGACGCTGGTGCTCTATACGATCATGGTCACCGGCGCGCTCTGGGAGCGCGACGTCTTCGGGCAGTATCTCTTCGCCGCGCCCTTCTTCTGGGAGGACGTCGTCTCCTTCGTCGTGATCGCGCTCCACACCTGCTATCTCTACGCGATCCTGACCGGCGCGCTCGGCCCCCGCGAGCAGATGCTGGTCGCGCTGGCGGCCTATGCCGTCTACGTCGTCAACGCCGCGCAGTTCCTGCTGAAGCTGCGCGCGGCCCGGCTTCAGGCAGCGGCATCGACCCGCCAGCCCGGTGACCTGGGGCTGGCGTCATGAACGCGCCGCTGCTCGCCCGGCCCATCCCCGCGCAGGGCTGCGACGCCCCGCCGGTGCTGCGCGAGCGCGGCCAGCGCGAGGTCTTCTGCGGCCTGACCGGCATCATGTGGCTGCACCGCAAGATCCAGGACGCCTTCTTCCTGATCGTCGGCTCGCGCACTTGCGCCCATCTGATGCAGTCGGCCGCCGGCGTGATGATCTTCGCCGAGCCGCGCTTCGCCACGGCGATCATCGAGGAGAAGGATCTCGCCGGCCTCGCCGACGCCAACGCCGAGCTCGACGCCGTGGTCACCCGGCTTCTGGAGCGCCGCCCCGACATCAAGCTGCTCTTCCTCGTCGGCTCCTGCCCCTCCGAGGTGATCAAGCTCGACCTGTCGCGCGCCGCGCTCAGGCTCGGCCAGCGCTTCGCCCCGCAGGTCCGCGTGCTGAACTATTCCGGCAGCGGCATCGAGACCACTTTTACGCAGGGCGAGGACGCCTGCCTGACGTCGCTCGTGCCGACCCTCCCGGCCGAGCCGGTGGGAGCGGACAAATCCCTGCTTGTGGTCGGCGTGCTGGCCGATGCGGTCGAGGACCAGTTCCGCCGGCTCTTCAAAGCGATGGGCATCGAGCGCGTCGCGTTCCTTCCGGCGCGTCGGGCCGGTGAGATGCCGGCTGTCGGTCCCAACACAGATTATCTGCTCGTCCAGCCCTTCCTCGGCGAAACCGCCCGCGCGCTGGAAAACCGTGGCGCGACCCGCTTGGCCGCGCCCTTCCCGCTCGGCGCGGAAGGCACGACCGCCTGGCTCAAGGCGGCGGCCGACGCTTTCGAAGTCTCCGACGAACGTTTCGAGGCCGCCATCGCCACCCCGCGCGAGCGGGCCAACCGGGCGCTGGAGCATTCGCGCGCCGCGCTCAGGGGCCGGCGCATCTTCTTCTTTCCCGACAGCCAGCTCGAAATCCCGATCGCGCGCTTCCTGCATCGCGAGCTCGGCATGGAGCTGGTCGAGGTCGGCACGCCCTATCTGCACAAGGACCATCTCGCCGCCGATCTCGCGCTGCTCCCCGTGGGCACGCAGCTCAGCGAGGGCCAGGATGTCGACCGCCAGCTCGACCGCTGTATCGCGGCCGCGCCCGACATCACGGTCTGCGGGCTCGGCCTCGCCAATCCGCTGGAGGATCGCGGGCTGACCACCAAATGGGCGATCGAGCTCGTCTTCACGCCGATCCAGGGTTTCGAGCAGGCCGGCGATCTCGCCGAACTGTTCGCGCGGCCCTTGAACCGCCGCGCGGCGCTGGAGGTGTAGCGATGCACCTCACCGTCTGGACCTATGAGGGGCCCCCGCATGTCGGCGCGATGCGCGTCGCCACCGCGATGACCGACGTGCATTACGTCCTGCATGCGCCACAGGGCGACACCTATGCCGACCTGCTCTTCACCATGATCGAGCGGCGGGGCAAGCGCCCGCCCGTCACCTACACCACCTTTCAGGCGCGCGATCTCGGCGGCGACACGGCCGATCTGTTCCAGCGCGCCGCCCACGACGCCTTCGAGCGCTTCGGGCCCGCCGCCATGCTGGTCGGGGCCTCCTGCACCGGCGAACTGATCCAGGACGATCCGGCGGGGCTGGCCCGCGCGCTTGGCCTGCCGATCCCGGTCATCCCGCTCGAACTGCCCTCCTATCAGCGCAAGGAGAACTGGGGTGCGGCCGAGACATTTTATCAGCTCGTTCGCAATCTGGCCGGGCCGCATATGCCGATGCCCGGCAGCCAGCGGCCGGCGCGCGATGCGGGCAAGCGCCCGAGCTGCAACATCCTGGGTCCGACCGCGCTCGGCTTCCGCCATCGCGACGATGTCCGCGCCGTCAAGGAACTGCTGGCGAGCCTCGGGATCGAGGTCAACGTCACCGCGCCCTGGCAGGCCGGCGCCGCCGACATCGCCAGACTCGGCCAGGCCGATTTCAACGTCGTGCTCTATCCCGAGATCGCCGGCCTCGCGGCGCAATGGCTGAAGCGCTCCTTCGGCCAGCCGGTCGTCGCGACGGTGCCGATCGGCGTCGGCGCGACGCGCGATTTCATCACCGAGGTGGCGCGCCTCGCCGGCGTCGATGCGACGGCCGTTCTGGCCGACGAGACCTCGCGCCTGCCCTGGTATTCGCGCTCGGTCGACTCGACCTATCTCACGGGCAAGCGCGTCTTCATCTTCGGCGACGCCACCCACGCCATCGCCGCCGCCCGCATCGCCAGCGAGGAGCTAGGCTTCAAGGTCGTGGGGCTGGGCACCTATAGCCGCGAACTCGCCCGCGATGTCCGCGAGGCGGCCGGCCGTCTCGGGCTCGAGGCGCTGATCACCGACGATTATCTCGAGGTCGAGGCGGCCTGCGCCGCGCTGCAGCCGGAACTGGTGCTCGGCACGCAGATGGAGCGCCACATCGCGAAGCGTCTGGGCATTCCCTGCGCGGTGATCTCGGCCCCCGTCCATGTCCAGGACTTCCCGGCGCGCTACTCGCCGCAGATGGGTTTCGAGGGCGCCAACGTCATTTTCGACTCATGGGTCCACCCCCTGATGATGGGGCTGGAAGAGCATCTGCTCGGCATGTTCCGCGACGATTTCGAGTTTCACGACGGAGCCGGCTCGTCGCATCTCGGGCATGGCAAGCCGTCATTGCGAGGAGGCGGAGCCGACGAAGCAACCCAGGGGGCCGTAGAGCTCGATTCCCCTGGGTTGCTTCGCTCCGCTCGCAATGACGGAGAGGTCGCGCTCGCAGAGCGCCCAATCGCGCTCGCCTGGGCTCCCGACGCCGAACTCGAACTGAAAAAGATCCCTTTCTTCGTCCGCGGCAAGGCGCGGCGCAACACGGAGGCCTTTGCGACCGAACGCGGAATAAGCCCGATAACGGTGGAGACGCTCTACGATGCCAAAGCCCATTTCGGCCGCTGACCCGACCCCGGTCCGGGTCGTGATCGTCACGCTCGACAGGCACCTGTCCAGCGCCGTCGATCGCGCCGCCGCCACGCTTCGCCGCGACTTGCCGGGCTTGGCGCTGTCGCTTCACGCCGCCGCCGAATGGGGCGAGAACCCCTCGTCGCTGGCCGAGGCCCGCGCCGATATCGAGCGCGCCGATATCGTCGTCGCCAACATGCTGTTCATGGACGACCACATCCAGATGATCGCGCCGACGCTGCGCGCGCGGCGCGAAGCCTGCGACGCCATGCTCTGCGCCATGTCGGCCGGCGAGGTGGTGAAGCTGACAAAACTCGGCGGCTGGCGCATGGACGCGCCCGAGACCGGCATGATGGCGCTGCTAAAGCGCCTGCGCGGGGCCAGGAAGCCGGGCGGAAACGCCGGCGCGCAGCAGCTCGCCATGCTCAGGCGCCTGCCGCAGATCCTGCGCTTCATCCCCGGCAAGGCGCAGGACGTCCGCGCCTATTTCCTCGGCCTGCAATATTTCCTCTCGGGCTCCGAGGCGAACGTCGTCAACATGGTCCGCCTGTTGGTCGACCGTTACGCGGACGGCCCGCGCCGTGGCCTTCGCGGCACGGTCAAGGCGGCCGCCCCGGTGCATTATCCCGAGCTCGGTGTCTATCACCCGCGCCTGCCCGGCCGCATGTCCGAGAGCGCGGCAGCATTGCCGAAGCTCGCCGTCCAGGCGCGCGGCACGGTCGGCGTGCTGGTGATGCGGTCCTATCTTCTGGCCGGCAACACCGCCCATTACGACGCCGTCATCGCCGCGCTCGAAGCGAAAGGCCTGAACGTCATCCCGGCCTTTTCCGGCGGGCTCGACGCGCGCCCGGCGGTGGATGCCTTCTTCAAGCGCGATGGCCGCCCCGTCATCGACGCGCTGGTCTCGCTGACAGGCTTCTCGCTCGTCGGCGGCCCGGCCTATAACGACGCCTCCGCCGCCGACGCGATGCTGTCGGGGCTCGACGTGCCCTACATCGCCGCCCAGGCGATCGAGTTCCAGAGCCTTGAGCAGTGGAACGCCTCGGATCGCGGGCTGATGCCGGTCGAGGCGACGATGATGGTCGCGATCCCGGAACTCGACGGCGCGACCGGGCCGATGGTCTTCGGCGGCCGCTCCGACAACGCAGGCGGCGAGCGCCGCGCCGACATGCAGCCGGATGGCGAGCGCGTCGCCATGCTGGCGGCGCGCGTGGCGAAGCTCGTCGCGCTTCGCAAGACCGAACTCGCGCAACGCAAGCTCGCCATCGTGCTGTTCAACTTCCCGCCCAACGCCGGCAACACCGGGACGGCCGCGTTCCTCGCCGTATTCGAATCGCTGTTCAACACGTTGAAGGGGCTGGCGAAGGCCGGCTACGGCGTCGAGGTTCCCGCCTCCGTCGACGCGCTGCGCGAGGCGATCCTGCGCGGCAACGCCGCACGCTTCGGCGCGGACGCCAACGTCCACGCCCGCGTCAACGTCAACGACCATGTCCGGCGCGAGCGCCATCTCGCCGAGATCGAGACGCAATGGGGCCCCGCGCCGGGCCGCCAGCAGAGCGACGGAAGCTCGCTCTTCGTCCTCGGCCGGCAATTCGGCAACATCTTCGTCGGCATCCAGCCCGGCTTCGGCTATGAGGGCGACCCGATGCGGCTGCTCTTCGAGAAGGGCTTTGCGCCGACGCACGCCTTCTCGGCCTTCTACCGCTATCTCCGCGAGGATTTTTCCGCCAACGCCGTGCTGCATTTCGGCACTCATGGCGCGCTCGAATTCATGCCCGGCAAGCAGGTCGGCCTGACCGCCAAATGCTGGCCCGACCGGCTGATCGGCGATCTGCCCAACGTCTATCTCTACGCCGCCAACAACCCCTCCGAGGGCACCATCGCCAAGCGCCGCTCGGCTGCGACGCTTGTCAGCTACATGACGCCGCCGGTGGCGAGCGCGGGGCTCTATCGCGGGCTGGTCGAGTTGAAAGCCTCGCTGGAGCGCTGGCGCCAGCCGGGCGCGGAGAACGAGAGCGCCGACCTCGCAGAGTTGATCCAGGCTCAGGCGGCGGCTGTCGATCTGGCGCAGGCCGAGCCGGCCTGGGGCGATGATGCGGGAGCGACCATCGCCGCGCTGACCAACGCCGTGCTCGAACTCGAATACACGCTGATCCCGCATGGCCTGCACGTCGTCGGCAACAAGCACACGATCGCCGAGAAGGTCGATACGCTGCTCGCGGTGGCCGAGGCCTCGCATGGCCAGAAGCCCGATCGCGCCGCCGTCGAGGCGCTGGCGACAGGCGCGACCACGGCGGCCGCGCTGGCGAGCGACGCCTCCCAACTAGCCATGCTCAGTGAACTCGCGCGCACGGGCGAGATGATCGACCGCGACAGCGAGATCGAGGGATTGATCACCGCGCTCGACGGCCGCTTCGTCAAGCCCGCGCCCGGCGGCGATCTGCTGCGGACGCCTGCGATCCTGCCGACGGGACGCAACCTGCACGGCTTCGACCCGTTCCGCATTCCCTCGGCCTTCGCGGTCGCCGACGGCGCGAAGCAGGCCGATCGCCTGCTCGCCCGCCATGTCGAGGGCGGCAATGCGCTGCCATCCTCGATCGCGATCGTGCTCTGGGGCACCGACAATCTGAAGAGCGAGGGCGGCCCGATCGCCCAGGCGCTCGCGCTGATGGGCGCAAAGCCCCGCTTCGACGGCTATGGCCGGCTCTGCGGCGCGGAGCTCGTCCCGCTCGCCGAACTCGGCCGTCCGCGTATCGACGTCGTGATGACGCTCTCGGGCATCTTTCGCGACCTGCTGCCGCTGCAGACCCGGCTTCTGGCCGAGGCGGCGCTGATGGCGGCCCGGGCCGACGAGCCGATCGAGCAGAATTACCTGCGCCGCAATGCGCTGGCCTATCAGGCCCAGCATGGCTGCGATCTGGAGACCGCCGCCCTTCGCGTCTTCTCCAATGCCGACGGGACTTACGGGGCCAACGTCAACCACCTCATCGAGAACAGCCGCTGGGACGACGAGGACGAGCTGGCCGAGACTTACTCACGCCGCAAGAGCTTCGCCTATGGCGTATCGGGCAAGCCGGTGCAGCAGAAGGAGCTTCTGGGCACGATCTTCGCCGGCGTCGAGCTGGCCTATCAGAACCTCGAATCGGTCGAGCTCGGCGTCACCACGATCGACCAGTATTTCGACACGCTCGGCGGCATCTCGCGCGCGGTGAAACGCGCCGGCGGCTCGTCGGTCCCGGTCTATATCGGCGACCAGACGCGCGGCGAGGGCACGGTGCGGACGCTCTCCGAGCAGGTCTCGCTGGAGACCCGCACCCGCATGCTCAACCCGAAATGGTATGAGGGCATGCTCAAGCACGGCTATGAGGGCGTGCGCCAGATCGAGCATCATGTCGCCAACACCATGGGCTGGTCGGCCACCACCGGCGCGGTCCAGCCCTGGGTGTTCCAGCAGACGGCGCAGACCTTCCTGCTCGATCCCGTGATGCGCGAGCGTCTCGCCGCGCTGAACCCGACCGCGTCGGCGAAGCTGGCGAACCGGCTGATCGAAGCGCAGCAGCGCAAATACTGGCAGCCCGACGAGGCGACGCTCAACGCGTTGCGCCTCGCCGGCGAAGAGCTGGAAGACCGGCTCGAAGGCATCGGTGTGGAGGCCGCAGCATGACGACTCTTTTCCAGCACCCCGGCCTGCCGAATTATGCGCGCAAGGCCCCGCCTCCTCCGGGCGAGGACGGCGAGGGCTCGGTCCAGGTCCAGCTCGACCAGCTCATGGGCGTCGAGTCGACCAAGGTCTTCGCCGTCTACGGCAAGGGCGGCATCGGCAAATCGACGACTTCGTCGAACCTTTCGGTCGCCTTCTCGAAGATGGGCAAGCGCGTCCTGCAGATCGGCTGCGATCCCAAGCACGATTCGACCTTTACTTTGACCAAGAAGCTGATGCCGACGGTCATCGACGTGCTCGAGACGGTGAACTTCCATTCCGAGGAGCTGCGCGTCGAGGATTTCTGCTTCGAGGGCTATAACGGCGTGATGTGCGTCGAGGCCGGCGGGCCGCCGGCGGGCACCGGCTGCGGCGGCTATGTCGTCGGCCAGACGGTGAAGCTGCTCAAGGAGCATCACCTGCTGGAAGACACCGACGTGGTGATCTTCGACGTGCTCGGCGACGTCGTCTGCGGCGGTTTCGCGGCCCCTCTCCAGCATGCCGAGCGCGCGGTCATCGTCACCGCCAACGACTTCGACTCGATCTTCGCGATGAACCGCATCGTCGCGGCGATCAAGGCGAAGTCGAAGAACTACGAGGTCCGCGTCGGCGGCGTCATCGCAAACCGCTCGGCCGGCACCGACGAGATCGACCGCTTCAACGCCGCCACCGGCCTGAAGCGCCTCGCCCATTTCCCCGATCTCGACGCCATCCGCCGCTCGCGGCTGAAGAAGGCGACCCTGTTCGAGATGGGCGACGCGCCCGAGGTGCTCGCCGTCCAGCGCGAATATCTGAGCCTCGCCGAGCAGCTCTGGGCCGGCGGTCCGGCGCTCGACGCGCGCCCGATGAAGGACCGCGAGATCTTCGATTTTCTGGGGTATGAGTGATGTCGGACGCGACCTACGCCCAGCGCCGCAGCGAACTGAAGACCTATTTCGACCGCACGGCGGTCGAAGCCTGGTCGAAGCTCACCTCCGATGCTCCCGTCAGCGGCATCCGCGCCACGGTGCGGGCCGGCCGCGACGCGATGCGCGAGACCCTGCTCTCCTGGCTTCCGAAAGACCTTCGCGGCGCGCGCATCCTCGACGCCGGCTGCGGCACCGGCGCGCTCGCCGTCGCCTGCGCCCTGCGCGGCGCCCATGTCGTCGCGATCGACCTCTCGCCGACGCTGGTCGCCCTCGCCCAGGACCGCGCGCCCCGCGATCTCGCCGGCGGCGCGATCTCGTTTCGCTCAGGCGACATGCTCGATGCCGGCCTCGGTCGCTTCGACCATGTCGTGGCGATGGATTCGCTGATTCACTACCAAGCCGCCGACATCGTGCGCGTTCTCTCGGGGCTCGCGGCGCGAACCTCGTCCTCGCTGCTGATCACGCACGCCCCGCGCACGCCGGCGCTGACGTTGATGCACATCGTCGGCCGGGCTTTCCCGCGTTCCGATCGCGCGCCCGCGATCGAGCCGGTCAGCGAGGTCACGCTGGCGAAGCAGATCGCGGCCGAGCGCTCGCTTGCAGGCTGGCGGCCTGCGCGCACTCGGCGGATTTCGAGCGCCTTCTACAAGTCTCAGGCATTGGAGCTGGTCGCCAGATGAACCCGGTCTCGGCCGCACTGGTGAAGGGTCTGACGCGGATCGGTCCGCGCTGGCTGCCCTTCGCCGACGCGGCGTCGCCGGAACTGCCGCTCGGGCGCATCCTCAGGCTTTCGCTGTTCCAGATCTCGGTCGGCATGGCGACCGTGCTGCTGGTCGGCACGCTCAACCGGGTGATGATCGTCGAGCTCAACGTCCCGGCCTGGGTCGTGGCGCTGATGGTCTCGCTGCCCTTCCTGTTCGCGCCATTCCGGGCGCTGGTCGGCTACAAATCCGATACGCATCGTTCGGTGCTGGGCTGGCGGCGCGTTCCCTACATCTGGTTCGGCTCGCTGATGCAGTTCGGCGGGCTCGCCATCATGCCCTTCGCGCTGCTGGTGCTGTCCGGGGACGGCGTCGGGCCGATCTGGATCGGTCAGGTCGGGGCTGCGCTCGCCTTCCTGCTGGTCGGAGCCGGCCTGCACACCACCCAGACCGCTGGCCTCGCGCTCGCGACCGATCTCGCCACGCCAGCCACCCGCGCCCGCGTCGTCGCGCTGCTTTATGTGACCCTGCTGGTCGGCATGGTGCTGTCGGGGCTCGCCTTCGCCTGGCTGCTCAGCGACTTCTCGGCCCTTCGGCTGATTCAGGTCGTGCAGGGCGCGGCCATGGTTACGATGGCCCTCAACGTCGTCGCGCTCTGGAAGCAGGAGGCCCGCAATCCGGCCTTGACCCGCTCCGACGTGGCGCGCCCGGCCTTTCGCGCGGCGCTGTCGGCTTTCGCGTCCGATCGCAGGCGGCTGCGCTTCCTCGTCGCGGTCGGGCTCGGCACCGCCGCCTTCAACATGCAGGACATCATCCTGGAGCCGTTCGGCGCGCAGGTGCTGAATCTCAGCGTCTCGGGCACCACGATACTGACCGCGCTGCTGGCGGCCGGCTCGCTCGCCGCCTTCGTGCTGGCGGCGCGTGCGCTTGCGGCCGGCGTCGATCCTTACCGGCTGGCGGCGCTTGGCGTCGTCGCGGGGCTCGTCGCCTTCCCTTGCGTGATTTTCGCAGGCGCGATCGACGCCGCCAACCTGTTCCGCTTCGGCGTCGTGCTGATCGGCTTCGGCGGCGGGCTCTTCGCCGTCTCGACCCTGACCACCGCCATGGCGATCGAGAGCGGCGGCCTGCACGGGCTGGCCGTCGGCATCTGGGGCGCGGTGCAGGCCAGCGCGGCGGGCCTCGCCATCGCGGCGGGCGGCGCGCTGCGCGATCTCGTGGCGATGCTCGCCGCGCGGGGGTCTCTCGGCCCCGCCTTCACCGATCCGTCCGTCGCCTACAGCGTCGTCTACCATGTCGAGATCGCGCTGCTCTTCGCCACGCTCGTCGCCATCGGCCCGCTCGTCCGCAGCGCCGATGCGATGCGCGCCACCCCGTCAACCCGCTTCGGCCTCGCGGAATTTCCGAGCTGACAGCCTTCAGGAGGGCTCTCCAATGCGTGAGATCATGGGATATATCGACGTCGCCCAGGTCACGATCTGGCTGTTCTGGCTCTTCTTCGCCGGGCTGATCGTCTATCTGCGCCGCGAGGACCGGCGCGAGGGCTATCCGCTCGAATCCGACGCCCATCCCGGCAAGATGCTGGCGCCGAGCCTGGTCTTCTATCCGCCGCCCAAGAGCTTCCGGCTCTCCAACGGCGCGACGATCAAGGCCCCGACCGGCAAGGCGGATTCCCGTCCGCTCGCAGCCATCCCGACCGCGAAATTCCCCGGCGCGCCGCTCGCGCCCACAGGCCCGAATCCGATGCTCGACTCGATCGGCCCCGGTTCCTGGGCCGAGCGCGCCGACATGCCCGACATGACCTATGACAACCACCTCAAGATCGTCCCTGTTCGCGTCGCCACCGGCTATGGCGTCTCCAGCGGGCCCGATCCGCGCGGCTTCGACGTCATCGGCGCCGACCGCAAGGTCGCCGGCAAGGTCGTCGATCTCTGGGTCGACCGCTCCGAATGCATCATCCGCTATTTCGAGGTCGCGCTCGACGGCGGCCGCAACGTCCTGCTGCCCAACACCTTCTGCGACATCACGGCCGGCGTGCGGCCAGGCGTCGGCCGGGTCTTCGTCGATGCGCTTCTGGCGCATCAGTTCGCCGACGTGCCGGGCATCCGGACGCCTGACGCCGTGACCCGGCTCGAGGAGGAGAAGATCTGCGCCTATTACGGCGCGGGCACGCTCTACGCGACGCCGTTGCGCGCGGAGCCCAAGCTATGAGCCAGCACGAGATCCATGACGATTTCGCCTTCGAGCCGCTTCCGGGCCTGCCCGAACGGCCGCCCGAGGGCGAGCGCATCCTCTGGCAGGGCGCGCCCGACTGGCGCGGCCTCGCCTGGCGCGCCTTCCATGTCCGCGAGGTGGCGTTCTACTTCGCGGCGCTCATCGCGGCCCAGCCGGTGCTGGCGCTGATCGACGGGGCTGCGCTCGCCGGCTCGGTGAAGCCGATGCTCTGGCTCGGGGCGGCAGGCTCCGTCGCCATCGGCGCGCTCTGCCTGCTCGGCTGGCTTGCGGCGCGCGGCACGGTTTACACCATCACCAGCCGGCGGCTGGTGCTGCGCTTCGGCGTCGCTTTGCCGATGACGATCAACCTGCCTTTCGCCGTCGTCGCCGGCGCGGGCCTCAGGCTCTCCCGCAACGGCCAGGGCGATCTTCCCGTCGCGATCGTGCCCGGCGAAAAAGTGTCCTACGCCATCCTCTGGCCCCATGTGCGGCCCTGGCGGCTGTCGCGGCCCGAGCCGATGCTGCGCGCGGTTCCCGATGCGTCTGCCGTCGCCGACATCCTGGGCCGCGCGCTGGCGGCCCATGCCGGCGCGCCCGTCCGCGTGACGCATCAGCTGGCCAGCGACGACCAGCGCCTGCCGGCCGGCATGGCCGCCGCAGGCTGAGGAGGATCCAGCGATGACCGACGCCACGCTTCAGACGCAGGCCTCCGCCGGAAGCGGTTCGCCGCCGCGCTGGAGCCTGATCGGCATGGGCCTGCTTGTACTGGCGACCATCGCCGTCGCCGGCCTTGCGCGCCAGACCGGCATCGGGGCGACCGGAATCCCCGAGAGCCCGACGATGGCGCAGGTCGATCTGCGCTTCGAGGACAGGGCGGACGGCTCGGTCGTCATCCGCGACGGCGCCGGCGCGCTTCTGGCCACATTGGCGGTCAGCCAGGATGGCTTCATCCGCGGCGCGATGCGGAGCCTGACCCGACAGCGGCAGATCGCCGGCATCGGCCAGGATCGGCCATTCCGGCTCGAGCGCCGGGAAAATGGCCGGGTGAGCTTGAGCGATCCGGCAACTGGAGGCAGGATCGAGCTGGACGCCTTCGGACCGAGCAATTCCGCCGCCTTCGCGCGGTTCCTGCCCGCCCGCGAGACGCGTCCATGACCGATCTCTCGTTGAGCGACCACGCAATGGCCGAGCCGAAACAGTTCGACGTTCCCTGCACGATCGAGGTCTCGCATACCTTCGAGAGCCTGCATGCCCATTGCGTGCTGGACGGCGACATCAAGATCCGGCCGGGCGACGAGGTCATCGTCCATGGCGAGCCGATCAAGGTTCCTTATGGCGAGGTCCAGACCTTCCGCCGCATCGCGACGGTGACGCGCGCGAGCTGGCTGGAACAGCTCTGGACGAAGATTACCGGCCGCGCCGAATTCATGGAGCTGCTCGAGTTCAGCTTCTCGGAAAGGACCAAGCTATGACAGCCGCGACCATGCAGGTCGGCGCGATGCGCGCGGCCCCCAATGAATCGACCCGGATGGCCCAGCAGGACACGCTGCTGACGCCGCGCTTCTACACCACCGACTTCGAGGAGCTCGACAGGGTCGACGTCTCTTCCGTGCGCGAGGAGTGGGACGCGCTGATCGCCGAGATGAAGAGCGACCCCAACAAGGGCCACTTCACCCGCAACGCCGAGTGGAAGCTCGAACTGGAGAAGATCCCCGAGCCGCTCCGCAAGGAGTTCATCGACTTCCTGATCTCCTCGCTGACGGCCGAATTCTCCGGCTGCGTGCTCTATGCCGAGATGAGGAAGCGCGGCAAGAATCCCGACATCTGCGAGCTGTTCAAATATATGAGCCGCGACGAGGCCCGCCATGCCGGCTTCATCAACGACGCTCTCAAGGAGTTTCACATCGGCGTCGATCTCGGCTTCCTGACCAAAGCCAAGAAATACACTTTCTTCAAGCCGAAATTCATCTTCTACGCGACCTATCTCTCCGAGAAGATCGGCTATGCCCGCTACATCACCATCTACAGGCATCTGGAGAAGCATCCGGACAAGTGCTTCCACCCGATCTTCAAATGGTTCCGCGAGTGGTGCAATGACGAATTCCGCCATGGCGAGGCCTTCTCGCTGCTGATGCGGGCCAATCCGCATCTGCTCACCGGCGGCAACAAGCTCTGGGTGCGCTTCTTCCTGCTCGCGGTCTACGCGACCATGTATGTGCGCGACCATGTCCGGCCGGAGTTCCACAAGGCGCTGGAGATCGATCCCACCGAGTACGATTACGAGGTCTTCCGGATCACCTCGGAAATCTCGAAGCAGTGCTTCCCCGTGGTGCTCGACACCGACAACCCGAAGTTCCGCGCCGGGCTGGAACGCGTCCGCATCTTGAGCCTCAAGATCGCCGACGCGGCCGAAAAGGGCCAGGCCATCCGCAAACTGGCCTACCAGGCGCAGGTCGGCGCGACGCTGGCCCGGCTCTATCTGATGCCGACGATCAAGAACGACCTCCCCGCCACCAGCCGGCTGCAGCCGGCCTACTGAAAGGGGTAAGCGCCTTGACCGCCTATGGCCTGCCGATCGTCGCGACCCTGTTCGCCTGGTGGTTCTCCACCGGGGCGATCCTGTATCTCGACGGCCTGCCGAGGCGGACCTTTCGCTGGAGTTTCGGCATAGCCTCGCTGATCGCGATCGCGGCGCTCTGGGGCCTCAGCGTCACCGCCGACCAGACGAGCGTTGCGGGGGCCTATCTCGCCGTGTTCTGCGCCGTGCTGCTCTGGGGCTGGAACGAGATGGCCTTCCTGTTCGGCTATCTCACCGGCCCGCGCCGCGAGCCCTGCCCGCCCGAGGCCACGGGCTTCGCGCGCTTCGCCTTCGCCACGCGGGCGATCCTGCATCACGAACTCGCGCTGACGGCTTCGCTTTTGCTCGTGGCGGCTCTAAGCTGGAATGGTTCCAACCTGTTCGGCCTGATGACCTTTGCGTTGTTGTTCACGATGCGCCTCTCGACCAAGCTCAACATCTATCTCGGCGTGCCCAACACGACGGTCGAGTTTCTGCCGGCCCATCTTGGCTATCTGAAGAGCTATTTCCGCCAAAGGCCGATGAACCTGCTCTTTCCATTGTCTGTGACGCTGGCGACGCTGCTGACCGCCTGGCTCGTCCAGAAGGCGGCGCTGGGCGATCCGGCGCTGGCGACGGGGTTCGTGCTGCTGGCGACGCTGGCCGCGCTGGGCGTCATCGAGCACTGGTTCCTCGTCGTGCCGCTGCCGGTCGCCGATCTCTGGTCCTGGGGCCTGCGTTCTCATGCGCGCGCTGTCCCGAAATCCTCGCGCATCGCGCCCGAACCCGCGACACCGCGTGCCATTTCCCCCTCGTCCCTGGTTGCGTAGGACTGACGAGATCCGCAAGGAGTCTGACGATGGACTTTGAGACCTTCTTCCGCCGGGAACTCGACGGTCTGCACAAGGAAGGCCGCTATCGCGTCTTTGCCGATCTCGAGCGCAAGGCCGGGCAGTTCCCGCGCGCGACGTTCCACGGCGAGGGCGGCCCGCGCGAGGTCACCGTCTGGTGCTCCAACGACTATCTCGGCATGGGCCAGCATCCCGACGTGCTCGCCGCCATGCATTCAGCCCTCGACGGCTGCGGCGCAGGCGCTGGCGGCACCCGCAATATCGGCGGCACCAACCACTACCATGTGCTGCTGGAGCGCGAGCTCGCCGACCTGCACGGCAAGGAAGCGGCCCTGCTCTTCAACTCCGGCTACATGTCGAACTGGGCCTCGCTCTCGACCTTCGCCTCGCGCATCCCCGAATGCGTCGTTCTGACCGATGGCCTCAACCACGCCTCGATGATCGAGGGCATCCGCCATTCGCGCGCCGACAAGGTCGTCTTCCAGCACAATGATCCCGACGATCTGCGCCGCAAGCTGCAGGCGATCGACCCGCGCCGTCCCAAGCTGATCGCCTTCGAATCGGTCTATTCGATGGATGGCGACATCGCCCCGATCGCGGAGTTCTGCGATCTCGCCGACGAGTTCGGCGCGATGACCTATATCGACGAGGTCCATGCGGTCGGCCTGTATGGCGCGCGCGGCGGCGGCGTGTCCGAGCGCGACGGGGTCGCCCATCGCCTGAACGTGATCGAGGGCACGCTCGCCAAGGGTTTTGGCATCATGGGCGGCTATATCGCGGGCTCGGCCGCGACCTGCGACTTCATCCGCAGCTTCGCCTCGGGCTTCATCTTCTCGACCTCGCTGCCGCCGGCTCTCGCTGCGGGCGCGCTCGCCTCGATCCGCCATCTCAAGACGAGCCAGTCCGAGCGGGCTGGCCATCAGGCCCGCGTCGCGGCCGTGCGGGCGCGGCTCGATGCGATCGGCATCCCGCATCTGCCCAATCCCAGCCATATCGTGCCGGTGATGGTCGGCGATCCGGTGCTGTGCAAGCGCATCAGCGACGAGTTGCTCGAGCGCTTTGACGTCTATGTCCAGCCGATCAACTATCCGACCGTGCCGCGCGGCACGGAGCGCCTCCGCATCACGCCCTCGCCGCTGCACACGGACGCCGACATCGACCATCTCGTCGGCGCGCTGACGGCGATCTGGGGCCAGGTCGGGCTGAAGCTCGCGGCTTGAGCAAAGCGCCGTCGCGCCTTCTGCCGTCATGGTCGGGCTTGTCCCGACCATCCACGTCTTCCGGCGTCGAGCGCTATGCCCAAGACGTGGATACTCGCCACAAGGGCGAGCATGACGGCATAGTTACGCCGCCAGCGCCTGCGCCAGGTCGGCGATCAGGTCGTCGGGATGCTCAAGCCCGATCGAGAGGCGGATGAGCCCGTCTCCGACGCCCATGCTGGCTCTGACCTCGGGCGAAAAGCGCTGATGCGTCGTCGTCGCGGGGTGGACGATCAGGCTCTTGGCGTCGCCGAGATTGTTCGAGATGCGGATCAGCCCGCAGGCGTTGAGCAGGCGGAAGGCGGCATCCTTGCCGCCGGCGACCTCGAAGGCGATCAGCGTCGACGGGCCGCTCATCTGCCGCGCGATAATCGCCGCCTGCGGATGGTCGGCGCGACCGGGGAAGACCACCTTGGGCAGGCCGGGCTGCCGGCAGAGCCAGTCGGCGACGATGGCGGCGCTTTGCGCCTGCCGCTCGACCCGCAGCGGCAGCGTCTCCAGCGCCTTCAGCATCACCCAGGCATTGAAGGGCGACATCGCCGGCCCGGTCTGGCGCAGAAAGGTCTGGATATGGGTCGCGATCAGATCCTCGGAGGCGAGGATCAGCCCGCCCAGACAGCGCCCCTGCCCGTCGATATGCTTGGTCGCGGAATAGACCACGACATCGGCGCCGAGTTCGAGCGGGCGCTGGAACATCGGGGTGGCGAAGACATTGTCGACGACCAGCATGGCGCCGACCTCCTTCGCCAAGGCGGCCACGGCGGCGATGTCGATCACCTCCAGCGTCGGATTGGCCGGGCTCTCCAGAAAGAAGACCTTGGTGTTGGGCCGCGCCGCCGCGCGCCAGGCGGCGATGTCGGGCCCATTCACCAGCGTCGACTGCACGCCATAGCGCGGCAGATGCTCCTCGACGACATAGCGGCACGAGCCGAACAGGGCCTGCGCCGCCACGACATGGTCGCCCATCCGGGTCAGGCCCATCAGGGCGGCGGTGACGGCGGCCATGCCGGTCGCGGTGGCGCGGCAGGCTTGCGCGCCCTCGAAGGCGGCCATGCGCGCCTCCAGCATGGCCACGGTCGGGTTCGAGAATCGGGCATACTGGAAGCCCGGATCGGTGTTGAGGAAACGCGCCTCGCATTGCTCGGCGCTGTCGTAGACATGGCCCTGCGTCAGGAACAGCGCCTCCGAGGTCTCGCCGAACTGCGAGCGCAGCGTGCCGGCATGGACGAGCCGCGTCTCAGGGCGGAGCCGCGCCATCTCGTCCTTCGACATCGACATTATCCATTCCGATCGTTCTATATAACGGACGATCGGAATATCAGCTTCGCTATCGTTCGTAAAGACGAACAATTTTCCGCCGCAGAGACCGTCATCCCGGAGCTGCGCCGCTACGCGGCTTGTCCGGGATGACGGAGCCTCATCCTGAAAACCCTTCGCATCACGCTCTCGCCAGCCCCAGCGGCGTCAGGAACCCCGCCAGATCGTTGGTGACGTAATGCACATGGCCGGCCTCGATCGCCGCCTGCTCCCAGGCTTCGCGAAACGGGTCGGGCGTTCTGGGGATGATCAGCACGGTTTTCATGCCGAGCGCGCTCGGCGCGATCAGATTCTTCTCGATGTCCTCGAACATCGCCGCGCGGCCTGGATCGACGCCGTGCTTGGCCAGAAAATTCTCGTAGGTCGCGCGCTCGGGCTTGGGCACGAAGCCGGCATGGACGATATCGAAGATATCCTCGAAATGGTGCAGGATGCCGAGCTTGCCGGCGACGTTGCGGGCGTGGCCGACCGAGCCGTTGGTCAGGATCAGCTTGCGGCCGGGCAAAGCGGCGATCGCCTCGCCCAGCGCCGGGTCGGGCTCCAGCAGCGACAGGTCGATGTCGTGGGCGAAATCGAGGAAGACGTCGGGGTCGATCCGGTACTCGCTCATCAACCCGTTCAGGGTCGTGCCGTAGCGATGGTAGTAATATTGCCGCAGCGCGTAGGAGGACAGCCCGTCGAGGCCGAATAGCTCCTGCAGGAACAGCGTGATGCGCTCGTTGACCTGCGGCCAGACCCGGCTCTCATGCGAATAGAGCGTGTTGTCGAGATCGAAGACCCAGTGATCGACATGCGCGAACGCCTCCGGCTGAAGCGGCGGCGCGGCGACTTGTAGGGCGGCATGCGTGCTGGAATGCGTGTTCATGGACGTCCGGAGATGGCTCAGGGCAGGGTGACATGCAAGTCCTCTGCTAAGCCTTAACCGTCTCCGGACGCTGCTTTTGTGGCCGGCCTCACGCCTCCGGCAGGCAGGGCTGCGGCGGCTCGGCCGAGATCATCCAGTTCGTGCCGAAGCGGTCCTGCAGCATGCCGAAGCGCGGCGCCCAGAACGTCTCCGTCAGCGGCATCTTGATGCGCGCGCCCTCCGACAGCGCCGCAAAAATGCGCTCGGCCTCGGCGATCTCGGCGACGCCGATCGACACCGACACGCTCTGCATCGGCCCTTCGCTCTGTTCGGGCGGCGCGTCGGAGGCCATCAGCATCTGACCGTTCAGCTTCAGGCAGGCATGCATGACAAGATCGGACTGGCTCGGCGCGGGGCCGGCGCCGGGCGGCATGTCGGCATAGCTCATCATCGCCTCGATCGTGCCGCCGAGAATCGTCTCATAGGCGGTGAAGGCTTCGCGGCATTGGCCGTCAAACATCAGATAGGGTGCGATCTGCATCGGTCGTCTCCATGAGTGTCGGGAATTGGCGAAATCGCCTCAGACGCGGCGGTAATGGGCGGTCATGAACTCGGTCCAGCCGCCATTGCCGTCGGGCAGATAGGAGGCGAGCGTGCGGTGGTCGGGGGCGATGATCGTGACCACGTCGCGATAGGGCGAGATCGCGCCGTCGCCTGTCATTGAGGGCCCCTCGCTGTCCAGCGTCAGCACCGTGCCGCTCTCGTCGAGCGCGCCGTCATAGAGCCATTGATGGGTCATCATCGAGCCGACGAAGCTGCCGACGAAGCGCCCCTTGGCGGGGTCGAAGCCGAGCGTGATCAGCGTCTGGCCGATGCTTCCGCCCGGCGTCTCGCCCTGGCCTTCGCCCAGCATCCACAAGCCGCCGAGCGAGCGCACGCTCTCCTTGCCCTTCGACTTCTGGCGCGGCTGGTCGGGCCCCATCGAGCAGTCCATCTCGGAGGTCCAGTCTCCGACAAGCTGCTGCAGCCACTCATGTTCCTTCTGCGGTTTGGCGAACATCTGACTTTCCTTCCTTGGGTGAGATGCGGCTCTGCGGCCGCCGGTGAATGATGTGGATCGAGCGGCCTAGCGCTCGGCTTGCGCCTTCAGGTCTTTGAGGCCGGCCTCGAAATCCCCGCCGACCATCCTGTCCATGTTCATCACGACATGGATGATCTTGGCGAAGAACGGCACGGGGCCGGTCATGGTCCAGGTGACATTCGTGCCCGGCCCCTGAGGCTGCAGCGCGAAGACGACCTTGTTGTGAGCCTCGAACGGCTTGAGGAAATCGAGGTTGAGGCCGAGCCGAGTCGGCGCGTTCGCCTCCGTGATCTCCATCGAGCCCTGCCCGACATTCCTGTCGCCGTCCCAGGCGTAGCGCGCGCCGACGCCGGTTTCGGAGCCTGAATAGCTGCGCTTCATCGCGGGATCCTTCTTCTCCCAGGGCGACCAGGCGCCCCAGGCCTTGAAATCGGCGATCAGCGGGTAGATCCGCTCGGGCGGCGCGTTGATCGCGATCGAGCGCTGCACCTGGAACGTATCGGGCTTCAGCGCGGCCAGGATCAGCACCGCGACGATGCCGGTGGCGAGCAGGGCGGCGATGGTCAGCAGGATCGTCTTGAGCATTGCGATTGTCCTTTGGAGGAGATTCGCTCAACGGGAGGTCAGGGCTTGTCAGTTGCCGGCGCTTCCGGCCCGACCGGCTTCATCTGCGCGAGCAGATCCTCCAGCCGGCCTAGGCTCTGGTCCCAGAAACGGGCGTAGTGCTCGAGCCATTCCGAGACCGCGCGCAGCGGGCCGGGGTCGAGCCGGCAGGGCCGCCACTGGGCCTCCTTGCCGCGGGTGATCAGCCCGGCGCGCTCCAGCACCTTGAGATGCTTGGAGACCGCCGGCAGGCTCATCGCGAAGGGCCGGGCCAATTCCTTGACCGAGCTTTCGCCCTGCGCCAACCGGGCCAAGATCGCCCTCCGGGTCGGGTCGGCCAGCGCTGCGAGAGTCAGGCTGAGAGGGTCGCTGGACACTGAATGAAACCGATCAGTTAATTAACTTATCGGTTTCATATGACATCGCCGCCTCGCTGTCAACCGGCGGTGAGGCCGGCTCCCTATTCTGCCGGAACCCGGGCTCGTTGTTGTCATGGCGGTGCGGGCCCGGCTAGAAGCTCAGCCGAACGAAAGGACTGTTCGCCCATGAACTGCGCCTCATGACCTTCGAGACCGCCGCAAGCCCTGAGGTCGCCATCGACCGGCTGGAAGCGCTCTATGGGCAGGCCAAGGCGGCCTTGCGCGCCGATCTGCAGCGTTTTTTCGAGACGGGCCAGCCCCCGGGCGCGCAGGAGCGCTCGCGCTACCGCTATCCGTCGTTGCGCGTCACCTATGCGCCGTCGGCGCTGCCGGCGGCGACCAGGCGCGGCTACGCCAAATTCGCCGCGCCCGGCATCTACTCGACGACGGTGACGCAGCCGGCCGAGTTCCGCGACTATCTGCTCGACCAGCTCCGGCCGCTCGTGGAGGAGTACGGCGCGACGATCGAGACCGGCGTCAGCGAGCAGGAAATACCCTATCCCTACGCGCTCGACGGCGGCGACGAACTCGGCCGCGGCAAGGTCACGGCCGCCGAACTCGCGCGCCATTTCCCGACGCCGCTGCTCTCGCTGGTCGGCGACGAGATCGCCGACGGCACCTTCGACATCGTCGACGGCCAGCCGCGTCCGCTCGCGCTCTTCGACGCGGTCAGGGTCGACTATTCGCTGCGCCGGCTGGTGCATTACACCGGCACCGACTGGCGCGCCGTGCAGCCCTGGGTGCTTCTCACCAACTACCACCGCTATGTCGACCAGTTCGTCAGGCTGGCGCTGGCCGAGATCGAGGCCGGCACGGCGCTGGCGCTGGTGACGCCGGGCGGCGTCCGGATCGACCGGCACGGCCTCGACGTCTCGGCGGCCGAGCGCGTGATGTCGGCACCCTGGCACCGCTTCCAGATGCCGGCCTATCACCTGATCCGCGAGAGCGGGGAGGGGGTGACTTTGGTCAATATCGGCGTCGGCCCCTCCAACGCCAAGAACATCACCGACCATCTCGCGGTGCTGCGGCCCAATTGCTGGCTGATGGTCGGCCATTGCGGCGGCCTGCGCCAGACCCAGATCATCGGCGACTACGTGCTGGCGCATGCCTATCTCAGGCAGGACGGCATTCTGGACGAACTGGTGCCGCCCGACGTGCCGGTGCCGGCGCTGGCCGAGGTGCAGGTCGCGCTGCAGGAGGCGGCGGCGCAGGTCACCGGCGAGAAGGGCGACGCGCTCAAGAACCGCCTGCGGACCGGCACCGTGGTGACGCAGGACGACCGCAACTGGGAGCTGCGCTGGACCAAGGAGCGCCGCCGCATCAACCTGTCGCGCGCCATCGCGGTCGATATGGAATCAGGCACGATCGCGGCGCAGGGCTACCGCCTGCGCGTGCCCTACGGCACGCTGCTCTGCGTCTCCGACAAGCCGTTGCATGGCGAGATCAAGCTGCCGGGCGCGGCGAACGCCTTCTACGAGCGGGCGGTGAGCGAGCATCTGCGGATCGGGCTCGCCGCGCTGGAGAAGCTGAAGGAGGCGGGGAGCACGATCCACTCGCGCAAGCTCAGGAGCTTCGACGAGCCGCCGTTCCGGTAACGTCCCACCGACGGCCGTGCCGTCATTGCGACGCAGCGAAACAACCCAGGGGGACTGGGCTCGGCCGGCCCCCCTGGGTTGTTTCGTCGCTGACGCTCCTCGCAATGACGATGAGCGCTGTCTCCGAGACGGGACCAGCCGCGCCTTACGCCACGTCCTGCTTCAGCTTCTGCGAGCGCTTGCGCTCGTTGGGGTCGAGCACGCCCTTGCGGAGGCGGATCGATTTCGGCGTCACCTCGACCAGCTCGTCGTCGTCGATCCAGGCCAAAGACCGTTCGAGAGTCATCCGGATCGGCGGCGTCAGGCGCACCGCCTCGTCCTTCGAGGTGGTGCGGATATTGGTCAGCTTCTTGCCCTTGAGCACGTTGACCTCGAGGTCGTTCTCGCGGGTGTGCTCGCCGACGATCATGCCCTGATAGACCTTCCAGCCGGGCTCGATCATCATCGGGCCGCGATCCTCGAGATTCCACAGCGCGTAGGCCACGGCCTCGCCGGTCTCCATCGCGATCAGCACGCCGTTGCGGCGCCCGCCGATCTCGCCCTTGTAGGGCATGTAGGCATGGAACAGCCGGTTCATGATCGCGGTGCCGCGCGTGTCGGTCAAAAGCTCGCCCTGATAGCCGATCAGCCCGCGCGTCGGCGCGTGGAACATCAGGCGCAGGCGGTTGCCGCCGGAGGGGCGCATCTCCAGCATGTCGGCCTTGCGCTCGGACATTTTCTGCACGACGACGCCGGAATGCTCCTCGTCGACGTCGATCACGACCTCCTCGATGGGCTCCAGCAGGCCGCCGCCCTCGTCGCGCTTCAGCACGACGCGCGGACGCGAGACGCCGAGCTCGAAGCCCTCGCGGCGCATCGTCTCGATCAGGATCGCGAGCTGCAGCTCGCCGCGGCCGGAGACGACATAGCTGTCCTTGTCGGAGGATTCCTCGATCTTGAGCGCGACATTGCCCTCCGCCTCCTTGAGCAGCCGGTCGCGGATGACGCGGGTGGTGACCTTGTCGCCCTCGGTGCCGGCCAGCGGCGAATCGTTGACCATGAAGGTCATCGAAACGGTCGGCGGGTCGATCGGCTGGGCCTTGATCGGAGTCTCGACGCTCGGGTCGCAGAAGGTGTCGGCGACCGAGCCCTTCACGAGGCCCGCGATCGAGACGATGTCGCCGGCGACCGCCTCCTCGATCGGCTGGCGCTCCAGCCCGCGGAAGGCGAGGATCTTGGTGATGCGCCCGGTCTCCACGGTCGAGCCGTCGCCTGAGAGCACCTTGATCGTCTGGTTCGGCTTGGCCGAGCCGGAGGTGACGCGGCCGGTGATGATGCGGCCGAGATAAGGGTTGGCCTCGAGCAGCGTGCCGATCATCCGGAACGGGCCGTCCTCGACCCTGGGCTCCGGCACATGGGAGAGGATCAGGTCATACATCGGCGCCAGGCCCTGGTCCTGCGGGCCGGCCGGGTCATGCGCCATCCAGCCCTGCTTGCCCGAGCCGTAGAGGATCGGGAAATCGAGCTGCTCGTCATTGGCGTCGAGCGCGGCGAACAGGTCGAAGACCTCGTTGATCACCTCGGTGACGCGGGCGTCGGGCTTGTCGACCTTGTTGATCGCCACGATGGGCCGCAGGCCGAGCTTCAGCGCCTTGGAGACCACGAACTTGGTCTGCGGCATCGGGCCTTCGGCGGCGTCGACCAGCACGATGGCCGAATCGACCATGTTGAGGATGCGCTCGACCTCGCCGCCGAAATCGGCGTGGCCCGGCGTATCGACGATGTTGATCCGCGTGTCCTTCCAGACGACCGATGTCGCCTTGGCCAGGATGGTGATGCCGCGCTCCTTCTCCAGGTCGTTGGAGTCCATCACGCGCTCGATGATGCGCTGGTTGTCGCGGTAGGTGCCCGACTGCTGCAGCAGCTTGTCGACGAGCGTGGTCTTGCCGTGGTCGACATGGGCGATGATGGCGATGTTACGCATGGACATGCGGAAAGGGCCTTGTGCATGGCCACAAGCCGGCGGGGTGGAGACCCGGCCGGCGCAGCCCGTTCATGAGGAATCTGAATTTCGCTGCGCTGCACATAGACGCTGGAGGCCGTTTGGGCAACCTCGACCGACGCTCATCTATGCCAGCCGCCGAGCGGTTCAGGCAGCCGAGCGCAACAATGCGCGGATATCGTCCGGCCGTTTCGCGATAACAGTCAGATAGGCGCGCAAGGCGCCGAGCGGCCGCGAGCGGCCCTGCTCCCAATCCCTGATCTGCACGACGCTGAAGCCGTACGCTTCGGCGAAGCGGGATTGAGACAGTTTCAAACCCTGCCGGATCGCCTTCACGTCGACATGGCTCGGCAGATGCAGTGCGGCCGGCGCTGCCTTGCCCTCGGCAATGGCGACGGCTTCTTCGAGGCCTTCGGCTATCCTCTCGAAAGCAGACTTCGTCATCGGTGCTCTCCCGGTCGGCTCGGCTTCGGCCTATAGGCCTCGACGAGCTTTTTGGTGATATCGCTCAAGGCGTTGCATTCTGCCTTGGTCAGATTCGCGCGGTCGCCTTTCGCGAAAACCGTGATGAGGAACACGGGGATCGCGCCGCCCGAGTAGAACGTGACGCTCCGGTATCCGCCACTCTTGCCTTTGCCCTTTCCCGCGAGGCGCAGTTTCCGGCAGCCCCCGGTCCCAGCGATCTCGTCTCCGGCCTCGGGATTGTTCGCCAGGATATCGACCAATGTGGCGATGTCGTCTTCGGTCATGCCAGCGCCCCGGGCCGCGCGGCGAAAGGCGTGCGTTTCGACCACGGAATGCATGACGAGATAATACGTAATTTACGCAGCCCAAACAAGTTCGATAGGCCGCATCGTCACGACTCCGCCAGCAGCCGCTGCCGTTCCGCCACCGCGCGTCCGACCTGGTCCATCACCAGCCGGTAGGCGGCGAGCCCCGAGCCGTCGAGGTCGCCCTTGGCGTAATCGCCGAGCACGCGGGTGAGGATCGTGTCGGCCTGGCTCTCGAAGCCCAGAAGCTCCTTCTCGCGCTCGCAGGCGCGGATCGCCGGCAGCAGGGCGAGCAGTTCGTCGAGCCCCGACATCGCCCTGCGCCGGCGCGCGGCGCTGTCGCGGCCGAGCAGTCCGGCCGTGCCGGTGCCGAGCAGGGACAGCCCCATCACGCCGAGATAGAACCAGTCGCCATAGCGCTCGAAGAAGGTCTGCTGCTCGCCGTCGATGAAGGCGGCCGCGCCGGAATGGACCGAAAGCGGAGCGTCCTTGTCGGTGGAGGGCGCCTCCAGACCCTGGATCGCCGGCAGTTCGGCTGCAAGCGTCAGCCGCAGCGCGAGCAGGCCCTTCACCACCTCGCCGACGAGATTGTCGTCGAGGCTCTGGGCCGCCATCAGACGGGAGGTCACCGAAATCGTCGGCAGGTTTTCGGACGGCCTTGGCGGGTCGCCGCCAAGCGCGCCGCGCACGATCTCGCCGGTCTCGATCGCGCGGTGGCGCGCCTTGATCGCGTCGGCCTCGCGGATGGGAATCAGCACGGGATCCTCGCCCCAGGCCGCGCGGAGCCGGTTGAGGCCCTCATTGTTCGTCAGCGCGGCCACGGCGTTGATCGAGAAGAACGCGTCGATCCGTTTTTCCCGCGCGGCGGGCACGATCTCGTCGGGCGAAAGACCGATTATCTCGACCTCGTCGGGCACGACCTCATACTGTTCAAGCACCCGCCGCAGCAACTGGATGTTGCCGGCCGGATTGCGGACGACGCCGATCCGGCGGCCGCGCAGATCGGCGATGCGCCCGATCGCGCTCTCCTTGCCCGTGATGATGAAGGGAAATGACCGTCGCGTGATCAGGGCCGTGTCGGCCTGGGCCGGCAGCGCGATGTCGGGCCGCAGGATGGCGAGGTCGGCCTTGCCTTCGTCCAGGCGTTTTGCGCTTTCCTCGGAGCCCTCGGTGAGGACGAGGCGCAGCCGCACCGTGGACTTCTCCCGGTTCAGCCCCTGCACGAAGCCCGCCGCCATCCGCGCGTCCTCGGAGCCGAGCGGCCCGACAGCCAGCCGCAGCGTCTTCGGCTGGCTGACGAAATAGAACACCGCGGCCGTGATCCCGAAGATCGCCAGCAGCCCCGCCAGTATCGTGAAACCGCGTCGCCCCATGCCCAACCGATTCCCGGCGCGGCACGCGCCAGTCTCTATCTGGCGTCGCCGGCCATCATGTCGCAAGTGCGGCAGCCCGCACGATCATGCTATGGGCGGGACATGCCCACCGTGAAACCCGATCTCATCGTCAAGATCTGCGGATTGTCCACGCCCGACACCATGCTGGCGGCGCTGGACGCCGGCGCCGACATGGTCGGCCTCGTCTTCCATCCGAAAAGTCCCCGCTTCGTGTCGGTCGAACGCGCGGTCGAACTTGCACGGCTGGCGCGGGGCAGGGCGGAAATCGTGGCGCTGATCGTTGATTCTGAACCGGATGCAGCAGCCAGGCTCGCGGAATCGCTGAAGCCCGACTGGCTGCAGCTCCATGGCCGCGAGATGTCCGCCGATGTCGCCGCCATCAGGGCCGCGACCGGGCTGAAGGTGATGAAGGCGCTCGGCGTCGCCGGCCCGGACGACCTCGACGCGATCGAACCCTATCGCGACGTCGCCGACCTGATCCTGCTCGACGCCAAGCCGCCGAAGGACGCCGCCTATCCCGGCGGCCATGGCCGACCCTTCGACTGGTCGCTGCTGACGAGCCTCGACCCCGGCTTTCGCTTCATGCTATCGGGCGGGCTCGATCCGGAAAACGTCACCGAGGCGATCGCCATCGCGCGGCCGGCCGGCGTCGATGTCTCGTCGGGCGTCGAGTCCGCGCCTGGCGTCAAGGACATCGGCAGGATCGGGGAATTCATCGCGGCGGCGCGCAAGGCAGCCCGAACAGGAAACGAGAAGGCTTAGCCCGGCATGAACGCGCCCCAGAACCCCAACACCTACCGTTCCGGGCCCGACGAGAACGGCCGCTTCGGCCTGTTCGGCGGCCGCTTCGTCGCCGAGACGCTGATGCCGCTCGTTCTGTCGCTGGAGCAGGCCTATGAGGCGGCCAAGGTCGATCCGGCCTTCCAGAAGGACATGGCCTCCTATCTGAAGCACTATGTCGGGCGGCCCTCGCCACTCTATTTCGCGCAGCGCATGACCGAGCATCTCGGCGGCGCGAGGATCTATTTCAAGCGGGACGAACTCAACCACACCGGCGCGCACAAAGTGAACAACGTGCTCGGCCAGATCCTGCTGGCGCGGCGCATGGGCAAGAAGCGCATCATCGCCGAGACCGGCGCGGGCCAGCACGGCGTCGCCACCGCGACGCTCTGCGCCCGCTTCGGGCTCGAATGCATCGTCTATATGGGCGCGGTCGATGTCGAGCGGCAGAAGCCCAACGTCTTCCGCATGAAGATGCTGGGCGCGCAAGTCGTGCCCGTGCAGTCCGGCACCAAGACGCTGAAGGACGCGATGAACGAGGCCCTGCGCGACTGGGTCACCAATGTCGCGACGACATTCTACTGCATCGGCACGGCGGCTGGCCCGCATCCCTACCCGGCGATGGTGCGCGATTTCCAGTGCGTGATCGGACGCGAGACGCGCGAGCAGATGCAGGAGGCGGAAGGCCGCCTGCCGGATTCGCTGATCGCGGCGATCGGCGGCGGCTCCAACGCGATCGGCCTGTTCCACCCCTTCCTCGACGATCCCGAGGTGAAGATGTTCGGCGTCGAGGCGGCCGGCCATGGCCTCTCGACCGGCCTGCACGCCGCCTCGCTGACCGGCGGCACGCCGGGCGTCCTGCACGGCAACCGCACCTATCTGCTGATGGACGGGGACGGCCAGATCAAGGACGCGCATTCGATCTCGGCCGGGCTCGACTATCCGGGCATCGGGCCCGAACACGCCTGGCTGCACGATTCAGGTCGCGTCAGCTATATCTCCGCCACCGATGACGAGGCGCTGGAGGCGTTTCAGCTCTGCTCGAAGCTCGAGGGCATCATCCCGGCGCTGGAACCGGCCCATGCGCTCGCCAAGGTCATGCAGCTCGCGCCCAAGCTGCCCAAGGACCATCTGATGGTGATGAATCTCTGCGGCCGCGGCGACAAGGACATCCCGCAGGTGGCGGAAATCCTCGGCGGCATGTAGCCGGTTCGCGCCTTCTGGCCGGCCGCCCGCTCAGGGCGCGTCCGGCCGGGCGATCAGCCCGGAGCCGATCAGCTTCTCATAGGCCGAGTAGACATGGTCGGGCACGGCCTTGGCCCCGCCCTCGCCATAGGCGTAGCGGCGGCTGAGATAGCCGCGCGCGCCCATCAGCACATGGACGATGACCTCCAGCTCCTCCTCGCTGTAGTCGCCGACCTTGCCCGGACCGCGCGCGCGCTTGAGCAGGCGGACATAGGCGCTCGAGATGTTGTCGAGATGGTGCTGGTAGCCGGCCGGCGCGAACACCTCGGCCTCGTTCAGGATGCGAAGAAACTCCGGCGTCTCCTGCAGGAAGTCGAAGAAGGCGCGGAAGCGAGCCACCTCCTTCTCGATCTCGCTCGCGGCCTCGTCGATCCGCGCCCGGATGAAGACGACCATCTGCTGGCCGATCACCGGCAGCAACTGCTCCAGCAACTCCTGCCGGTTGCCGAAATGATTGTAGAAGGTGCCCTGCGCCACGCCTGCGCTCTCGGTGATGCGCGCGACGGAGGCGTCGGCATAACCATGGCGGCCGACGACCCTGGCGGCAGCCGCGAAAAGCCTGCGCTTGACGTCGTCGTTCTTCTCGCTGCGGGTCAGCTTGGCCGGGCGCTCGAGGGGGGCGGCCTGGGCCGGTCGCGATGGAGCCATGGTGCTTGGGAGCCTCGACAATCTGGGCGTTGAACTGATCTAGGACCGCAACTCGTCGCGGAGAACCCGCTTCAGGATCTTTCCCGAGGGATTTCGCGGCAGGCTCTCGCGCAGGACGAGTTGGCGGGGCGCCTTGAAGGCGGCGAGCTTCGAGCGGCAGTGAGCCGTCAGCGCGTCCACGGAGAGCTCCGCGCCGGGCTCCAGCACGACGAAGGCGACGGGCTTCTCGCCCCAGCGCGGGTCCGGCGCGCCGATGACGGCGACCTCGCGCACCTGCGGCAGCTCGAAGATGACGCGCTCGACCTCCGACGAGGCGATGTTCTCGCCGCCGGAGATGATCATGTCCTTCATCCGGTCGGTCAGGAACAGGAAGCCGTCTTCGTCGAGATAGCCCATGTCGCCGCTGCGGAACCAGTCGCCGTGGAACGCCGCGTCCGTCTTGGCCGGATCGTTCCAGTAGCCCTTCGTGATCTTGGGGCCGCGCAGGCAGATCTCGCCGGTCTGGCCCGCCGGCAGCGGCCGTCCCGCCTCGTCGCGGATCTCGATCTCGACATGGGCGAGCGCGCGGCCGACGGAGCCGATCTTCTCGATCTCTCGGCCGGCCTCCATCAGCGTGTCGCCGCTGCAGGTCTCCGTCAGACCGTAGGCATCGATATAACGCGCCCTGGGGAAGCTCTCGCTGAAGCTGCGGATGCGCGCTTCCGGCGTGCGCTCGCCGCCGCCGATGACCCAGCGCAGGCTGCTCAGGTCGAGCGCGCTCGCGGGCGCGGCGGCGAGCAAGGCGCTGGTCATCACCGGGGCGAGCCAGGCGCAGTCGAGTTTTTCGCGCGCGATCGCCGCCAGCGCGGCCTCGGGCGAAAAATCGCGCAGGATGCACAGCATGCCGCCGACCCAAAGCACGGCCATGCCGGGCAGATCGAAGGCTCCGACATGGTAGAGCGGGCCGGTGACGAGCAGCCGGTTTTCCGACGTCAGCCCGAGCGCCACGACATGGTCGCTGCACGTCCAGTAAAAGTTCCCGTAGCTGTGCATCACCCCCTTGGGCCGGTCGGTGGTGCCCGAGGTGTACATCAGCCGGAACAGGTCCGACGGCTGGCGCGCGACGCGGCTGGCGGGCGTCGCGTCGGGTCCGAGCCGCGTCGAATCCGCCTGCGCGGCGGCGTCCAGCAGCACGACGTTGGCGACGAGCGCCGTGGCGTCCGCCAGCTCCGCGTCGGCGATCAGGAGCTTGGCGCAGGCGTCGCCCGTGATGTAGCCGACCTCGTCGGCCGAGAGCCGGAAATTGATCGGCAGGAAGACTCCGCCGACATGCCCGACCGCGATCGCGATCTCGACGAAGGCGGCGCTGTTTTTCATCAGCACGGCGACCACGTCGCCCGGCCTGACGCCGCGCGATGCGAGCCAGCCGGCGGTCAGCGCGACCCGCCGCGACAGCGCGCCATAGCTGACGCGCTCGCCGCCGAACACGATCGCGATGCGTTCCGGCGCGCGGAGGGCGTGGAAATCGACGAAGCTCGAAAGATTGATCATTCCGCCCCGCCGCGGAGCCTGTCCCGAAGACCGACGCCATAGTTTTATGGACTATGACTCATAATTCATTCTCGGCTTGACGCAACCCGTCCGCCCCACGACTATCGGCGCCAACAATGCCGGAGGGCGCGGCCCACGGCGCATAAGGATGCCCGCCGCGACAAGACGGAGAGGGCAGCTCGGGGAGCCAGGGAGAAGAGCCATGTCCAGACCTTCATCGTCCAGACCTTCATCGTCCAAGCCTTCATCATCCTCCATGAACCGGCGCGGTTTCCTTGCCGCGGGCGCTGTCGCGGCCGGCACGGTCTCGATGCCGTGGGTCGCCGGCGCGCAGGCCAAGGCGATCAAGATCGGCATGCCGACCATCCTGTCGGGCCGCGTCGCGCAGCTCGGCACCTCCTCGCGCAACGCCGCCCAGATGGAGGTCGAGAAGGTCAATGCGGCGGGCGGCCTCGCCGGCCGGCCGATTGAACTGGTCATCCGCGACTCCAAGGGCCAGCCGCAGGAGGCGGCCCGCGTCGCGCGCGAACTGGTCAATTCCGACGGTTGCGAGATCCTGATCGACGCCGAGGCCTCGACCGGGGCCTTCGCGGTCCATGAGGTCGCGCGCGATCTCGGCGTGCTCTGCATCCACACCAATTCCGAGACCTCGTCGCTGACGGCCGATCCCAAGCTCAGGCTGCCCAACGCCTTCCGCTGCGCCCGGCAGGGCATCCACGACTCGGTCGTCGGCGGCAGCTACGCGGCCGAGATCGCCAATGCGCGCAACCTGACGCGCTGGGCGACCTGCTCGCCGGATTATGCCTACGGTCGCGACACGACGGGCGAATTCACGATGTATCTCAAGCGCTTCGCGCCCAAGGTCGAGATCATCAGCGAGGGCTGGCCGAAGATCTTCCAGCCCGACTACACCGAGACCATCACCAAGCTGCTGCAGGCCAAGCCGCAGGCGCTCTATTCCTGCCTCTGGGGCGGCGACCTGACCTCCTTCATCGACCAGGCCGCGATCTACGCGCTGTTCTCCCAGATGCAGTTCTATGCCGTGAACATGGCCGACTATACGGCCCTGACCGTGGTCAAGAACCTGCCTCCGGGCATCCATTCCGGCAACCGCTACGTCAAGACCTTCCCGGCGACGCCGCAGAACGCCGCCTGGGGCGACGCCTACCGCGCCAAATATGGCGAGTATCCGACCAACTGGGCCTGGCAGAACGGCGTCGTGATCAACTTCCTCGCCGCCGCCGCCAAGAAAGCCGAGTCCGCCGACGGCAAGAAGCTCGCCGACGCGCTGCGCGGCCTGAAGATCGATTCCCCGCTGGGCGCCGACGGCACGATCACCATGCGCGCCGAGGACCAGACGATCGTCGGCTACGCCATCGGCTGGGGCACGACCATCGGCAAGGAGCCCTATGTGCCGGAGATGAAGAGCACGCCCTGGCAGCGCATCTTCGAGCTCGAGGCGGAGTGGAAGAAGGACAAGGGCTTCGCCTGAGCCTGCCCTCCGGCGCGCCTGACAAACGCTTCCGCACCCAGACACGCGGGCCGCGCTTCGCGCGCGGCCCGCGCGCACCCTGCCGATGAGAGCGCGATGGACCTGAACGCCCTGACGGAATGCCTGTCCTCCGCCTCCTGCATGGTCACGCAGGTGACCAGCGGCTTCATCATCGGGATGCTGCTGTTTCTGGTCGCGGTCGGGCTGACGCTGATCTTCGGCGTGATGAAGATCGTCAACTTCACCCATGGCGCCTTCTACATGCTGGGCGCCTATTTCGCGATGACGGTGTTCCAGTTCACCGGCAGCTACGCGCTGGCGCTGCTCGGCGCGGCGGTCGGGGCCTGCGTCATCGGAATCATCGTCGAGCGCTTCTTCATGCAGCGCGTCTATGGCGGCAACGTGCTGATGCAGCTTCTGGTCTGCTACGCGCTGGTGCTGATCATGGACGATCTCGTCCGCATCGTCTGGGGCCCCGAATTCAAGGCGATGGGCATGCCCGAGGCCTTCCGCGTGCCGCCGCTGTTCATCCTGGGCGGCGTGGTGCCGCCGTTCTATCTCTTCCTGATCGCGGCGGCGCTGCTGATGGCGATCATCCTGGGGCTGGCCATCGCCCGCACCCGCTTCGGCAAGACGATCCGCGCCGCGGCCCACAACCCGGCCATGGTCTCGGTGCTCGGCATCAACACCGGACTGCTCTTCACCGGCGTCTTCGCGCTGGGCTGCCTGCTGGCGGGGCTGGCGGGCGGGCTCGCCGCGCCGGTGCGCTCGCTGACGCCGGGCATGGGCTTCTCGATCCTGATCGAGAGCTTCATCGTCACGGTGATCGGCGGCATGGGCTCGATCCTGGGCGCGCTGGTCGGGGCCGTGCTGCTCGGGCTGATCCGCACCTTCGGGGCGCTCGGCTTCCCGCTCTTCACCGAGGCGCTGATGTATCTCGCAATGGCGGTCGTGCTGATCGTCAAGCCGAGCGGGCTGTTCGGACGCGAGGCGGCTTGAGATGATGCGCCCCGCCTTTCGCGACGCCCTCGTCGGCCTCGCCGGCTTCCTCGTGCTGGCGGGCCTGCCGCTGCTGACGTCGAGCAGCGCGCTGATCGACTTCGTCATCCGCTGCGCCGCGCTCGGCCTGTTCGCCACCTCGCTCAACCTGCTCGTCGGCTATGGCGGCATGGTCTCCTTCGGCCATGGCCTGTTCTTCGGCATGGGGGCCTACAGCTTCGGCATCATCATGCAGCGCACCGGCATGCCGATCCCGCTGGCGATCCTGCTCTCGCTTGGCGTCGCCGCGCTGGTCGCGCTCGTCGTGGGAGCGATCTGCGTCAGGCTGAAGGAGATCTACTTCGCCTTCGTCACGCTCGCCTTCCAGATGCTGGTGCATTCGATGATCATCGCCTGGGTGCCGGTCACCGGCGGCGACCAGGGCCTGCGCGGCGGCATTCCGCGGCCGCCTTTCCTCGGCGTCAACCTGGCCGACCAGAAGCAGCTCTATCTCTTCGCCGCCGCTCTGCTGATCCTCGGCCTGCTCGCCATGCGCCACATCGTCTCTTCGCCCTTCGGCTACACGCTGCGGATGATCCGGGACAACCCGACGCGGGCCGGCTTCCTCGGCATCGACGTCTACCGCACGCGGCTGACCGCCTTCGTGCTGGCGGGCGTCTTCGCGAGCCTCGGCGGCGTGGTGATGAGCCTGTTCGTCTCGGGCGCCTATCCCGAATTCGCCTTCTGGACGATGTCCGGCGAGGCGGTCTTCATCGTCATGCTCGGCGGCACCGTCGCCTTCCTCGGCCCGATGGTCGGCACGGTTCTGCTGCTGCTGCTCAACGACTTCGTCACCCGCGTCGCCGAGCATCACGGCCTCGTGCTGGGCATCGTCATCCTGATCTTCGCGCTCGGCCTGCGGAAGGGCCTGCTCGACTTCGTCATGGACTGGCGCGACGCCCGCAAGACGCGCCGCGAAGCCGCTGCCCCTGTGCCTGTGCCTGAAAGGATCGCGACATGAGCGAGGCGATGATCGCCGTCGTCACCGGCGGCGCCAGCGGCATTGGCGCGGCCTGCTGCCGCGACCTCGCCCGGCGCGGCTGCGAAGTCGTGGTGCTCGACCGCGAGATGGCTCGCGCGCAGGCCGTGGCGGCCGAGATCGGCGGCCATGCTGCGCTGGGCGATGTCGGCGACGAGGCGGGCTTGAAGGACGCCGCCGCCCGCATCGAGACCGGCATCGGCCCGGTCGGCATCCTCGTCAACAGCGCAGGCGTCCTGCAGCCGCCGCTGCGGCCGACCGAGCTGCCCATGGCGATCTGGGATCATGTCGTCCATATCGACCAGCGCGGAACCTACCTCGCCTGTGTCGTCTTCGGAGCGGCGATGCTCGGCCGGCGCGCGGGCTCCATCGTCAACATCGCCTCGATCGCCGGCTCGCGCTCGATGGCGCTGCACGCCTATGCTCCGGCCAAGGCTGCGGTAATCTCGATCACGCGCTGCCTCGCCGCCGAATGGGGCCCGGCCGGAGTCCGCGTCAATTCGGTCTCGCCCGGCTTCACCCGAACGCCTGCGCTGCAGGAGGCGATCGACAAGGGCGAGCGCGACGTCACGAACCTCGTCGGCTCCGTGCCGATGGGCCGGCTGGTCGAGCCAGACGAGATCGCCCGCGTCGTCGGCTTCGTCGCTTCGCCCGACGCCTCGGCCATCACGGGCGCGGATCTGCCGGTCGATTGCGGCTGGATGGCCGGCACCTCCTGGCACACCTATGGCGGCTTCCGCGATCCGGGGAACGGCCCCCATGCTTGAGATCAGCAATCTCGTGAAGGCCTTTGGCGGCGTCCGCGCCACGGACGACGTCACCATGAGCTTCGCGCCGGGCTCGCTGACCGCGATCATCGGCCCCAATGGCGCGGGGAAAAGCACGGTCTTCAACCTGCTGACCGGCGCGCTCAGACCCGACAGCGGCGACATCCGGCTCGACGGCCAGTCGCTGGTGGGCCTGAGCATCGGGCAGATCGTCCGGCGCGGCATCGGCCGGGCTTTTCAGGTCGCCAGCATCTTTCCCTCTCTGACGGTCGAGGAGACGATGCTGGCCGCCGTCTCGGCCCATCACGGCCATTCCGGCAGACTTGGCCAGCGCTTCCCGCTGCCCTCGACGCTGGCCCACACCGCCCATTGCATCGAGATGGTCGGGCTCACCTCCAAGCGCGCGACGCTTTCGGCCAATCTCTCCCATGGCGACCAGAAGCTGCTCGACATCGCGCTCGCGCTTGTGCTGGAGCCGAAGGTGCTGCTGCTTGACGAGCCGACCGCCGGCATGGGGCCGGAGGAGCGCTGGCGCGTGATCGAGAAGGTGCGCGAGCTCTGGGAGACGACGAAGATCACCGTCGTCTTCATCGAGCACGACATGGACATCGTCTTCCGGATCGCGCCCTCGATCCGGGTGCTGAGCTATGGCCGCGTGTTGGCGGAAGGCACGCCGCAGCAGATCCGCGCCAATCCGGCGGTGATCGAGGCCTATCTCGGGACCGAGCACGAGGCGGCGGCATGAGCGCGCCAAACGTCATCGAGGTCGCCGGCATCGACGTGTTCTACGGGGCGAGCCAGATCCTGTTCGGCGTCGACCTCGCCGTGAGCCAAGGCCAGACCATGGCCCTGCTCGGCCGCAACGGCGCGGGCAAGTCGACGACGATGAAGGCGATCGCCGGCCTCGCCCCGCCCAAACGCGGCGTGGTCAAGCTGTTCGGCGCCGAGACGACGGCGCGCAAGCCCTATCACATCGCCCGCGCGGGGCTGGGCTTCGTGCCCGAGGATCGCCAGGTCTTCCCCGAGCACAGCGTCGAGGACAATCTGCTGATCGCGCAAAAACCCGGTCCGGACGGGCGCGACGAATGGAGCGTCGAACGCATCTACGAGGCGTTTCCGCTGCTCGCGCCCTTGCGCCAGCGCATGGCCGGCCGGCTTTCGGGCGGCGAGCAGCAGATGCTGGCGATCGCGCGCATGCTGATGGGCAACCCCTCGGTGCTGCTGCTCGACGAGCCGAGCGAGGGCCTGGCCCCGATCATCGTGCAGCGCATCGGCGAGCTGATCCGGACGTTGCGCCAGACCGGCGTCACCATCCTGATCGCCGAGCAGAACATGCATTTCTGCCTCGGGCTCGCCAGCGACGCGACCGTGATCGACAAGGGCCAGATCGTCTTTGCCGGCACGATCGCGGCGCTCAAGGCCAATGACGACGTCCGCCAGCGCTATCTCGCGCTCTAGACCCTGAAAGGAGAGCGGCATGCCGACCCTGACCCAGGACATCGCCCGCTTCATCGTGGGCTTGAAGCCGGAAACCCTGCCGCGCGAGGTCACCGACAAGGCGCGCGCCTGCCTCGTCAACGCGCTCGGCATGGCGGTGAACGGTTTCGACACGCCCTATGCGCCCGTCGCCCGCAAGGCGGCGCTGGCGCTCGACGGCGAGGTTCCCGGCGGCGCGACCCTGTTCGGCGACGGGCGGCGCAGCACGATCGGAGCCGCGTGCCTCGCCAACAGCGCGCTGTTTCATGGCCGCGCGCAGGAGGACACCTGCGGCGCGGCGCATTTCGGCACGATCCTGATCCCGATGCTGCTGGCGATGACCGAGGCGCGCGGTTACCCGCTCGCCCGGCTGATCCCGGCGCTGGTCGCGGGCTACGAAACCGGCGGCCTGCTGGAGAACGCCTTTGCCGGCGCGACCACGCCCAACGGCTTTCGCTCCTCGGCGGTCTATGGCGGCGTCGCGGCCGCAGCCGCCGCCGGCAAGCTGATGGGGCTCGACGAGGCGCGGCTGGCCTGCGCGCTCGCCAACGCGGTCTCCTTCAGCGGGGGCGTGCTGCAGCCCTTCGCCGACGGCACCGACGAATGGCGCTATCAGGTCGGAATCGTCGCCCGCAACGGGCTGGCGGCCGCCGAACTCGCGGCGGCCGGTTCGGTCTCCGCGCCGCATGCCTTCGAGGGCAAGGCCGGCTTCATCGCCTGCTTCGCCGGCGTCGAGCCGCCCGCCGATCTGGCGTCCCGGCTCGGCCGGGACTGGTCGATCCTGCGCGTCACCTTCAAGCCCTATCCGGTCTGCGCCTTCAACCAGACGCCGGTGACGGGCGCTCTCGTGCTGCGCCAGCAACTTGGAGGGCAGGAGCTTGCCAGCGTGCGAGTCCGGATGAACCCCTATGAGACCGGCTATGCCGGCATGGATGCGTCAGGACCGTTCAACTCGATCTCCGGCACGCTGATGAGCATCCCCTTCTGCATCGCGACCACGCTGGTCCATGGCGCACCCAGCATGCGCCATATGACGACCTATGACGATGCGGCGGTGAATGCGCTGGTGGCGAAGACCGAACTCGTGACCGACCCTGAGGTGCCGGTGCTCAGCGCCGTGATCGAGGCGAAGACGGTGGCCGGCGTGAAACATGCCCATTCGCAGAAGATGACGCCGGTGGATTACGCCTTCGACCGCGTGACGCTTCGCGAACTCCTGACCCGGATCGGCACCGAGCAGGGGCTGGCGCCGGAACTGTTCGAGCGGATCGAACGCGTGGTGGACGCGCTGCCTAACGGCCGCATCCAGGAGATCGTCGATCTCTTCGCCGCGATCCAGCAGCGCCAACAGGCGGCGTGATGCTGAGGCGCATTGCGTTCTTGTGATATAAAATGAACAATGACTCATAAATCATATCGCGATCGGGTTCCGGTCGCCGGACCGGGACCCGAATGAGCGACGCCGTCACCCATCGCGAAACAGGCGCGGGCCACAATGCGGCGCCCGATCTGCTGGAGCTCTATCGCGGCCTCGTGCTGATCCGGCGCTGCGAGGAGCGGCTGAGCCAGATGTTCGCGGATGGCGAGGTGCCGGGCTTCATCCATCTCAGCATCGGGCAGGAAGCGGTGTCGGTCGGCGTGATGGCGGCGCTGACGCGCGAGGACACCATTGCCTCGACCCATCGCGGCCATGGCCACGCCATCGCCAAGGGGCTCTCGCTCGACGGCTTCTTCGCCGAGTTGCTGGCGCGCGAGACCGGGCTCTGCAAGGGGCGCGGCGGCTCGATGCATGTCGCTGACATGTCAGTCGGTATGCTCGGGGCCAACGGCATCGTCGGGGCGGGGCTCTCGATCGCGCTCGGCAGCGCGCTGGCGCATCGCGCGCGGAAGACCGGCGCGATCGCGGTCGCCTTCTTCGGCGACGGGGCGCTGGCCGAGGGGCTGCTGCATGAATGCCTCAACATGGCCGCGCTCTGGAAGCTGCCGCTGCTCTTCGTCTGCGAGAACAATGGCTGGGGCGAGTTCCTGCCGACCTCCAGGCAGCTCTCCTTCGCGCTGAAGGATCTGGCGGCGGCCTATCGCATTCCGCATCTGTGCATCGACGGCAACGACGTCGCGCTCGTCGCCGACCATGCCGCCCGCATCGTCTCGGAGGTGCGCGGCGAAGGTCCGCGCATCCTCGAATGCCTGACCACGCGGGTGCGCGGCCATTTCGAGGGCGACGCCCAAAAATACCGCGACCCGGACGAACTGGCGGCGCTGAGCGCGCGCGATCCGCTGCGGATCGCGGCCGGTCATCTCGCAGAGCTGGGCATCGACGAGGCGGCGCTGGCCGGGATCGCGGCCGAGGTCGAGGCGTGGATAGACGCGTCTGTCGAGGCCGCGCGCGCGGCCGGTTTCCCCGCCTTCGCGGACGCGATGGCCGATGTCTACACGCCGGCGCAGGGGGCCGCCTGATGGCCGAGATGCGCTATCTCAAGGCGATCAACCAGGCGCTGGGCGACGCCATGGCGGCCGATCCGTCGGTGATCCTGATTGGCGAGGATGTTTCGGAGGCCGGTGGCGCGTTCGGCGCAAGCCGGGGCCTGCGCGAGCGCTTCGGGGCGGAGCGCGTGCTCGACACGCCGATCTCAGAAGCCGCGCTGGCGGGCGCGGCCGTCGGGGCGGCGCTGAGCGGCCTGCGCCCCGTGGCCGAGATCATGTTCATGGACTTCACCACGCTGGTGATGGACGCGCTGGTCAACCAGGCCGCCAAGGCGCGCTTCATGTTCGGCGGGCAGCGCTCGGTTCCGATGGTGCTACGCACGCCTCATGGCGGGGGCCTGGGCGCCGGCCCGCAGCACTCGCAATGCCTGGAGGCGTGGTTCGCCCATGTGCCGGGGCTGAAAGTTGTCTGCCCCTCCGATCCGGCGAGCGCCTATGGCCTGCTGCGCGCCGCGATCGACGATCCTGACCCGGTCGTCTTCGTCGAGCACAAGGGCCTCTACGCCATGAAGGGCGAGGTGCCCGACAGCATGCCGATCCTGCCGCTCGGCAAGGCGGCGACCCTTCGCCAGGGCCGCGACGTCACCATCGTCGCCTATGGCGCGCCGGTCCATACGGCCATGACGGCTGCGGCGACGCTGGCGGCCGAGGGCATCGAGGCCGAGATCGTCGACCTGCGCTCCATCCAGCCCTGGGACGAGCAGGCGGTGCTGGCCTCGCTGGCGAAGACGCATCGTCTGGTCGTCGTGCATGAGGCGGTCGAGGCATTCGGCGTCGGGGCCGAGATCGCCGCCCGCATGGCCGATATCGGCTTCGACGAGCTCGACGGGCCGATCTTGCGCGTGGGCGCGCCCTTCATGCCGGTGCCGTTCTCCAAGGGGCTGGAGAGCGGCTATCTGCCCTCGCCCGACCGCGTCGCCGCCGCCGTGCGCCGCGCGCTCGCCTGACAGGACGAAACGCCGATGACCGCCAAGCCGACGACCGCAACGCCAGCCTCCGACGCCATCCTCTACGACCGCCGCAACGCGGTCGCGCTGATCACCATCAACCGGCCGACGACGCTGAACGCGCTCGACATGGCGACTTTGGCTTTGCTCGACGAGGCGGTGGCTCGGGCCGCGGCCGACCCGGACGTCCGTGTCCTCGTCTTCACCGGCGCGGGCGAGCGGGCCTTCGTCGCCGGTGGCGACATCGCCGATCTCGACAGCCGGCAGGGCCTGCCGCACTACCTCGAACTGGGCGAGCGGCTGCACGGCGTCTTCCGGCGCATCGAGACGCTCGACAAGCCGACCATCGCCGCCGTCAACGGCTGGGCGCTCGGCGGCGGCACGGAGCTGCTGCTCTGCACCGATATCCGTATCGCCGCGCAGTCGGCCAAGTTCGGCCTGCCCGAGATCAATCTCGGCCTGTTTCCCGGCGCGGGCGGCTCGCAGCGGCTGATCCGGCAGATCCCGCTCTGCCGCGCCAAGGAGCTGATGTTCACCGGCTCGCGCATCGATGCGGCCGAGGCCGAGCGACTCGGCCTGATCAACCGCGTCGTGCCCGATGCCGAGGCGCTGACGCAGGCGCTGGCGCTCGCCGATACGATCGCGACGAAATCGCCGCTCGTGCTCAAGCTGCTCAAGCGCACTCTCAACGACGGGGCCGACATGCCGCTGCCGGCGTCCCTGCGCCACGAGCAGGCGATGATCGGCCTCGTGCTCGACACGAAGGACGCCCATGAGGGCTGCCGCGCCTTCCTCGACAAGCGCCAGCCGCAGTTCAGGGGCGCCTGAGGCGATGGCCGGGCCCGCCGCGATCGTGATGCCGAAACTCGGTCTGACCATGACCGAGGGGCTGCTCGCCTCCTGGCGGGTGGGGCCGGGCGATCAGGTCGCGACCGGCGACGTGCTCTTCGTGATCGAGACCGAAAAGATCGCGACCGAGATCGAGGCGCAGCATTCCGGCCGCATCGGCGCGATCCTCGTGCCGGAAGGCGAAACCGCTCCGGTCGGCGCGGCTTTGGCGACATGGGCGGTGGAGGCGGCGGCGTCCGCGCCGGCAGCCAAGCCCGCGCGGATCGCTGCCCCTGCGCCCGCTCCGGAGACGATCCCGGCCGCAGCGCCAGCGGCGGCAGGACGCCTCATCGCAACGCCGCTCGCCCGCCGCATCGCCCGGCAGCACGGGCTGGACCTCTCGCATGTCGCCGGCTCCGGCCCGCGCGGGCGGATCAAGCTGGCCGATGTGCAGGCCGCCTTGGCCAGCGCGCCCGCCGCATCCGCGCCGCCTGCCACTCGCAACCGACGCCGCCCGGCGACGCCGGTCGAGCAGGTCGTCGCCCGCAGGCTCACCCAGGCCAAGCAGACCATCCCGCATTTCTACGTCATGGCCGAGGCGGACGTGACGCAGCTTCTGGCGATGCGGGCAGAACTCAACGCCGGCGATGCGCCGGTGCGCCTCAGCCTGAGCCATATCGTCATGGCCGCCGTCGGCCGCGCGCTCGCAGCCCAGCCCGATTTCAACGCGGTCTGGGACGAGGGCGAGATCGTCACGCTGGCCGGCAGCGATGTCGGGCTCGCGATCGACAGCCCGCGCGGGCTCGTCGCGCCGGTGCTGCGCGATGCCGGGGAAGGCCATCTCGATGCCGTCGCCGCTGCTTGCGCCGCGCTGATCGACGGGGCGCGTGCGGGCCGGCTGGTCGCCGGGGATTTCGAGGGCGGCGCGATCAGCGTCTCCAATGTCGGGATGCATGGCGCGTCGCGTCTCGTGCCGATCATCAATCCCGGCCAGTCGGCGATCCTGGGCGTGGCCGCCGCCAGGCCGGTGTTCAGGCCCGACGCGCAGGGCCGGCCCGAACTCAGGCAGGAACTCGGCCTCGTGCTCTCCTGCGACCACCGCGTGCTCGACGGCGTGCGCGCGGCACAATTTCTCGACGCCATCGTCAGGACGCTCGAACACCCGTTGCAGCTCTTGCGCCAGCCGAAGACGATAAGGACAGGGCGATGAATTTCGACCGCAGCGACGAGCAGGTGATGTTGGCCGACACCGCCAGGCGCGTCGGCGAGAAATTCGGCCTCGACTACTGGCGCGATCTCGACGCCAAGAAGGAATACCCGGCCGCGATCTGGCAGGAGATCTGCGATGCGGGCCTCGCCGGCATCGCGATCCCGGAAGAATATGGCGGGGCCGGGCTCGGCATGGCCGAGGTCGCGATCGCGATCGAGGCCCTGTGCGCCACCGGCGGCGGCTCGACGCTGAGCCAGATGTTCATGTGCAACCCCGTCTTTGGCGGCGTCACCATCAGCCATTTCGGCACGGAGGCGATGAAGCGGGAACTGCTGCCGGCATTGGTCGCAGGCAAGGCGACCTTCGCCATGGCGCTGACCGAGCCCGACGCCGGCACCAACACGCTTGCGCTGAAGACGTTTGCGCGGGCGGACGGCAATGGCTGGCGCCTCAACGGCCAGAAGATCTGGATCACCGCCGTCCCGCAGGCGACCAAGATCCTGATCGTGGCGCGCACCCGCAAGCTCGAGGAGGTCCAGCGCAAGACCGACGGCATCAGCCTGTTCCTGATCGACGTCGATCGCGAGGGGCTCTCCCATCGGGCGATCGAGAAGGTCGGCACCAACACGCTGCCCTCGAGCTTGGTGTTTCTGGAGGATGTCCGGGTCGAGGGGCACGAACTCGTCGGCACGCTCGATGGCGGTTTTCGCGAGCTGCTCGACGTGCTCAACACCGAGCGCATCGTCACGACCTCGGGTCTCGTGGCGACCGCCGAACTGGCGATCAGGCTGGCCGTCGACTACGCCCGCGAGCGAAAGATCTTCAGCAATGCGCCGATCGGCTCCTATCAGGGCATCCAGTTCCCGCTGGCCGAGGCGCAGATCCAGCTCGAATGCGCCAGGCTGATGAACCAGAAGGCGGCAGCCCTCTACGACCAGGGCAAGCCCTATGGCTCGCAGGCCAACATGGCCAAATATCTCGCCGGCCACGCGGCGGGTCTCGCCACCGACCGCGCCATCCAGACCTTGGGCGGCATGGGCTATTCAAAGGAATACCATGTCGAGCGGCTCTGGCGCGATGCGCGGCTGTTTCGGGTCGCGCCGGTCTCGGAGGAGATGATCCTGAACTATGTCGCCCAGCACGATCTCGGCCTGCCGCGCTCCTACTGACCGATGAGCAGCGCGACCTCGGCCAGGAGCGCGCGCCGTTCGCGTGGCCTCAGCCGGTCCGGATCAGCGTAGCCCGCTGGCGCTCGGCGCGGGCCTGGGCCACCTCGCCGAGGAAATCGCCGATCGAGCGTTCGAGTTCGGCAGAGAGGCTGGTCGTCGCCCTGACGCGCTCGTCCATCTGGCGCGCGAGCGCGGCGGCCTCGCCGGCCAGCCCCTCGACGAGGGCGGCATGGTGGGCGATGGCGTCGACGCCCGACGACGAGGCCTCCGCCTGCCCCGCGATGGCCTCGATCCGCGCCGCCTGATCGGCGACGGATTCCGCGACGACGCGCGTGCTCGCCTGCATGCTCTCCATCGTCAGGTTCAGCTCCCTGACCGCCTGCTCGATGGCGGAGCCCGCATCGACCACCTCCTCGACGCCCTGGCGGATCGCCTCGGTCGCGCTGTTGGTGGCGTTGGCGAGCGATTTCACCTCGCCGGCGACGACGGCAAAGCCCCGCCCCGCCTCGCCGGCCCGCGCCGCCTCGATCGTGGCGTTCAGCGCCAGCAGATTGGTCTGCGAGGCGAGGTTGCGGATCAGCTCGACGACGCTGCCTATGCGCTCATTGGCCTGCCGCAGCGCGACGACGTTTTCGGCGATGCCGTGGCATTCGGCGCTGGCCTCGTCTGTCGCCTGACGAGACGTCGCGGTCTCCTGCATGATTCTGGCGCTCGATGCGCCGAAATCACGCGTCGCGCGGACGATCTCGGCGACGGAGGCCGAGACCTGTTCGGGCCGCGCCTTGGTGCCGGCCACCGCCTGAAGCGTCGCGCCGGCCTTGCCTGCAAGCCGGCCCGAGAATCCCGCGACCTCGCTCATGCCGCTCTCGATGGACGAGATGCGCTCGGCGATGCCGTTTCGGAACGAGCTTTCGAGGTCGCTCAGCCGCTCGCCGATCCCGGCCTCGATCGCCTGGTCATAGGAGGACAGCGAGACCGAGATGTCGGTGAGCATAAGGATCGAGAATATCCGCAGCGCGTCGTCGAGCGAACCCCAGCGCCGTTTCCAGCCCGCGACGATCAGCGCCGAAAACTGCCCGAAATCGTCCATGAAGAACTGCGGATATTCGGCGAGGCTGATCCGCCGACCGTTCGCGCGCGCCGCGATTCGCGTCTTGATCGCGAGATAGTCGTCGTCGAGTTCGAGCCGGAAGAGCTTGGCGTATTTCAGGGCCTCGTCGGCATAGGTCTCGGGCCGCCGCTGATGCCAGTTCTGGCCATGGCGCGCCTGATAGCGGGCGCGCGGCGCGGGCTCGAAATGCGGCTCCAGCAACGCCAGCAGACGACCGGCGATGGCGCTCTCGGCGGGAGACAGGGGTGGCAGGACCGGTTCCATGCGCGGCAGTTTCGTCGAGAATGGTTAACCATCCTCTGCTTTTGCCTGCGTTTTCGGCAGGGCGGCTCAGTGCTGCGCGCTTGCCGCGCCTGCCGTGACATGGAAACGCTGCGCCCCCGTCGGCAGATCGGCAAACAGCGCGGGGTCGGCCCCGGTCAGCCAGATCTGGCAGCCCAGCCGGGTCAGAGTCTCATAAAGCGCCGCGCGCCGGCGCGGATCGAGATGGGCGGCGATCTCGTCGAGCAGGACCAGCGGCGCGATGCCCGTCATCGCCGCGACGAGGCGGGCATGGGCGAGCACGAGCCCGATCAGAAGCGCCTTCTGCTCGCCCGTCGAGCCGAGTTCAGCGGGTATGTCCTTCTGGGCGTGGCGGACGAGGAGGTCCGACGCCTGCGGCCCGGCGAGGGCGCGCCCCGCCGCGCGGTCGCGGTTGCGGCCCTGGCGCAGCAGCACGCGATAGGCGTCCTCCGCGTCGAGCGCAGGGCGGCTTTGCACCAGCGCGTCGATCTCGCCGGCCAGCGTCAGCGATGCGTCGGGGAAGGGCGAGGCGGCGTCGGCGCTCTCGGCGATGATCGCCGAGAGCCGCGCCACGGTCTCCGCGCGGGCGGCCGCGACCGCGACGCCGAGTTCGGCGATCTCGCGCTCGATCCCGTCGAGCCAGTGCGCCTCATGGGGGGTCTCCTCGAGGATGCGGTTGCGCGAGCGCAAGGCCCGCTCGAGCGCGTTCGAGCGGGCGGCGTGCGCCGGATCGACCGCGAGCACCAGCCGGTCGAGGAAGCGGCGGCGGTCGCCTGCCGCGCCCCGGAACAGCCCGTCGAGATCAGGCGTCAGCCAGACCAGCCGCAGATGCTCGCTGAAGGCCAGAGCCGAGCCGACCGCCGCGCCGTCGATGCGGGCGAGCCGAGACCGCTTGCCGTCCGCATCGGCTGGCCCAAGTCCGGCTCCGAGCCTCGCGCCGTCATCGGCCAGCGCGATCGAGACCGCGAACGAGCCGGGCCCGCTGTGGCGAGCCATCGCCGGCAGATCCGCCCGGCGCAGGCCACGGCCCGGCGCAAACAGTGAAAGGGCCTCCAGCAGATTGGTCTTGCCCGCCCCGTTCTCGCCCAGAAGCGCAATGATTTGGCCCCCGACCGCGAGATCGAGGGCCTCGTAGGAGCGGAAATCCTGCAGGATCAGGCGCGCGACGGCGGCCATGGCAGCGATGGCTGCTAGACGCGCATCGGCATCAGCACATAAAGCGCCGACGCCCCCTCGCGGTCCTGGATCACCGTCGGCGAGCCCGGATCGGCGAGCTTCAGCAGGGCCGTGTCGCCGTCGAGCTGCTGGGCGATGTCCATCAGATAGCGCGCGTTGAAGCCGATATCGAGCGGGCTTGAATCGTAGTCGACCTCGATCTCCTCGGTCGCCGAGCCGGAATCGGGATTGGTCACCGAGAGCGTCATCCGGCCATCGGCCATCGACAGCTTCACGGCGCGGCCGCGCTCGGAGGAGATCGTCGAGACGCGGTCCACCGCGTCTTGAAAATCACTCTTCTCAACCCTGAGCAGCTTGTCGTTGCCGGCGGGGATGACGCGCTGATAGTCGGGGAAAGTGCCGTCGATCAGCTTCGAGGTCAGCACCACCGCCTGCGCCGCGACGCGGATCTTGGTGGCCGAAAGCTCGACCGCGACCTCGCTCTCGCCATCCTCGAGCAGCTTCTGGATCTCGGCCACGGCCTTGCGCGGCACGATCACGCCCGGCATTCCGACCGAGCCCGGAGGAGCCGCGGTGTCGACACGGGCGAGGCGGTGGCCGTCGGTCGCGACGGCGCGCAGCAGGCTGCGGCCCTCGACCTCGATCGCATGCAGATAGATGCCGTTCAGGTAGTAGCGCGTCTCCTCGGTCGAGATCGCGAACTGGGTCTTGTCGATCAGGCGCTTGAGCTCGCCCGCCGCCAGCTTGAAGCTGTGGGCCATCTCGCCGGCCGTTATGTCGGGGAAATCGCTCTCGGGCAGGGTCTGGAGCTGGAAGCGCGAGCGCCCGGAGCGCAGCACGAGGCCGATCTCTCCGGTCGTCTCCAAAGATACCTGCGCGCCGTCGGGCAGCTTGCGGACGATGTCGTAGATCGTGTGCGCTGGAACGGTGGTCGCGCCGGGCTCCGCCACATCGGCCGGCATGGTCTCGACCACCTCGATGTCGAGATCGGTCGCCTTCAGCCTCAAGCCGCCTTCTCCGGCGCTCAGCAGCAGGTTGGAGAGGATCGGGATCGTGTTGCGGCGCTCCACCACGCGATGCACGTGGCCAAGCGACTTCAGCAGCGTGGAACGTTCTACCGTGACCTTCATAGCAACTGTCTTCTGGCGTGGCTTGCGCCCGCGCGGTCGCGCGGGCGGCGGAGTGGCCGGAGACATTGCCGGAGGGCGTGGGGCGGCGCAAGGGCGCATAGCATGCGACGCACAACCCTCGTCGCCGGCACGGCTCCGCCCCGCAAGCCGCGCCGTATTCTCAGTCTTTTGTCATTCCTGCAGCATGCGCTTCAGCAGATCGACCTCGTCATGCAGCGAGCGGTCCTCGGTGATCGCCTTCTCGATCTTTCGCACGGCATGCAGCACCGTGGTGTGGTCGCGCCCCCCGAAACGGCGGCCGATCTCGGGCAGGGAGCGCGGCGTCAGCGCCTTGGCGAGATACATCGCGATCTGGCGGGGCTTGACCACGGCAGCGGTGCGGCGCTCCGACAGGATGTCGGCCCGGCTGACATTGTAGCGCGAGGCGACGAGCTTCTGGATCTCCTCGATCTTGACACGTCGTGGCTCGCGCGTGCGGACGAGGTCGCGGATCGCGGCCTCGGCCGTCTCCAGCGTGACGGGCTGGCCAGACAGCGTGGCGTGGGCGAGCAGGCGGTTGGCCGCGCCGTCGAGATCGCGGCCATTGGTGGCGACGACGCGGGCCACATAGCTGACGACATCGGCGTTGACGTGGAAATTCGCATGCGTGGCCTGGAGCGCGGCGAGCCGCGCGCCGATGATCTTGCCCCTGAGCTCCTCGTCGAGATCGCCGACCTCGACCACGAGACCGCCGCCCAGCCGCGAGCGGATGCGTTCGTCGAGCGCCTCCAGATCATTGGCGAGCCGGTCGCCGGCGACGACGATCTGCTTGCCGGCGTCGATCAGCGCATTGATGGTGTGGCCGAATTCCTGCTGGATCGAGCGGCCCTGGATGAACTGGACGTCGTCGACGACGAGCAGGTCGATGCCGCGCAGCTTCTCCTTGAAGGCGAGCGCCGTCTGCGCCTTCAGCGCCGCGACGAAGCCGTACATGAAGCGGTCGGCGGTGAAATAGGCGACGCGCTTGCCGTGGCGGCGGGCTTCCTGCGCGACGGCCTGCAGCAGATGCGTCTTGCCCAGCCCGACGCCGGCATGGAGGTAGAGCGGGTTGTAGGGCGTCTGGCCGGCCGGCGCGCCGGCGATCCGCTCGGCGGCGGCGAAGGCGAGCTGGTTCGACTTGCCGACGATGAAGCTCTGGAACGTCATGCGCCGGTCGAGCAGCGTGCCGCAGGCGTCGACGAGGTCTCCCTCGGGCGGAGGCCCCGCCGGCTGACCGGGAGGCGCCGGCGCCAGCGCCGCGGGAACCGTCGGGACGGGACGCGCCCGCGGCGGAAGGCTTGCCTCCCTCACAGTGGCGGGAGCGCTCTCGCGCGCCACCTGGCGCACCGACAGGACAATGCCGTTGAGACCCGGCAACTCGGCCATGCAGTTGACCCGCAGGCGCTCGGCGTAATGCGCCTCGAGCCAGCTCTTCAGGAAACGGGTCGGCACGGTCAGATAGGCGACGCCATCGACGATCGCTCCGATCTCGACGCGGGCGAACCAGCTCGAGAAGACATCCTCGCCGAGTTCGGCCCGCAGGCGGCGGCGCACGCGCTCCCAGGCTTCCGCGATCGGGACAGGCTTGGGCTCCTCGTCGTCGCCACCGCCGCCACAGGCCAGCAGCGGCAGGTCCGCAACAAGCGCCGCGGGAGCCGCCACCGCCGCAATCGCCTCAGTCGTATCCTGTCGTTCGAACATCGATCTGCCCCATCTTGAAAAATTCTGGCGCGCTCGACGGTTGCCGCCGCAACGCGGCAGCCCGCCGGCGCTGTTGGCCGGTTGAAATAACGGGTTCTCCGCGCGACGGCCTCCCGCCGCGCAGGGTTCCCACCCCCGATTTCGTCGATTACGCTAGGCGGCTCGCCGCAGGCGAAACCACACCCCGTCTCAACTCGACAAGACAAGGCACAGCATTCTCCAACCCCCCACAGGTCGCGAGCCAAAACGTCGATTATCTTTCGGAAATCTCCGGGGGCCATTGCTGTCCGTCCGGCGATGAAAAGACCTTACAGGGCGCTCTCGAACGGGCGCAATATGCCTCTCAGCCGGCTTCCGAGAGTCACCCCCGCGGCGCCCGGCGGTGACCTACCGGCAGGCTCGCTGCAATTGTCTGGGGAACTTAAGATTTTCTTCACCAAGCGCTGCTGGACAGGCCCGCGAATCTTTTTTTTCCAACCGCGCCGGACGCCGCCAAGACTCGCGGCGATTCTCCCGCGTCAAATCGTTTGCCCGCTAAATTCATGAAATAGTTGGGCTTTTGTTGAGCGGCCAATTTCTCCGAAAGGCCGGTTTTCCGGCCCAGAGACGCGCCCAAGAGTCAAGCGCGCAAAGCCGTGGAAAGGCTGCGGAATCGACTTGCCAAGGGGTCCGCGTCGGACATTTCCGGGGTGTAGCTGAACGGCAACAGCACGGTCTTCAGCCAACGAAAAACCCGGCCTCGCGGCCGGGTTCAAAAACGTCGATTCAGAGCCGAAACCGGCCGTGGTTCAGGCGCCAAGAGCGCCGACCCTGGCCGACAGGCGCGAGACCTTGCGCGAGGCTGTGTTCTTGTGAACCACGCCCTTCTGGGCGGCGCGCATGATCTCCGGCTGGGCGGCCTTGAGAGCGGCGGCTGCGGCGCTCTGGTCGCCCGAGGCGATCGCCTCCTCGACCTTGCGGAGGAAGGTACGCATCCGCGAACGGCGCGCCTTGTTGACCTCGGTGCGGCGCTCGATCTTGCGCGTCGCCTTTTTCGCCGACGTCGTATTGGCCATCGGAAGCGTCCTCGTCTTCATCGTGGCCGGGCGCCCTGGCATTGATGCCCGGCGGGAACCGACCGCTACCATCATGGAAATGCGGGTGCGCTGACGCAGGGCTTTCGCCCGTCATCGCGAGAGGCTGGGCTATAGTGCCTGATCGCCCCGGCGTCAACGGCCGATTGCGGCCTCGGCGAGGTTTCGCCGACGGCTCAACCCACGAAACGGGCGAAGCTCGCCAGATCGACATTGCCGCCGCTGATCACGATCCCGACGCGCTTGCCGGCGACGGGCACGGCGCCGGAGAAGGCGGCCGCGGCAGCCAGGCATCCGGTCGGCTCCACCACGAGCTTCATCCGCTCGGCGAAGAAGGTCATGGCCTCGACGAGCTGGGCGTCGCTGACCGTCAGGATGTCCTCGACCAGCGCCTGGATGATCGGGAAGGTGTAGTCGCCGAGAAACGGCGTCTGCGCCCCGTCGGCGATGGTCTTGGGAACGGAGATCCTGACGATCTTGCCCGAGCGGAACGACTGCTGCCCGTCATTGCCGGCTTCGGGCTCGACGCCATACACCTTGCAGTCGGGATTCAGCGCCTTGGCGGCCAGCGCGGCGCCGGCGAGCAAGCCGCCACCGCCGAGGCACACCAGCAGGATGTCGAAGGGCCCGGCATCCTCGATCAGCTCCTTGGTCGCGGTGCCCTGGCCCGCGATGACGTCGGGATGGTCGTAGGGCGGGATCAGCGTCAGCCCGCGCTCGGCGGCCATCCTGTTGCCGATCTCGAGCCGGTCCTGCGTGTAGCGGTCATAGGTTACGACCTCGCCGCCATAGCCGCGCGTGGCGGCGACCTTCGCGGCTGGCGCATCGTCGGGCATGATGATCGTCGTCGGCACGCCGAGAAGCTGGCCCGACAGCGCGATCGCCTGGGCGTGGTTGCCCGAGGAGAAGGTGAGGACGCCGGCCTTCTTCCGTTCGGGGCTCAGCGCCGAAATGGCGTTGTAGCCGCCGCGGAACTTGAAGGCGCCCATGCGCTGCAGGTTTTCCGGCTTGAACACGAGCGATGCGCCGGTGCGCTCGTCGGCGGTGCGCGAGGTCAGCGCCGGGGTGTGGTGGGCGACGCCCTTGATCCGCACGGCGGCGGTTTCGACATCGGCATAGCTCGGCAGGACGAGAGCGCTGTCTGGCTCGATGCGGGCGGCGGCGGTCATGAGGTCATTGTCCTGCGCTGACATGGTGTGGCGACCATCGTGTCAGCACAGGCGGGGCGGCTTCAAGTCAAAGAAAGTCGCGGCTGCCATGCATCATGCTGATCTGTCGCGGCTCACGCACGGCGCGGCATGCGGAAGGGCAGCATCGCCTGCACGATCGGGCTTCTGAAGCGGTCGAGCGAAAGGCTCTCATGCATGGCGGTGACGGGCTCGCCGTCGAGATGTGTCCGCACCAGCGAGCGCGCATAGAAGGGCGTGTCCTCCAGCGTCTCGATCAGTTGCGCCGGGCGTCCGGCGTCGCCGCGTGTCTCGCGCGCGATGCGCCAGCCGCTTTTCCGCATGGGCGCGACCGGCGGCGGCGAGAAGGCGGTCGCGCTCCCGGCTCCGTCGAAGCGGAAGCCATGGTCGAAGGCCGACCCGTCGCGGCGGGCGCCTCCATACAGCACGGTCGCGCCATCGCGCGTCGGCGCGCGCGACCAGTGCCAGTCGCGAAAACCCTCCGCGATCGGCGCGTCGCCCCGGTTCATGTCGAGATAGCCCGGCCCCTGCCAACTCAAATCCGGCTCCGAGAGATCGACCTCCACCGTCGAGAGCGGCGCGATCGGCCACCAGCGATGGTCGCCGGCGGGGTTGAGCGTCACGACATGGTCGGTGATCGCATGGGGCCGGACGCGGACCGTGCCGCGCACCCGGCGCGGGATCGGCAGCGGCATGCCGACCTCGTCGATCGCGATGGTCAAGACCTCGCCGTCCCAGCGCAGGGCGCTCGGCCCGATGACGAAGCGGTCAGTCCCGACCGCGACATGCCGGCGGCCGCGCTCGGTCATGGTCCAGCGTCCGACGCCCGCTCCATAAAGCGCGACGTTGAGAGCGCAATGGTTCAGGGGATCGGCAGGGCCGCGCCGCCTTGCATGGGCATAATAAGGAGAGAAGACGCTGCCGATGAAGGCGATGATGCTCAGGCCGAAGCGCCCGTCCTCGCTCAGCGCATCGACATACCACCAGGCATAGCCGCCCGGCGGCACGGTTACGTCGAAGCGCGGTCCGCCAGCAGCGCCTGCGCCGCGATCAGCCCCGACAGGGCCGCCATCGGCACGCCCGGCCCCGGATGGACCGAGCCCCCCGCCCAGTACAGCCCCGGCAGGCGCGAGCGCGAGCCCGGCCGGGCGAAGCTCGCCATCGCGCCATGCGTCGCCCGGCCGTAGAGCGCGCCCCCCGTCGCCGGGTAGCGCTTCTCCCAGTCCATCGGCTCCGTCCGGAGCATGCGGTCCGCCTGAAGGCCGAGGGTCAGCCCGCATTGCGCCAGCCTTTCGAAGGTCGTGCGTTGGCATTGTTCGATCTCCGCTGTCGGCAGATGGCCATGGTCGCCGGTCGGCGGGGCGTTGACGAGGATGAGCAGGCGCTCGGGGCCTGTTGGCGGCGGCCCGGTCTCGTCGCGATCCTGCGCGCAGACATAGATCGTCGGCTCGGCCGGCAGTTTTCCGCGTTTGAAGATGGCGTCGAACTCGGCTCGGTAGTCGCGCGAAAAGAAGACGTTGTGCCGGTGCAGCGGGAAGCCGTCCGTCTGCGCCACCGCCGACCATGTCAGCGCGGAAAGCGAGCGGTCGGCCGGCGCGATCGGCGGGGCGTATGGAGAGACGTCCGGCCCGAAGCGGCCCGACGCGATGGCGTTGACGTCGGCGTTGCTGACGACGGCGTCCGCGAACAGGGTCTCGCCGTCGCTCAGCCGCACGCCGGCTGCGCGCCCGCCGGCGACGACGATCTCGGAGACGGTCCGGCCATAGACCAGCCGCGCGCCCTTCGCGGCCGCGAGCCCGGCCAGCGCCCGCGCCAGGGCATGCATGCCGCCCTCGACCGTCCAGACGCCCTCCTGCTCGACATGGGCGACGAGCATCAGGGTCGCGGGCGCGGCGAAGGGCGAGGAGCCGCAATAGGTGGCGTAGCGGCCGAAGAGCTGGCGCAGGCGCTGGTCCTGAAAAATCTTTCCGAGCGCATCCCACAGCGTTCCGAACGGACTCGTCGCCCAGAGCTTGCCGAGCCCGCCGAACCCCGCCTGCTGCACGAGGCCGAGCGGGCTCGGCCGCTCGCGCGCCAAGAACGTATCCTTCAGCGCGTCGTGGATGCCGCGCGCCTGCGCGCAGAAGGCGAGGTAATTGCGTCCTTCCGACGGGCCGGCGAATGCGGCGACGGCCTCGGCCGAGGCCGCGCGATCGGCGAAGAGATCGAGCCGCTCGTCGGCGCTCCAGGCGTGCCGGGCGAGGATCGCGGCAGGCGTCAGCGTCAGTTGCGCGTCGAGGCTCTCGCCGATCTGGTCGAGAATCCGGTCGAAGACCCAGCGCATGGTCAGCACGGTCGGCCCGGCATCGAGCCTGCGATGAGCGACCAGCGCCTCGCGCATCTTGCCGCCGGGCTGGTCGGCCTTTTCGACGAGGGTCACGTCGAGGCCTTTGCCCGCGAGCAGCATCGCCGCGACGAGCCCGCCCATGCCGGCGCCGATCACCACGATGCGCTGACTGGCCATCGTCGCCTGCTCCTTGGCTTCGCTGGGGCCTCTTTGGGCTGGATGATTGACAAGCCAATCCCGACTGTCCAATCTACTTTACATATAGGATGACAGTTTGAAAGAACGCTCATTCACCGGGAGATGGCGATGGACGCGGGCGCACGCATCGAACAGACCCTGGACGCAGGCCTGCGCGCAGCCGAGCGGCAGAACTGCCCGCCGCTTCTCGCTCATGCCATGCGCTATTCGGTCTTCCCCGGCGGCGCGCGGATCAGGCCTCGCCTGACGCTGGCCGTGGCCAAAGCCTGCGGCGACAGCCAGCCGGCGATGGCCAATGCAGGGGCGGCCGCGATCGAGTTCCTGCACTGCGCCTCGCTCGTCCATGACGATTTGCCCTGCTTCGACGACGCCGACATCCGGCGCGGCAAGCCTTCGGTCCACAAGGCCTATGGCGAGCCGATCGCGGTGCTCGCAGGCGACGCGCTGATCGTGCTCGCTTTCGAGACGCTGGCCGAGGCGGCCGCGCGCCAGCCGCAGCGGCTGGGCGCGCTTGTTCGCGTCGTCGGCGGGGCCGTCGGCAGCCGGGGCGGCATCGTCGCAGGCCAGGCTTGGGAATCGGAGCCCGCGATCGACTGCCAGCTCTATCATCAGGCCAAGACCGGCGCGCTCTTTGCCGGCGCGACCATGGCCGGCGCGGCCGCCGCCGGTGTGCCCCATCACGACTGGCGCGGACTGGGCGAGAAGCTGGGCGAGGCGTTCCAGATCGCCGACGACATCCGCGATGTCGCGTCGACGCCGGAGGAACTCGGCAAGCCCTGCGGCCAGGACGCGGCGCATCTGCGCCCGAACTTCGCGCTGGCGCACGGGCTAGGGCCCGCGATCGCCCATCTCGACGAACTGGTTCTGGAGGCGATCGCCTCGATCCCGGCCTGTCCGGGACGTAGCGATCTCGGCACGCTGATCGGTCTGACGGCGAAGAGTTTTCTGCCCGAGGGGCTGCAGCGCCGGGCGGCGTGAGGTCGCAAGGAAGCACTGCCCTGAGCCCCTCCCCCTGGTGGGGGGGGGGGTGGGGGGGGGGGGGGGGGCCGGGGGGGCAGAGGAGCTTCAGGAGCTTCAGGATTAGTTCCAGGACTCTTTCCCCTCTGCCCCTCCACCCCTCTGCTTCTTCCAATG